>Ga0210391_10000590_pt1 | contig 36866 bp, 32 predicted proteins | sample IncBWC12OmetaG_FD_160573 | JGI IMG/M metagenome (GOLD analysis project Ga0210391, IMG submission 160573) | Forest soil microbial communities from Barre Woods Harvard Forest LTER site, Petersham, Massachusetts, United States - Inc-BW-C-12-O ...
GACTTTCGGAGCGCCGGTGGTGCGGTGATAGCGGTCCAGCTCCACGGCCACATGGTCGTGATAGTGGACTGCGTCTTCCAGCTTGATGCGCTCGAGCTCCTTTTCCCCGACGGATTTCGGGTTAAAGTCCTTGCGAGTGGCAACGGCTGGTTCTTTGACAAACCCGTCGGCCATGGCCTGCCCGAGCGTATAGCTGTAGATCACGTTCTGGAACGGAACCGACTTCGCGCCGACGGTCTTGGGCGTGGCCGTCAGTTCCAGTCCGAGAATAGGCTTGAGACCATCCATAGCGCTGGCACCGGCAGTGGCGCGGTAACGATGGGACTCATCCATCAGCAAGACAAGGTCGTCGAGCTTGGAGAGGTACTCGTAATAGCTCTCTCCGATAGTCTCCTGGAGGCGCTTCATACGCGGCTTTCCGCGCGGACTCTCCTCCTTGTTGATCTTATCGACGTTGAAGATATTGATATGAACGTCGGAGCCGAAAAGGTCAGTGGAGCGGCCCGTTTCATACCGCACGCCGATGCCGCTCTCATAGTTGTCGCCGGTAACGATCAGCGGCGGGTTCGCGGCAAATTCGGCGACGCCCTTAAAAACGTATTTCGGGCTCTCCGGCGAGAAGTCTGCGATGAGCTTCTCGTAGATGGTCTTATTCGGCGCGAGCACAAAAAAATGGCGGCTGTTGCCGGTGAGGTAAAGGTAGGAAATGAACGCGCCCATGAGGCGGGTCTTGCCGACGCCGGTAGCGATGGCAAAACACAGAGACGGAAAGGCATGCTCGAAGGCCTCGACGCGCGGATAGAAGTCACGGATGGCGGCGAGCGCGGCGGCGGTATCGCCGCCCTTGGTCAGCCCTATCCTGGTCAGAATGTCGGCAAGGATTTCCAGGGAATCAGTCTGCGGCTTGCGAAGCGAAAGGCGCTGGCTGATGCTGCGGACGATGCGGTTGCTCATTTGCCATCTCCCTGCCCGAAGAGGTCGTTCTGCGGCGTCGATTTCGAGTTTCGCTTCTTACCTGACTTAGCGGGGATCTGGGCGTCATCGGCAGAAGCCGCTTCGCGCGGAGCTTCGGGCAGATTGCCGATGTTGAGACTATAATCGTCATGGCCCCACTCGCACTTGCGCAGCACGGCCTGCGGAATCTTCTTGACGGTGAGGTTAGGCAATACGTCTGCATTGGCGCGAAATGCCTTGCAGCACACAAGCAACGTGCGCTGGTCCCCCACTTCGTTTGAAATCGCTGCAAGTTGCTCGTAAGTTAGGCTTTGCGTGGTGACGTAGATAAAGTCAGTTTCTGATGCCCGGCCTTGCATCCAATAGTGGGTTGCATCTGGCTGGTAGATAAAACCCATAAGCTTACACACAGCCTGCGAGAGCTTAGCCGGATCATAGAACTCCCGTGCTATAACCCAATTACCCCACGCATCCTTCTCCAGGAGCGACGGCGCGAGGCGGTAGTACCGCAATCCGCCGCCGCCGGCCCAACCTACGGCCTCTGTCACGCCGCCGCCGTCCGCGCCGTCGATGACCTTTCTCAAACGGGGGAGGATATGCGTTTCGCAATGCCCACCAAGCTCAACCATGATCCAGCGACGGCCCATCTTGTGCGCCACCGCTCCAGTAGTGCCGGACCCGGCAAAGGAGTCAAGAACTAGATCGTTCTCCTGCGTTGCGATCTCGATTACACGTTTGAGAAGTCGCTCTGGCTTCGGTGTACTGAATACATCCACATCGTTAAACGCTCGCGCCTCCAATTTCGCCTCGTGATTGTGTCCCACTTCTTCGCTCGACCAAATCGTCGCCGGCGGCCTAGAAGCGCTCTCCTCAATATATTGCTTGACGTATATTTCCCAAAGATTACCCTTTCTAACGAACTCCAACTGGTCCATGTTGATCGTGACGTTTTCCTTCTTCCAGCGCCATCGCCCCTCCGTTCCGTCCGGTTTGACAGGCCATATCTCCGTACCATCGGGAGCATGTATCGCGTACCACATGGAAGGACGATCCTGCCGAAGGGATTCGGATCCTTCCTTCCTCAGGGAACGGCGACGGTAGTACTTATTGGCATTCTCATCGAAATAGCCGAATTGCGCCGCGTTCTGGTCCTTCGGGAGTTGCCTGGGACTGAAGCTAACCGATTTCCTGTAAACAAGCAGATGGTCATGCGAGACGCTGAAGCCTCGCGCGTCCATGCGCTCGCTGTAAACCTTTTGCCAGACACAGTTCGCAACAAAATGCTCTCTACCAAATACTTCATCGCAAAGAACTTTTAGGTAGTGCGCCTCGTTATCATCAATCGTAATCCAGAGGGAGCCGTCGCTCGATATAAGGCGCTTGATGAGTTCAAGTCGGTCCCGCATCAATGATAGCCAGAGTGAATGCTCTACGCCGTCATCATAGTGCTCGAACGCACTTCCGGTGTTATATGGCGGGTCGATGAATACGCATTTCACCTTTCCCCCGTACTCCTGCTCCAGCGCTTTGAGTGCAAGCAGGTTGTCGCCTTGGATGAGGATGTTGTCAAAGATGTCGTGGTCGGTGACACGGGCCTTGGCGTGGTAGGACTTGTCCGTGTCTTCAAGGAGGATGCGCGGCTCAAGGCGGGGACGTTCGTCCTTGCCTATCCAGGTTAGTTCCAGTCGTGGCTTGTGCGCGCTCATGATGCTTGCCTTTCTTCTCGTTTTTGCTGGTATTCATACGATTCCAGCAGGAACTCGCATAGCGTGAAAGCGACATTCACTGCAAGTTTTGCATGATGCGGAGCGGGGTTGTAGCGGCGCGCGTGCCGGTCGCTCGCCTTGTTCGCGACCTCGAACAATCCCCCGATTTGCCGCTGGAGCCCTTCAAGAATGGTCTTCAGGTGCGTTTCCAGAGAATCGTTCTTCGGCGCAAGGTTCAGCGGAACGGCGAGAAGTTTGTAAAGCGCGCGTATGTCGCCCTCGCTCTCGTTAAAGGTCGTGCCGGTCTTGTTCAAAAGCTGTTTCAGGAATTCCTCGACGAGCGTATACGCATTGGCGATTGCGCCGGCCGAATCGCGGCTCGCAATTTTGTGGCGAGCCTTCTCTACATGCTCCTGAACGGACCGTTCTGTCAGCTGTACGAGCAAGGGCGCATCCACGACCGTGTCATTCAACGCATCGGACAGGAAGCGTCCGTTGTCGTAGCGGAAGCCGTCGCGCTCCACGCGACGTAACAGGGAATTGATCGTCGCTCCGTGATTCTCGTTGGGCAGGCGCTCTGCGGCTTGAGTCAGGTTCTCGATAATCTCGGCATAGACGGCCAGGAGACTCTTCACGTCGGCCGAGGACGTGAAATCGATGTTCGCGTAATAGCCTTCTACCAGGCTGCGGCGCTGCCCCCCGACGGGCGGATAGCTGGTGGGCGGGGCGAAGCCACCGGCGTCGAACGTCATCTCGATTTCGCGCAGCACGTAGCCCACGAGAATCTCGCGGAACTCGTTTCGCGTCGTCTTGCTGATAAGGTCGCGCGTCATGTGACCTCCCACCGGATCGTGAAGAGAGGCGTCAGGGAGGGTTCGAGCTTCAGGCTCTCCTGAATCCTGTCGAGCATGGCTTCGACATCGGTGCGGATTTTCGCGCGGCGGTCAAAGAACTCCGCCTTCAGTTTGTCGCGCTTGCCTTCGAGCGCGCTGATGCGGCGCTTCTCGGCGACCTTCTCGGCCAAGCGGAGAGCGGACTCGCGCATGGCCTTCTTGGCTTCGCGGATTTCCGCCTCCACGGTCTTAATATCCGTCTCGAAGGCGCGCTCCAGGTCTTCCGCGTAGTGATCGAGGTTTTCGCTTTCAACGTCTAGCCACTCGGCGTTTTGTTGTTCCGCCTCATCGAGCAGCTCTTTGCGCCGCACGGCCTCGCGGCTTTGCAAGTCCGCCTCGCGCGGCGCGCCGGAAGGCGGCTCGTTCTGCGCCGGAACCCGGAACAGGCGCTCAAAGGTTTCCGGATGGATGGGGTCTCCATCGTCGGTGACAGCGGCAATGACCAGGTGTTCGCGCGTGATCTTGGGCGTGAATATTGTGAGCTTGGCGATCCGCGCCCAGCCGGCCTTGCCGCGCAGCGGCTCCACATCCGTGAGCCGCCCGCCGCGATAGGCGGAAAGGTCGAAGCGGAGGCAGGAGGCCGCGTCGAACCGGCGGTCGATGGCCCTCTTGACGACATCCGTTGCTAGCGTGCCTTCCAGCAGGCGGAAGAACTTCCAGCCCTTTTCGTCGGCCAGCGGCCATTCGGTGGTGTAGGTGTCGCCGCGATAGTCGAAGCGCCGCTCGTCGTTTGCGTGAAATCGCGCGTCGGGCAGCTCCGCGCGTGCGACATAGAGAAGCTGTTTCTCAAAGCCCGAGAGCTGGCTCCTGATCTCGTCCTTGCGGGTCTTGAGCCGGTCGATGACCTTCTCGTCCACGGTGTCGAGAAGGCGCTTGCGCGCGTCGAGCATCTGTTCGTCGATCTGCGCCTTCAGTTCGTCTTGAAGCCTGTCGAAGGCGGCGTCGATCTCGGTTTCGGTGCGCGCGCTCTGCACGATCTGGAAGATGCGGCGCTCGATATCCACGCCGCGCTCGATGACGCCCAGCACTTCGTCACTTGCGCCGAACACGCCCTTGAACAGGTTGAACTTCTCGTCGAGAAGCTGGTGAATTCGCTGCTCGGCGTGGTTCTTGAGGTTGAGGAAGTTGACAACGGTCACGTCGATCTTCTGGCCATAGCGGTGACAGCGCCCGATGCGCTGCTCGACGCGCTGCGGGTTCCAGGGCAGGTCAAAGTTGACAAGCAGCGAGCAGAACTGAAGGTTGATGCCTTCCGCGCCGGACTCCGTGGCGATGAGAATGGATTTGTGGTCGCGAAACGCTTCGACGACGGCAGCCTTCATGTCCGCCGTCTTCGAGCCGGAGGCGGTGTCCGAGCCTTTGTGGCGCGCCAGCCAGTCCTGGAAGATTGTCTTGCTCCGCGGGTCGCTGTTCTGCCCGTTGAGAAGAACAATGTCATCCGCGTAGCCGTTGTCGGCGAGGAGCTGCGCCAGATAGTGCTGGGTGCGGACGGATTCCGTGAAGATAACGGCCTTGCGCCCTCCGCCCTTCTTGACGATTTCATCCAGCACGCCGGGAAGCGCCTTGACGAGCGCGTTACCCTTCTCGTTCTCGCCGATGGAAAGCGCGAGCCTGCGGTATTCTTCCAGTTCGGCGATTTCGGCCTTGAGCCGGGCGGGATCAATGTTTGCCTCGGCTACCGTTTCGCCGTTGTCGCTGTCATCAAGCTCCTCGGCCTCTTCGTCGATCAGGTCATAATCGCCAACGGTCTCGATGTTTGGCGGCAGCATCTGGCTGAGACGTTCGGTAATCTTCTTGAGCGTGTCGGCGATGGCGAAGGTCGATGAGCCGAGAATCTTGCGCACGACCATCGTGACGAGCTGGTTCGGCTTGTTGCCGAAGGCGATCGTGTCCTTCCGCTGGAGATAGGCGGAAACGTCGGTGTAGAGAGTCAGCTCGGCCGGAGACGGTTCGTATTGCATCGTCAGCGGGCTGCGTTCGGTGTAGCGGATAAGACCCGCCTGCTGAACCTGCCGCCGCAGGGTGCGCTTGCAAATCGGCTCCAGTCGCTTGCGCAGGAAGATATGGCCGTTGCGCGCACCTGGCCCCGCGACATACTGGCTACGGAAAGAGTCCTCGTCGCCGAAATGGTGCTCGTCGAGCACGGAAACGAGGCCGTAGAGCTCCATCAGGGAGTTTTGAAGCGGCGTGGCCGTCAGCAAAATCTTGAAGAACGGGCGCGTGGCGTCGCGCAGGCTCTTGGCGCGCGTCCCACCGTCCTTCTTATAGACGTTGCGCAGGCGATGCGCCTCGTCGAACACCACCAAGTCCCACTGGCCGGCGCGGATTTCGTCCGCTTTGAGCGCTGCGAATTCGTAGGACGTGATGACGACGTGATCGTTGTGCTCGAAAGGCCGGGCAATCCCCTTCTTGCGCAGATCGTTGTAGCTCTTGCGCTCGACAATCACGGAGGGGAGCGAGAACTTGTCGTAAAGCTCCTGGCTCCACTGCTTGCGCAGCGACGCGGGCACGATCAGCAGGATGCGCCGGCGGCGCTCAGCCCAACGCTGCGCAATGACGAGGCTGGCCTCGATGGTCTTGCCAAGGCCGACTTCATCCGCAAGCAGCACGCCCTTGGAGAGTGGAGAAGCGAGCGCGAACAAGGCGGCATCCACCTGATGCGGGTTCATATCCACACGCGCCGTCGATAGCGATTGCGCGAGCGCGTCTTCGCCCGTGCCCTCCAACGTGATGCGGTGGGCGAAGAAGGTTCCCTGTTGAGGCGAATAGTGCGCGCCGGCGAGCATGTCGGCCGGCTGATCCAGCTCAGCATCCGGGTCGTCGCGGCCTGCGGCCACTTCGACGGCGGATTTGTTGCTGATCCAGGTCGAGATCGTTGTGAGATCAAACCGCCACGATCCCCCAACCTTGACGCCGGGAATCTTCGACGCCGCGGCTAGTTTGTAGACCGTTTTTTCATTGATCTTAAGAAGGTCGGCAACCTCTCGAATTGTTAGAATATTCTCTCCCATGACCGAAACATAACAGATTTCGGAGGAAGGATATAGAAAATAGGAGAAAATCGAGGAACTATATTGTTACGGTATAGGTCACGGTATGTAAGTAGGTCTCACTTCCCCGTCCCGACTAGTACGCCGTTTAAAACGGCTCGCTTCACTTCACAGGCGATATGGCCCGGTGACGGAAAAAGTACGAATGAGCAACGAAGGCAACAAACCGATGAGCGGCATGGATCCGCAATATCTTACGTGCGCGCGGACTGCGAAGTTCGTGCGCCAGGCCCTGAAGGAGAGCTTCCCGGGCGCTAAATTCTACGTGAACTCGCACACCTACTCTGGAGGTGCATCAATCCGTGTCCGCTGGGTCGACGGCCCAAGCACTATGCAAGTCAAGAAAATAACCGCCAGGTTCGCGGGCAGCTACTTCGATGGGAGTATCGATTACCAGGGGCGCAACTTCCATTCAATGGATGGTAGGCCGGTTCTCTTCGGCGCGAACTTCGTTTTTACCGATCGCGAATACTCGGATGCGGCGATCAGCATCGCCAGACGGCAAGTCATGCGTGATCTGATGGAGGAGGAATTCCTGGACATGCCCGGCGGGGTTGCAGCTTTCAAGAGCGGACATCTCTACAACGTCCCCGTCGGCGACGGGGCGGGCTGGGACATGCATTGGAACCTGCAGAGTCAAGTCAACATGCTCCTGGCGGAGCGCTCGGACCGGTCGAACATCCACCCGAGCCCCACCCTGAGCCGGGTCCAATTCACGGGTGACGATGGATATGGCCAGAATACAGTCGGGCCCAACTTTACCGGCGGGGGCCTCTGCCATTCCTCAGCGCGGAAATGACAGAATGGTTGCAGCGGTGGCGTCTCCATCTCGCGGACATGTTGCTTCCACTTTGATTCCACTTGGGCTGAGTAACGCAATCGTGAGGCTATCCGTGCGGCGCTGCGAGGCAAAATCGCCTGCCAGGCGCGGTCGATCTAGACTTCACGAATCCCGCGATCCCTACCAGGACTCAGGAAACCCTTCGCCGTGAGCATGTCGCGTCTAGAATTGCTGCAGGCCTTAGGGCCAGAAATCGAAGAGGAATGCCGCCTTGTCGCGAATGTAATCGAGTCCCTAGATCGCGGACCAAGAGCGAAATTCCGCACCCATTTCGATGCTCAGACAAATCAAATTGTCCGATGCACAGGGCTCGCTCTAGCGATGCTCAATACGCTCATATTTCGCTTGGACGCCAACGACCGGTCCCGCCTCGAAGTCCTGGCAATATTGCACACATCAATTAGCTTGCAGATTACCTCATCCAAGCTTTTCCTGTCTGGACACACCGTCGCGGCCGGCGCGCTGTTTCGCCAAGTAATCGAGGGGGTCTGTCTGGCCTTTCTGTGCTCGGCGCAATCTCTACCGTATCTCCAGCGATTTGAGGCGGGCACATACACTGCCAATGGCGCGGTGGCGGATCTCAAGAGGAACGCGCGATCCGCGAATGTGCGGCCAGAGGCGATGAAGGTAACTCTGGATGCGTATCGCTTTTACCACTCGTTTGCGCACATAAGCCGGCTCACGATCGCCGCTGGAGTCGACTTCTCCAGAGGAGGCGCGTCTCAGATTGGCGCCTACTTCGACAACGACAAGCTGCCCGAATATGCAAAAGAAGCGCGAAGTCGCGCCAAGTTTGCGGGCGCCCTTCCAAATGCCGTCGTCGGGATTGCAACAAACTTGGCCCACTGGAAGTAACTCACCAAACCAGCCATTGCTGGCGACACGCCTCTCACCTATGCCTGCATCCCTCCGGCCTGCGCGCCACCAACACTGCTCATGGGAGCGGTACTGGCGTAGTGAGCTTAGAGTTACGCCGAAAATATAATTTGACAACATCGTCATTTTTGACGATGATTCGGCTCGTGATGTATCCGGGTGGCAAAGGAAGTTGCTTTCAGCGGCTCATCAACCTGATGCCGCGGCATTCCGCCTACATTGAGTCTCATCTGGGTGGCGGCGCTGTCCTGAGGCACAAGCGGCCGGCGGCAGTGAACATCGGGATCGACTTGGATCCGAAGGTCATCGGTCGTTGGCGCCGGGACCATCCACATTTGTGCACCCTGATAAACGCCGATGCAGTTCCGTTTCTCGAGAGCTATTGCTACATCGGGTCAGAGCTCATTTATGCCGACCCTCCTTATATGCCCGAACTTCGCCGACGCTCTCGCGTGTATCGGCACGACTATCGCGCCGAGGATCATCTGGCCCTGCTCGATGTCCTCACCAAGGTTGGCTGTATGGTGATGGTCTCCGGATATGACGGACCAACTTACAACGAAGTCCTTGCCGGCTGGCGCAAGGTGACGTTCACGGCAAAGACCCATGTAGACCTGCGAGAAGAGTGCGTGTGGATGAACTTCGATCCACCGCAAGTTCTCCACGACGCGTCGTTTATTGGAGATACGTTTCGGGAGAGGCAGAGCGCCCGGCGGCGCCACGCCCGGCTCCTCAATAGGTTTCGCCAGATGTGTCCGAACGAAAGGAACCACGTACTCGGTCTACTAAACGGTGAGTACAGGCGCGGGGAAAGCACGCTTTGACTCAACGCGCAGCTCTACTCCTGTGTCCCATCACGCTCCAGATCGAACTTCCGGCCGCGACTGACAAGGTTATCCCCGGTGTTCCGTGGGGGTCCGTCGATGCCTTCCCGACCCCTGCATATTGGGCTTACCAGGTGATTGCGCAGCGCGCCGTCGGGAAGCCAGTCCGCTACCGGTTAGGTAGTACCCTCACTGAGGAAGTTGCCGCATGCCTCTTAGGGGGGCACGGTATTCCAGCGAGCGTTGGTGTCGCCGCGTTTCACCGATTGAAGAGCGTCGGCGCGCTCGAGGGGATACCGACCCAAGAGGAGTTGCACGCCCTCCTCCTCGAGCCACTCCTAGTGAATGGGCGATCCATTCGGTACAGGTTCGCCAGGCAGAAGGCGCGGTACTTGAGCGAGGCGTTAACCATCCTTTCCACCTCTTCCCCACCGGTCAGTTCCGGGCGCGCTCTGCGAGACGCGCTCCTGGAACTGCCGGGCGTTGGTTATAAGACCGCTGCCTGGATAGCACGCAACTGGCTGGACGCGGACGATGTCGCCATCTTGGACATTCACATCCTGCGCGCGGGACATCTGGCCGGTTTCTTCTCGCCAGGACTTTCGGTTACGAAGGACTATCTAGCCCTGGAGGAGCAGTTTCTGGCATTCAGCCTGGGACTGGGAGTACGTGCTTCCGAACTTGATGCCGTCATATGGCTGGAGATGGCAACGACTTCATCCGTCCGACACCTGATGCGTCCAGCGAAGGTGAACGGGCCAACTCCGCGCTCACGGCGCACCCACATACGCCGCCCCAACTCCCACCAAGGCTCCCTCGTCGATTAGCCGGCTCACCCACGGCTCCCCTGTCACTCCTATGAGGCAAAAGTTCAGTCCAAGCGACTCTGCCGCCATCGAGAGGTAACCCTGCAGGACGCCTGCGTCTCGCCATACCAAGCTGCAGGCGTGTTCGTATTTGGCGAAGGTGAGTGCCGGCTGCGCCGCGAACAGCAGTAGCGTCGCGCCCCCTGCCGGCAGCACCTCCTCCATAGCAATCCGGACCGTGGGTGGAGCGATCCGAGCTGGTAACTCCACAAGCGCATGGTCGAACGGGTCATATCGGGCCCAAGAGGGCTCGCCGGCTGTATGTACGATCACGTTCACGGGATGTATGGCACCGGCGGAGGGCGGCGGCCTGTGGGTTTGGGGGAAGCCATAAATATCGGAGATAGTGAACTGCACCCGGCAAGTCAGCCCCAGAAGCTCGCCCAATTGACCATCGGTGGGCGTCAGGAACGTCCGCCCCGAGCGACGGCGCAGCCTCACCTTATCGAATGATATTGCCGGCCTGTCAGGCAGCTGGGGAAAAGGCCAGACCATCCCCGCTGGCCAGGAAACTGGGGCACAGGTGTGCGCCTCCTGACGAGGCACAGGGTTACCCAGGTCGATCCAGTTCATACCCCACCTCTTCGAATATCTGCAGGTATTTGTTGCACCCCCTGCAATCACCGCATGCCACATCGGCCTTGTGACAGCTGTGTGCCCACGCCAGAAGTCCTGCCGGAACCTTTGACCGGCGGATGAGCTGCACACTCGTTAGGCCGATCGCAGGTGCCTCGAGAATCATACTGCCCTCCTGCATGCACAGGACACCGTTCATCGCGGCGACGAACTCAGAGGTGCCGTCCCGGTGACCGCTATCCGAGGCTACGGTGCCCAATAACAACTTCTCGACCCCAAGTTCGATGCCCTTCATGGCTGTAAGCGTAATCAGCAGCTGGTTTCGGTAGGGCCACCAGTCAGTCTCCGGCGCGTGGCCACTCCGATCCTTCCCCGCCATGTCACCGGAACCCAGGCTTCGGCAGTCCACGTCCAAGACGAAATGCTCGATCTTAAGTTCCTTACAGACGGCAGAGGCGGCCGCGATCTCACCTGCAGCGGCCTTCTGGCCGTAAGCCACGGTGAGGGCCACAGAGGGGCGTAACCACCACGCCAATGCGATGGAGTCCATGCCTCCGGAAAGGAGCAGCCCGACCTTCATATGGTGCAGGCGATCCAGAGTGCGCGGTATATGGCGCTTACAAAGTCATCCACCAGAAAGCATCCCGAGCCCTGCATCATCTTCTGCGCTTCTGCCGTCTCGTCTTCGCAATAAACGATCACCGGCTTACCCTGCGCCCGGGCGTAACCAACCTCATACACGGTGCCGGGGTCCATACCGTCACCTATCGCGAACACGATATCCGCAGCCTCAATAGCCTCGAGGTCCCTTGGGACGACATCGAGCGCCGATCCGTGTCCGACATCGTGATAAGGGGAAAGCACGTCTAGCCCGGCACCGGCCAGGCACGCACGGGCTTGTTCGACCATCCAAAGCGTAGCCAAAGTGAAAAACGGACCGGCTAGATAGACCCGAGGGCGCCTGCCTCTACGAAAACGCGCTGATGGCAGGACGGGCGGCCGCGAGAACTCAGCCAGCTGGTTTGCTGAGGGTGCGCCGCGCGTTTCGCAATAGAAGGCAGTTGCCCTGGACGCAAGGGCGGCACTCCTGGCAGCGGAACGACGATTAGCCAGCCAGTGATACGCGAAATGCGCTACGAACATGTCCCCGGATCCGATTTTCCAAACGCGCTCTGAGGCGAATGCAGGCACTTGAGTTAAGGAGTTACCCTCCAATACCAGGGCGCCCTGCGGACCGTTCTTGATCACCACCGCGTCCGCACCTTCTTGTCTTCGAACTGCCCGCGCGATTCTCCCCGTAGTTTGTCCCTTCCTGCCAGTTAGGAGTTCCGCCTCTGCTCGGTTGAGAACAATTGCCAGATGTCGAGCCGAGGAGCCATTTGCCCCGTACGACGCCGGCGCGATCCCGTCCTGAGGGTCGTACACGACTCGGTCGGCACGAACCACCGCGTCCCCCTGCAGCATGCCAAATCGGACAACGTTTTTGGCTTTGACCTGGATCGCCTCCTTAATCTCACCACGGCCGCCGATTCGCGGTACGTCCAGCCCGTGGTGGTAATCGAACGTGAGGGTCTGAAGAACCAAGATCGGCTCGAAGACAAATCGTTCAAAAGCCGCCCGCGACCGGATCGTCTCTTCGCTTAAGGCATCGGCGTACGCGTGCAGCTCGACTTTTGCATCCATGCGCGCCAATGCGGATGCAGCCCGGCCTGCCGATCCGTATATTTCATCCCATTGCGGCCTGGCGCATCGTTCCCGGTATATGCCCCCCACCACCACGAGCGCATCGGCCTCCTTCTTGCGTGGCACGGCTACTCGTCCTTCGCCGCAATCCGGACATGCACCTGGCCGCCGACAAGCTTCTTGACCTCTGCAGTGTACTCAATGCCCTTCTGCAGGCACTTTCGCAGCCGCCCTGATAAGGGTGACGTGACGCTCCCCGCCACTTTCCCTTTGTGCTTCACCAGGATCACGTCCGTTCCGGCACGTGTCTCCAAAGAGACATCAAGCAGCTCTCCGAGCTTCAGTTTCACAACCACCTCTTCCTTGGGTGAATTGAGCTGCGTATCGATCACAAGGTCCTCGCAGCTTGTATCCGCGCTGGTATGTCCACCTCCGCCACCACCCCCACTGGATCCTGACATCAGGCTTTCTCCCTAAACAATTCCTGAAACAGCGAGTCGCAAGTTTCCATCTTTCACGACGCACAAGCCATATATTCATTCAGCATAACAATCGGATAGAGCTTCCTGAGCCGCTACTAACCGACGAAAAGCAGTAGTGCCCACCCCGTAATGGTTAACGCCATGCTGGACTGCAACAGAACTAGGTTCCTCTACGCTCGTCGCCGCTCAGCCGTGCCGCATGCAGGAAGCATAAACACTCGACGTAACGTAGTCGTATGAAATTCTGCGCAGTATAACGGCAGCTATCTATATCCAGCCTTGTTCGAAGGCATCAAAATACAAAGGCTCGAATCGGTATCAATCAAGGATAAAGCCGGGACGGCCGAGAGACCGGTGCGTAGACCCTTGGGGGCTGACATAGATGGCGCTCGACACCGCCCACGTCAATGTGTCTGGATAGAAAACAATCCACTTAAGATCACGTAGTAGGCTCGCGAACCATCGACTGATGCTTGTATGAGCCGCAATCCTGCCGCTCGAACGGCTGATTGAAAAGCTGGGCAGTGTTGACCACGCGCCAACGACTGAGGCGAATGCTTCACAGGTGACTTCGACGCCATCAGTCTCAGGATGAGGGCCGACTAAGCAGCAGCTGCCGCTACGAACGCAATCCCAAGCACGATAACCAAGGCACTGGCACCCTGGACCTGATGGCTCTCACGGACACCCGTGGCAATGTACCTCGCAAAATGCGCGGTATTGGCCAATAAACTCAGCTGGTGTCCGGCAGTGTGCCAGTTGACCCGCTGCTGCCAGTTGTGACCGGCAGCTTTTGCGCATGTCGAAATGTAATTTGATAGCATCGCACGCGTGGCCATGCTTCTCATAGGTATGTTCGGCTCTCCATTCGTGCGGCGGGCGGCCGTGTCGTTGAAACTGCTGGGGTTCGCGTTGAGCACGCGAACTGGTCCGTGGGCAAAGACCACGCGCAAATTCGCCGGTACAGTCCGCCGTGAGGGACACTTGAAACTGAGCCGCTTGCGGACACCAAAACAGAGCCACCCTGGGTCCGACTTCTTCTGACCATGTTTTTGACTTTACTTCTTCCGGTTTTGGCGAAGCCGACCGTACATTATGTTACTGGATCGACAACAAACCTATGCCGACGTGCCGTGATGGCGGCCTACTGTCCACCGGCACCGGCACAAGCGCCGTGTTCAACGTGAGGTCAGCTTCAAAGCTCCCTTATCGGCGCGGTTCCACCAAGCACCGCCAAGTGCTTGGAACAAGGTCACTGTGTCCGTATAACGGGCCGCGAATGCCTGCACGTAGGTCAGGCGCGCTTGCGCATAGGCCTGCTGTGCGGTCAATAGCGATACGTAGCTAACGGTGCCCACATCGTATTGCATTTGAACGAGATTAAGGCTCGCTTTGGCTGTATCCATCGAGTCCGATTGGGCCTGGAGAGACTGTGCGTCATGCTCTAGCGCCGTTAGCGTGTCTGCGACATTCTGAAACGACTTAAGCACCGTGAGCCGATACTGCGCTACCGCCTGATCGTAGCTATCGATGGCCGCACGCCGCTTCGCCCGCAACGTGCCACCCTGAAACAGCGGCTGCGTGACGCCAGCTGCGACATTCCAGATACCGGAACCTGGTTGAAACAACGTGTTGTAGACCAAAGACTCGCCACCGAAGGCGCCGGTCAACGTCAGCTGCGGGAGCATGTTCGCCGTGGCGACACCGACGGCTGAACTCGCCTTATGTACCACTGCTTCTTGCTGCCGAATATCCGGACGCTGCTCCACGAGCGCAGCGGGGAGACTCACCGGAAGATCCATTGGGAGCTTTAGATCGGCGAGCGTGAATCGCGCCGGTGCTACATCGTGTGGAGAATGTCCCGTGAGCACGGCGATCTGATGCTCTGCCACCGCCTGTTGTTGCTCCAATCCAGGGAGCGTGGCGCGAATAATGTTTAAGGCCGATTCCTGCTGCAGAACATCGGATCGAGATTGGCTTCCGACATCGAATCGTCGTTTGATAAGCTCAAGTTCCTTGGTCTCGCTCTCGATGACATCCTTCGTTGCAGCGATCTGATCAGTAACGGAGGCGAGCTGGATGGCGGTTGATGCCACATTCGAGGAAAGCGTGAGATAGCTTGCCTCGAGAACAAACCTCTGAGCCTCCGCCAGCGCAATGAGGCCCTCGAGCGTGCGGCGCTGACCGCCAAAAATATCGAACGTGTAGGAAACGTTGACAGTCGCCTGATAGACGCTGGTGATAAAGCCCGGATACCCAGGGCCAATGCTCGCACCACTGACCTGTTCTCGCTCGTAGTTTCCCACCCCTTGGATTTGCGGCAGAAACATCCCCTCCTCAACGCGAACATTTTCTCGAGACGCCTTGAGTGCCGCCTGCTGGGCGGTGACATCAGGATAATTTGCGAATGCCTCCTCGATCAATGCATTCAGTCTCGGAGACCCAAACAACTCCCACCACTGCCCCGACACATCATGACCGAATTCAAATCGCTGACTCCCTCCGTCTACCACGTTGGCAGCCTCTGTCGTAGTCGGCAACAATTCACTCGTGTACCCAGCGGGCTCTAGAGTCCGTGGGGTTTTGTACTGCGGGCCGACTGCACAGCCGGAAATCGTGCTTGCTATTACCCCGACGGCCAGTACCGTAGGCGATAGGCCCTTCGGTGGAACCAGATCATTCATACCGAAGCGCTTCCACTGGCTTTGCTCGGGCCACCATCAGTGCCTGTCCAGTGACCGTGGCAATCGCAATGCATAACCCAAGCACTCCTGCGAGCAGGAAGAAGAGTGGACGCTGCGGGACGTGGTAGGCAAAACCTTCAAGCCAGCGCTGTAGCACGAAGTATGCACATGGCCATGCAAAGAGGTTCGCCAAGAGCACCGGGCGAGCGAATTGCCAGCCAAGAAATCGCAAAATCTGCATCCGGCTCGCCCCGAAGACCTTGCGCAAGCCCATTTCCTTGGTTCGCCGTTCGGCGGTAAATACGGCTAGTCCCAGCAACCCAAGGGTTGCGATCGCGATTGCAACCATTGAAAACCCCGAAAGCAAAGTGCTCTGCCGATCAATGTCCGAATATAGGCTTTCGACATACTGACTCAAGAACACGCCCTCGAAAGGCGCGGCGCCTCCCTGCCGCGACCAGATCTCTTTGATCGCTTTGAGAGTTTCTGGAATTGATTGTCCCTTGAATCTCACAACGAGAGAGTAGCCGGACAACCTCGGATCAATGTAGTACATCGTAGGCTCGATGACATCTCTGACCGATCCGATCGAAAAATCCGGGACCACACCCACGATCTGAGAAGTTGCGCCGACCGACATTCGTGCAGCACCGTTCACGATTTGCGGTCTCGTCCACCGTCTAGACTGGCCGACCGCCGCCTCGAAGGCGGTAAAGCCTAGAGCGCGTGCCGCGGATTCGTTAATGACGACGGCAGGGTTTGCAGCCCCATCGTCTCCAGCGTGTAGCGTGTCGTCCCCGCCTCGTTCTTGTGATAGGAGCCGCCCTGCGATTGGTTTGATGCCGAATAGGTCGAAATATCGGTAATCAATCATCGCTGTCTCGATGGAGACTGACTCACCCTTGTCTGAAAAGACAGTTGCTCCCCAGTGTGACTGCGCCAGTGCTACAGCGGACGCGCAACTAGCAGCACGTACCCCAGGCAGTTGCTGAACTGCTACCGCGAAAACGTCCAGGCAGCCTCCTTTGCCAAGGTATATTTCATCGTTCGGGAGGCGCAACCGATCTTCGGCTGCATATCGTGACTGACTCCAAATAGTCAAGGTCACAACAATCAGGGCTACCATCGTTGCAAACTGAAAAATTACAATCGCCTGGCGGGCGCGACCCGATCCGCTGGGGATGACCGAGAATCCCTTAAGCACATTAGCCGGCCGAAAGCGACTTAGCACCAATGACGGATACACTCCCGCGGCAAGGCTGCTGACCAACGCACTGGCAACGATGCCGGCGGCTAATACAGGGTCATTTAACCAATCGACGCGGATCTCCCGCTGCAGAAACCCATTAAATCCCGGCATCAGCAGTTCTACGGCGATTACGGCGACGACCAACGCGAGGCATACATACAGTAAGCTCTCCCCGATGAACTGGCGAATGAGCTGTCGCCGCGTTGCGCCGACGCTTTTGCGCACGCCGACTTCCACAGCTCGATGCACGGCTCTAGCAGTCATCATGCTGACGAAGTTACTGCCGGCCACAATTAGGATGAGAACGGCGATTCCCATCAGAATCTGTAGCGTCTTCGGATCCCCTTGGGGCTTCATCGCATCTACCTGACGCTTTTGCAGGTGTGCGTTTGTTACCGGCGAGATCGACAACGTCAACGCTTTTGACAGCGACACCCCCTCCATTTCGTGTTGAAGATGTCGGTTGACAAAGCTTGGCAATGCGGCATTGATAGTATCAATACGAGCGCCAGGACGAAGGCGCAGGTAGGTGTAAACGCTGAAGCTTTTAATATTGCCAGATTCCCACTTCACCGCGTCGAGATGGGTCAATTCCGATGAGTTCGAGATGCCTGGAAGAAACGCGTCTCCGACCAGATGCGTATTGGAAGGCAAGTCCTCAATTACAGCTGTAACGTGCAGAGTCTGCTGGCCATTGAGCTCGATCGATTCACCAACAACATTGTCTCGACCAAAGAATTGCCTAGCGATCTTCCGTGTTAGTACGATGCCATCAGGTCGATTGAGAGCATCGGCAAGAGTGCCGTCAACGGTCTTCATCGGGAATAGGCGAAAGAAGCCGGGGTCTGCCCAGTACGCTGGCGACACCGATCCCTGAGTGTTTCCGCGCCGGAGCATCACCGACGCCGATACCAGTCGCGCCGTCATATCAATTGCCGGAAAGTCAAGCGCCAACATCTGAGCCATATCAGATGTTGTCTGGCTCGCGAACAGCGGCGGTCGACCAGGAATTGTGAGTGTCTCGTCAACCTTGAAGATGCGGGCATGGTCGGGGAAGAAGCGGTCGTAGGTATATTCATCACGCACGTACAACGCAATGAGCATTGCAGCGGCGAAGCCCAACGCGAGACCGATTAAATTAATTGCCGCATAGGCACGGTTGCGGAGCAGATTCCGGAGCGCTGCGGCGAAATAGTTTCTCAGCATGGTGGCCTACATTTCTCCTGCCGCCACGAATCGCCCATCCAGCATGTGCATCACTCGGTCCGCGCGCCTGGCGTGCTCCTCTGCGTGCGTCACCATGATGATGGTGGTACCGGATTTGGTAGCCCCACTGAGCAAATTCATCACCGCATCGCCATTGGCACTGTCGAGATTACCGGTCGGCTCATCCGCAAGGATGAGCTTCGGGTTTGACACGAGTGCGCGTGCAACTGCGACGCGTTGCTGTTGACCGCCAGACAGTTGCTTCGGCATATGGCTGGCTCGGTGCGCAAGGTCCACCCTCTCAAGCGCATCATTTGCTCGGCGGCGGCGTTCCGCACCTCTTACACCCAGATAGAGCAGCGCGACTTCGACATTTTCGACAACATTTAGATCATCAATGAGATTGAAGCTCTGAAAGACGAAACCGACGCCGCCGCGGCGGTGTGCCGTGAGTTCCTCCTCCGTGCATTGGGAGATATCCTCGCCCAGAAACCAGTACGCGCCAGCCGTGGGACTATCGATTAGCCCTAGAATGTTTAGTAGCGTCGATTTCCCACATCCGGATGGTCCCATGATAGCCAGGAATTCCCCTCGGCTGACGTTGAGAGACACGTTATCGAGGGCTGCGGTCTCTACGTCGGTAGTGCGGTAGGTCTTGGAAATATTGTCGAGCTTCAGCATGGTCTCCCCTACTCGGTCAGCACAATGCGATCAACTTTCTCGAACCCGGCGTAGTCCGACGTGATGACCCGTTCGCCGGCGTGAATACCGGAAAGGATCTCGATCTGCTCGCTGTTGCGCCGGCCGACCTTGATTAATCGGCGCGAGGCGGAATGCCCATTGGCATTCAAGACGAAGACCCAAACACCCCCCGTCCGTTCGAGGAAGGCGCCGACTGGTAGAATTGTCGCCGGAACGTCTTCTCCAAGCTCCAAGCGCCCTTGCGCTGTCGCGCCGGCAACGAGGTTCGGCGGGCTGGAACCTGTAAAGTCCAGTTCAATCGCGAAATGACCGTCACGTACCTGTGGCGACACGCGTAGCACCTTAAGGTGGGCGGCCGTCCCATTAAGATCGACGACAGCGATTTGTCCGGTGCGAACCCGCGGTAGGTAATACTCGTCAATGTCGGCCGTCAGCTTCATTCCAGCGTCGGGTGTAACCTCGGCCAACCGCTGGCCGGGACTCCGGCTCTCCCCGACCTTGAGATCCATCGCGGTGACCTTGCCCGTTACTGGGGCCCGGATCACCAGGCTATTGAGCTTGTCGTGAACGACAACGAGATTCCCGCGGAGGCTTTTGAGCTGCTCATGAATATCTGGGAGTAATCGATCATAGAGCGCGGTCTGCCGCCTCCCGCTCTCTGCTTGAATTGGCTGCAATCGCTTGTAGTGCGTTAGCTCGTCTGTGATGAGATCGCGCTGTTCTATGGCCTCCGCACCCTCGGCCGCCAGCGCTTCGCGACGTCGTGCAGAACGCTCTAGGCGGACCAGGTTGTAGTCGATATCGGCGAGAGCACGGCCGTTAGATAGCTCGTTTTGTTCAAGCGCAATCTCGTTTTGTTGCAATTGCGAAATTGCCTGGTTCAGCTGCGATTCTTGCTGAATGACCTGCAAGGCGAGATTAGTATTTGCCAGTTCGATGAGCGGTTGGCCCTCTTGCACCAGATCTCCAGCCTGCACGAGCACGCGCTCGACTCGCCCTCCATCGATGGCATCGATATAAAGCGTCTGGCGTGGCACGACATTGGCTCGCAAAGGGATCAGATCATGAAAGACGCCCTGCTCAACTTTGGCAATCGTGACTTGCGTCAACGGGACACGCAATGTTCGTATACCTGATCCGGCGATGAGCCGCACCGCGATCAAGACCACGACCACGGCGGCAGTTGCAAACAATCCAACCCGGGCTGCTAGAGGCCAACGCCTTTGTTTGAGCTGCCGATCCATCCCACTGGGCGTGTTTGGAGTGGCATTGGGATGAGAGGCCTCCATGGGCAATTAGTTACCGCGACTTTCTTTTGAGCTTGCCAACTATTAGGGCGAGCTGGTTCGAATCGACTATGCCTGCCTCCACTAAGCCGACTAATGCGCGCTCGATAGAGCCTCCGCAAAACCGCTCAACAATTTGTTGGACTGCGGTCGCCGCCGTTATTTCTGCTGACACATTGGGCCGATAGATGAAGGTGCCGCTCACCACGGTATGAGTGACGTAGCCCTTATCTTCTAGTCGCCGGAGCACCGTTCGGATAGTTGGATCTTTGAGTTTTCGCGCAAGCTGCTGTCGCACAGCGAAGGCGGTCAACTCGCCATGCTTCCAAAGGAGCGTGAGGATCTCGTGCTCTAGATCTCCAAGAGGGGGTAAAGAGCGTTTCACGACGTGACATCCGGTAACATGTGACGCGTTGTAGCACGTTGCCCGATAAAGTTCAACGCCGGATAGGCTTTACGCAGATCGGCATCGAAACCGGGAACTGGTCACATGGTCGGAGAGATATGGGGCAGAGCAGGCGCTCTGGAGCGCAAGCAACGGGCTACAACCGGTGTGTCACCTCCGACCTGACGTCATCCGTGACGCCGGCAGGGCCGCGCGCCCGGACGTAGGAGTTGGGAGCCAGAGCCGGTGCACAAGCGGCGCTGTCGAGCGTGCAGAAGGATGTTTGTGCCGCTCGGGCGGGTCCCCGTCGCGGTGCTCGAAGACGGTGAGGTCCTTACTGAATTGGCGGCGATCCTCGATTACCTTGACTCGGTGGTAGGCCCGGAGCGCGCCCTCGTGCCAACAAGCGGCGCAGCACGGCGGCAGGTACTGCAGCTCTTGCACTCGCGATCGCGGCAGCTGAGAAGGGGTGCGAGCTGATCAACGAACGCATCGTCCGTCCGCCGGAAAAGCGCCATCAGCCCTGGGAGGAGAGCTGCCGCAGTCAGATGCACGGTGCGCTCAGCGACATCGAACGATGGCAAAGCCAGCGTACTGGTCGATGGCTCATGGGCGAACATCTTACGCAGGCGGACATCACTCTCAGTGTATGGGCTTGCCTGCGGGATGCGGTCGCGCTCCAAGACGGAGCTTACCCGTCTCTCGCGGCGCTTACCGGGCGCGGCGAAGCGCTACCAGAGTTCGTAGCGACCCGCATGCCCTGCTTCGCGGCACAGATTTAAAGGTTGTGTGGTCTGCACTGCGCCCCACTGAACCCGACTCACCGAGAGTACGTTCTTGCACCCCAAGCCGCCGGTGGCCAATGTCCGATTGGCGGCATCATGGCTGAAGTTAGAGTGCCGGTGTGCCGCCACGAACGCGAACCCAGCGCCCGCGTCTCACGCGTCGACGGCACGTAGCCGCCTGAGCAGCTCCCGCTCCCGGCTCAGGCGCCCTTCGGTCTCCCGGATGAGGTCACCCCGGTGAGTACGGACGCGGTGAAGGCGGGTCTTCGAGAACGCGTCCGATCTGGCGCCGCGACAGACCCGAGGTGCGCAGGCTCTCCACGCGGAGGGTCCGCCAAATGCTCTCGGAGCGGCCGGTCGGCCGCACCGCCCGTGGGCGTCGTAGCGTCGGAGCTTCTTGGTGCTCACGCCCGAGCGGCGCGCCACCCCCCGGTCGGCACGCTGCTTCAGCCTACCGTTCCTTACCGAGCGCGAATCGCCGTTTCGCCTCGTTGACGGCAGGCTCGGACCCGGCGTCCGGTTCGCGCAGAAGTCGCTCCGTAGCGCTCGCATGCGCGTGAACACCCGGGTCGTCGCTCGACAGCGCCCTGCGGAGAACCGGCCCGATCACTTCTTCTCCGAGGGCGACGAGGGCCCGGCTCAAACTGAGCTGCACTTGCCGGTCGCCGCGACCAAGCTGTGTGGCCAGTTCCTCGGCCAAGTCCTTCTCCTGCCCGTCGGGTACGAGGGCAACGGCGGCACGCCACGCGCTCCGGGCGACCTCGTCGTCGGAGTCGCGCAATAGCGATCGCGTGATCGCGGGCCATGCGCCCGCGTCCTTGATCTTGGAAAGCGTGTGCAACGCCTGGCTCCGGGCCTGAGCGCGGTCCGTATGTAGCTCTGCGACCAGTCGCGGCACAGTGATCTCCGACGGGAAACGGGTTAACGCCCATGTGAGCATGTCGCGCACTAGAAGTCGGGCTCGATCGCGCAGCGCGCTACAAGGGCGTCGACCAGACCCGGTTCGGGATTGGAGCCGATCGCGAGAGCGCCCTTGAGCCGCGTCGACTCATCGCTGGCGGTCAAAGCGGCGATCAGGTGTGCGTCCATTAGTGTCAATAAGCCCTGGTGCGGCTATGCCGGCATGGGCCTCATATAAAGCTCATACAGCTTCTTGTTGTGCCGCACACAGGCAACCTCAAACCACAACAAGTCCTCGATGTACCTCGCGACAACTAATGGACCGAAGTCCACCGGGTCCAGTCCGAGATTAGATACCAGCTGCAAAAGCCGCATCTTATGATCACCCTCAGCTCCAGCTAGCGGAATGCTGATCGGACCACTCGCGCGCGCCGGGTCGGCAAGATCATTGGCTGAGATCGCATTGAAGGCCTTCAGGACTGATGCGCCTGGTACCAGCCGTTGCAGCTCTTCAGCAACTGAAGTCGACGTATCGGGCCGGAACGGATATCCATCAATGACCCTGGGGGCTGCATTCATCGGATCGATGAGTAACTTGCCCGACATATCCCCGAGCCTCGGCAAGATATCCTTGACGGGCTCCCAGGGGAGCGCAAAGACCACAATGGGCGAGTGAGCGACGGCGTCCGCGAGCGTTGCCGCCGAGGCTTTTGGGCCGCTGCTCTTGATTAGCGCTTGGACACGTTCGGCATCCGGTGTGCGTGAGCCGAAGATGACCCGGTACCCGGCCGCTACCAGTCTCTTACCCAGGGCGCCGCCGAGCTTACCCGCGCCGAGTATTGCGATGGTCTCCTTGGCCGGCGCTGAAACGGCATCGCTTGCACTGGCAGCCTTCGCGATCGCCGCGAGTGCAAGGCTATTGCCCAGGCCAGTGAGCATCGACCGACGATCAATCATAGATCTCCTCAATTGCGTGTCACTTGATCCTTAAGGGTCTCGCGTTGCCGTATCGACTTCCGAGACCGGATCAATGGGCGTGCCCTGCGCTCTTTGGTAGGTATCCTTGGCCTCTCCTGCCGGGACCCAGATGATGAGCACCTTCGTGGGACCGGACTTCGGCACGAGGTGGCGCACGTGGTCTCCGGGCCGGACGAGCCCCACCATGCCGGGTGTCAGCCGATAGAGCTTACCGTTCACTTCGTGCTCATAGATGCCGGAGAGAACGTAGATGATCTCAAGGGATCCATGCATGTGGCTCGGCACCACCGTGCCAGGCTTCATCGTGAGTTCGAGCATCTCCAACTCCTTGCCGCCCAGGTTGGATTGATCGAGGAGGAGCTTCCACTTGGCGCCAAAGGGCCCGGAAATGTTGTCCTTGATGCCATTGGTGGCGTACGCATAGCCGGCGCTTGTGCTTGGAGAAGTACTGCCTGCATTTGCACCCGTTGCAGCGAAAGGAGCCATGGAAAGCGCAAGCCCCAACGGCAAGACGGCTGCCCGTAACTTTTGGTTCATCGTTCGACTCCTGTGGAGGTCCTGTCTGGTGCCGACGCGCATGCGCTTCTACACGTCCGAAGTGCATGCGCCGCAGGTCCTAAGTCCCGATGCCCGATTGGACTTCAGGGATCGCTGTGGTCTTTGCCGCCCGCAACGGCCGCCACCAAAGAGCCGCCACGTAAGCAACGCCTGCAATGTCCAGCGCATCAAGGACGTACCATACCGGCCGCGATAACGGCAGCGCGCCGATGAGACGCGCGTGATAGATGAATGCAACGATAGATGCCTGCAGGGCCACGATGATCACGATGAGCCGGCGCCGGCGGTCCATCTCGGCAAAGCGCTCCCCGCGAATAGCCCAAAGTCCAACGGCTAGCGTGAATGTGCCCTGCAATCCCGTCGGCACGAGGACGGCAGCCCATGCGATCGCATCGACCGAGTGGGAGTTAGCGCCGATCACGAGCCGGGCGATGTCGGGAACGTGCTGCGCGGTCAGGGCGAGCACGAATACGATGAGCGCTGCACGCCGATGGGCTCGATGGACACGGGTGACAAGCCAAACGCTCAGGCACGTGAGCACCGTATTGGACATCGCGCTGAACTGCATGCCAGCCAAGTGCTCAATGCCCTCTGCGGTCCAGGGATGCGCACGAACCCGGGACAGGTTGGCGAAGTACGGCCCGAAGACATGCGCACTCCCCAGCAGCCACAGCGCATTGAAGGCGCAGCCGGCCAGCACCGCTCCGGTGAACGAGAGCCCATGGGTACGCACGGTCTGAAAAAGGCCAAGACCCAGCGCGCCTGTCGTCTGCCGCCAGTACCACACTCTTGAGCGACCGCCGAAAAATTGCTCCGTCAGATCCCCGATGAGTGCATCAACGGATGTCACCGCACCCAATCGCTCGAGGAGCCAGGTCGCCAACGGAGGTGGCAGACGGGCACTCACAGTTTTGAGCCTCTCGGCTGCGGAAGGCAGACCCACAGCGCCTCGAGCGCGCGCTGCGCTTCACTGACATTGCGTACGCCCTCAGCCGTGAGCCTAAAATATCGTTTGGCACGCCCGCCTCGCTCAGGGGTCGCCTCGCCCAACCGCGAGGCCACTAGCCCCTTGGCCTCGAGCCGATCCAGAATCGCATAGACGCTCCCTAGCAGCATTTCCCGTCCGGTCTTCTCGGCAATCTCGGCTGCGATCGGCACTCCGTATGCCTCACGCCCGAGACGCAGCACTGCGAGCATCACCATGAGCTCGTGCTGACCGATGAATTCACGATTGCGCATTTCTTCAATAATAACTAGGAAATTACAGATGTCAATCGCTAGCCGAGGCACTCTAGGGGGGACTGATGGCGGCCTTCGACGTCATTGACCGGCGAAGCACCCCCGCACAGTTGTCCAATTCGGATATGGACTTAAGATACGATTAGCTCGTTGACTCAACCACCAATCACAGACGGAATGTTCTTTTCGCGAGGTTCTCCTGGGAAGATTAAACGGCAAGATTGCACTGATCACCGGCGCTGCCCGTGGAATTGGCGAGGCGATAGCCCGTGCCTTCGTCCACGAGGGTGCGTATGTCTACGTGACGGATATCGAGAGTGTCGCAGGCGAAGCGGTGGTACGCGATCTCGGTGAGCGCGCAGCCTTCAGGCTTCTTGATTTCCGCGAGGAACAGGATTGGGCTCGAGTCACTGCCGAGGCAGTTTCATCGCAAGGCAGGCTTTGCTCCGAGAACCTATTCGGCGGCGTCGCGGCATGGTTCGGCCCCGCTGGTAGTCGTGGAAAGTTTTTATACCGGAACGCCCCCTCCTCGACTGATACCTCCGCACAAATTCTGAGCCGCCTAAACAGCGCCGAGGAAGCCCCGCACTGCCGTATAAAAATCAGTGCCAAATCAGTGCCACGAGGGGTCATTTCGAGGTAGGTTTAGGCGGGTTCTCCCGGGCCCTCCTGTGTGCTAACCTATTGATGTTTATATAAATCGAGTCGCGTAAAGCGGGTTCAAGCCGGATTCGGGACGTAGGTGTCGCAGGTTCAAATCCTGTCATCCCGACCAATGATTCACACTGATTTATGAGACTTTTTCGATTTAAATCGAAGATGTCAGCTGCATAGAACAGCGATCAGTGCCAAATCAGTGCCACCGAATGAACCTGGCACCGATTGGGATAAACCCCGCGAGCCTTACGGAGCTCTGAATAGGAGTACTCCAAGTCCTCGGCCGCTTCGGTATTGGTCTCGACCGCCCGAGTGGCTGACATCAGCATCGACAACTCGATCAACGGCGGGGCGGTTCTACGGCCATCCTCTTGAGCACGCTGGAATAGCCCCTCCTCATCTTGATACCGCAGCCCTCCAACGCGATTGACATCATCGACCTCCAGGAGAACGTCGATGGGGGTGAGTGGTTGGTGGTCCTGCGCCTGTCCGGCATCGCGAGCCGCAGTGCGGCGCTTGGCATGAACCCGGAGGGTGCCCCGACGTGCCCACCCATCCGGTTGGGTATCGGCTATGGCGCCATGAAAGATTGATGCCTCGCGGCTGGATGGCTTGTGAAATTGTGGGCCTGCCACTGAAGGTAGATTGGGTTCGAGGGCAAAGCGATCCGATGCGGTGAGCCATTTCCGGTCATATTCGAAGGCCGCACTCTGGCGTGCGCCCTGGCCGTCAAATCGCAGCGTGCCGACGCGACGACCGGCTGCGCCGAAATAGACACCGATCGTGCGCTTCATAAGGATCGAGGTTCCTTGCGCGCGCGGACCCGTTTCGGCAGATGGTCTGCATCGCGCAAAAGACCGGTGTCATCCCGGCCAGGATCGGCAAGGGCGGTGAGGCCGTCGGACAACCCTAGAACGAAGAGAGCCATGGCGTAAATTCCGAAAGCAACAGTCCGGTCGCCTTTCTCGATTTTCAGGTAGGTGTTTTTATGCACGCCAATCCGTTCAGCCATCATGGCGACGGTCAACGAGCGCTTGCGCCGTGCGATGGCAATGTCGGCACCAAGCTTGGCAATAGCCTGGCGCAAGCGCAGTGGGATGATGGATTTGCTTTTCGTGGTCTTCATAAGGCCTCGTAAAATAGACCTAAAGCCACTTAACATCTATTTTAATGGACCTTATCTAGTGGTTATTCCGGAGTTCGGGCCACATGGCGCCAGACAAGTATTCCGTATTTTACGGACAAGACGCTCATGAATAAGGTAGAATACGGACATCCTTACCTTTCCAAGCACCTGAATGGCCTCCATGGCGGACACGATGCCCGAACTCGTCCTGGTCGCCGAGACCGATGCAGCGGCCGCCCGCCGGGCACGACGACTCGCGGCGCAGGGCACGCTCCGGCGATTGTACCCGAGCGTCTACACCTCCAACGTCGACACTCCGCCAGATGCAATCGTTTTGCGGCACTGGCAGGCGATCGTTGGGCACCTTCTGCCTGATGGCGTGGTCTCCCATCGTTCGGCATTTGACAGCCGTCCCCATGCGGGCAGCCTGTCCATCACTCGCGGCAAGACCCGCCGAGACTTGCGATTGCCGGGACTGACCGTCCATATCGTGCCAGGGCCCGGCCCTCGACTTGAACCGCCTGCGCCAGATACACGCTTCGGCTCACTGTATCTCGCCAGTGATCCTCGGCGATTTCTAGAGAATCTCACGCGTGGGCGAGGCTGGAGTCATCGAGTGCTCCCGCAGGGGGACGTGGAGGCCGCGCTCGACCGCATCCTGATGGTCGGCGGTCCGCGGCGTCTGATCCAATTGCGCGATCACGCGTGCGAGATCGCACCATTCTTAGGATACGAAGCACAGTTCAAGCGCCTGAACAGCCTCATCGGCGCATTGCTCGGTACTCACGAAGCAAAAATCCTGACTGCCAAACAAGCCATCGCACGCGCCGCCGGCCGTCCTTACGATCCCAATCGCCTGGAAATCTTTGACTCGCTTTTTACCGCGCTGAATCAAGCGGTCTTGGAAGACATCGAAGATTCCGCGCCCACCGGCGTCGCGCGCGAGGATTTCGCGTTTTTCGAGGCATATTTCTCCAACTACATCGAAGGAACGACGTTCGAAGTCGAAGAAGCCGAAGCAATCATCTTCGACGGCAAGATCATCGAAAACCGACACGAAGACTCGCATGACATTTTGGGAACCTTTCAAGCCGCCACGAGCGCACCCTGGCGGGATCGTCCGCCACAAAGCGCTGATGGATTTCTCCTTTGGCTGCAAAACGTCAATGCACTTGTCATGCAGCAGCGGGCCGACAAGAAACCGGGAGAATGGAAAGAAAAGGCCAACCAGGCTGGCAGCACCTACTTCGTGGTTCCAGAGCTCGTCGTCGGGAGTTTGCGGGAAGGATTCGAACGGATTCGTGCCCTGCACCATCCTTTGGCGCAGGCCATCATGATCATGTTCGTGGTGGCAGAAGTGCACCCATTCAGCGACGGAAACGGACGAACGGCACGGCTCGCCATGAACTGCATGTTGAGCGCACACGCTTTAGGCCGAATCATCATTCCAACGGTCTACCGAGAAGACCATCTGCTGCCATTGAAGGCGTTGAGCCAAAACAAAACCGCCGAACCGCTCATCAGGTCCTTAACCCGCGTGCAGCGATGGTCCGCGGCCTTTGACTACTCATTACCACGGGCGCGGCTGCGTGAATCGCTAGCCGTGTGCAATGCGTTTCAGGAGGATCTGCGCAACTACAAATTACTGTTTCCGCCAGCGAAGCCTGCCGCCTGAACGCATTCTGCCGTAGGTGTCGCAGGTTCAAATCCTGTCATCCCGACCAAGAAAACAAGCCACTTTCCATTTAGTCGCGCCTCTGCAACTTCGAGGCCGTCGCAGCGTAAGTCCGCCCTAAGTCCACCGCCAAGCTCATGGCGATTCCGAGCACCGCGCTTTGAGGTGGCCATTTCCTCGGCGCGTCCGAAAACCCAAATCGCGTTCCCATTTCGCGATTATCCCTTTGACAAACAGGAGAGGGAGATGAAAATCACGCGGAGATGGAGACCGGGTCCGCTGACAGGGGGCTGCGTTCTCTTATTGTCGGGGTCTGTTCTCAGCTGGCTTATCGAGCTTCCTAGCATTCATGGCGCCTTCCACCATGATCCCAAATAGCATTCCGAATGGAATGAAGATTCCCAGGTGGCCAGTCAGGACGCCGATGACCACGCCGGCACAAAGCCCATAACAGATGCCCATCGTCTTATCGTACTCCTGTGCTTCGCAGCCGTCAGTTACCGGGAACGCCGGGGCCATGGGATTGGGGTGACGCGGTCGCGGCCTTGTGCATGGCGGCTGAACTCGACTGGGATTTTCAGATATAGCGCCATTCTCACCAGATCGGGGAACGAGTCGGCGGCCATTTTCCGCATGATGTTGCCGCGATGAATCTGCAAGGTGACCTCGCTGATGCCCAGGTGTCTTGCGGCTTGCTTGTTGAGGAGGCCGCTTACCACCAATGGCAGGACCTGGCACTCACGAGACGTGAGACTGTCGTAGCGCTGCTGCAGCAGGTCGCGCTCGGCTTTCTTAGAGCGACGCTCCCCGTCCTGCGTCAGGGCGGAGCGCACCAACTGAATAAATTGCTGTTCGCAGAATGGCTTAGTCAGAAAATCGAAGGCCCCGCCCCTGATGGCGCGGACGCTTGATGCAATGTCACCGTGCGCAGTGACGAAAATGATGGGAGGGTGATATTCATGCTTCATCTGCTGCTGCAGATCAAGACCGTTGGCGTCGGGAAGATCCACATCCAGGATCAGGCACGTGGGCGCGGCCGGCTTTGGATACGCCAGATATTCTGCGGCGGACCCGAACGCTGCAGTGCACATAGAGGATTTGGCCAACAGTTCCTGAAGCGCGCTGCGGAAGCGAATGTCGGCGTCCACGATCATTACGAGGGGCTCTGCCAAATTCATACTGCTCTGCGTCGGCATCGTGATCTCCCCTACCGCTATCCCGATACGGCAGCGTAGGAGGGGCTTGGCGGTCGCGCTTTACGAAAAGCCGACTAAATTGTGATTTTTCCCCGACTTTCCGCGGTCTTACAGCTTGCTTGAGCCGCGTCGCTGCGCCCGGCACAGATGCCTTGCATGACTTCTGGCTAGACGGGTAGGTAAGCTACCCCGAACAAGGCGTGAGGAGCCGCGAGCAGTGCCGCAGGAACGGGGCACCCCCTGCTGGAAATTTGGCAATGCCCGGCTCGATGAGCGCACGCTCGAGCTGAGCGTGGCCGGCCACGTCGTGGAACTGGAGCGCAAGCCACTGGAGGTTCTGCGCCATTTGCTGGTCCACGCCGGCGAAGTCGTCACTCACGAGCAGCTTCTTGAAGCTGTCTGGCCCGGACGCGTCCTCAGCGAAAGCGTGCTGACAAAAGTCGTCAGTCGCCTCAGAGACGTGCTGCAGGACGACGAGCATGCCGTCGTCAAGACGGTACACGGCTATGGTTACCGGCTACTCGCTCCGGTCGCGATTGAGCGCCCCAAATCAGTAGTAATGCTGGCCCCGGACTTTCATTTTCAGGCTGGGTCCGATCCTCGACAAGCCGCAGTTCTCATCGTGGATATTGCCGACACCATTGGCTTGCGCTCGGAGCTCGGTGACACCGTCGCGGGACGCCGAATCCGTACCTTGCTCAACGAGATCATCGCCGCAGCCCGGCAGCACAACGGCGAATTCATCAAGTCATACGGTGACGACATGATGGCGATCTTTGAAAGGGATCCCCTCGCGAGTGCCGCGGATACTGCCGTCAAAGCGCACCGTCACGCAATGCAGGCGGGTCTGCAGCTGTATACGGGCCTGCACTCCGGGTCGGTGGAATTTCAGCAGAACGCCGGGTACCCCGATGCGACCGGTCTGACCATCGATTTCGCCGTACGCCTGCACCAGCTCACGCCGGGAGCGCCGGGCCGAATCTTCATGGCCGAGGAATCAATCATCGCCCTGCCGATGGAACTACGCTCCCGCACCAGACGCTATGGGATGCGCAATCTCAAGGGCATCGGGGAGATCAGTATCTGGACTCTGGACTGGCAGGACCAGGCACCTACCGCGGCAACCGAGTTCTCAGCGCTGGATCAGGGAAGCGGCCGCACGCCCGAACTGCTGTTGCGGCACGAGACCACGGCCATGCGGGTCTCGAGCGAACAGAAACCCTGCCTCGTCGGGCGGGGCAAGGAATGCGCCTTGCGGGTCCCCGACGCTGAGCGGCAGGTGTCCGTGACGCACCTACTGCTCGAATTCAGCAGTGGGCACTGGTTCGTGCAGGACCTCAGTCGCAACGGTACTTGGCTGCGGGATGGGAAGACCGGCAGGGTGATGGCGCTACCCAATGGCGGGCCGACACTACTTCCCGCCACTGGCATGCTCTGCCTGGGCCGGCGGTTTGAGAATGACCCAAAGGGTCAGCAGACTGTGTACTTCAGCATAACCGAGGACTGATCCCCGAGCAGGGGCAGCTTTAGAGGGCAATCACGATGACCGCGGAGCGCCGGTCACAGGTGCGGGCCATATATCGGGAAGCCAAAGGGCTACCCGCGGACATTCGCTCGGAGTTCTTGCAGCAGGCCTGCGCTGGCGATCCCGCACTGCTCATCGAAGTCGAGGCCCTGTTCACGCTCGAGTCTCAGCCAGGCGCTTCCGAAGACCACGAGCCCGTGACCATCACCGCCGCGTCGAATGCAGAAGTGCTGACGGCGGGTACACGCCTGGGCCCATGGAGCATTGGTCGCCTGCTCGGCCGGGGGGGCATGGGTGAAGTCTACGAGGCGAATCGCGCCGATGGCGCCTTTGATCTGCGTGTTGCGTTGAAGCTGCTCAAGCGTGGCCTGGATACCGGCGCCGTCGTGGCCCGCTTCACCCGTGAGCGCCGGATACTGGCCCGGCTCGAGCACCCCAATATCGCCCATGTGATCGACGCCGGCGTGGCGCCGGACGGTCGGCCGTTCCTGGTGATGGAGTACGTGGATGGCAGGCCCATCACCGAGTACGTGCGCGTCACTGGGTTGAGCACTGGCGCGATCCTCAGGCTGATGATCACCGTGTGCGCAGCCGTGCAGGCTGCGCATGCCCAGCAGATTGTGCACCGCGATCTGAAGCCCTCCAATGTGCTGATAACGGCACAGAGCCAGGTCAAGCTGCTGGACTTCGGTATCGCCAAGGTTCTAACCGAAGACGAAGCCGACTTCACGCGCAATGCCGGCGAGCCCTCCGCCATGACACCGGACTATGCCGCACCCGAGCAGTTGCTCGGTCTGCCGCAAACAACGGCCAGCGATGTCTACGCCTTGGGCGTCATCCTCTACCAGCTGCTGGTGGAACGTCTGCCGCACGCACGCACTGGACGCTCCACTGCCGAAATCGCCAAAGGTCTGGACAGGGAAAGCATTGAGCGGCCAAGCATTGCCATACGCGGTGACCTCGGGCGGATGCCTGAGCCACTGCGCCAAGCGCGACTCAAGGAAGTGTCCGGGGACCTTGACCTCATTGTCCTGAAGGCGTTGCACGCCGAAGCGCCGCGTCGCTATCTGTCGGCACATGGGCTGGCGGACGACCTGCACCGCCTGCTGGAAAGCCGGCCGATCCTGGCTCGCCCGGATTCGGTCGCATATCGCCTCGGGCGCTTTGCCCGTCGCAACCGCCGCGCACTCGTACAAGCCGGTGCCGCAGCGGCGGCGGTAGCCCTGGTGGCGGGAGGCTTGCTGATGGTACAGGCGCGGCGGCACGCTGCGCAGGCATACCGGGAACACATCGAGCGCCTGGTGCGCCTGGGCCAGGAGGAGCTGAAGAAGAACCAACTGTCCCGCGCGGCTACCTATCTGACCGGCGCCTATTCGGCGGGCAATACCTCGGTAGACGTACGCTACTTTCTTGGGCGAGTGATGCCGGCCGTGGAAGCACTTGCCCCCAAGGCATTCCCTTCCGGTGGATTCACAACCGTCGCACTGTACACCTCAGACGGCAGACAAGTGGTGGCCGGCGGTGTAACCACCTCGGGTCACCTCAATGTACTGAGCGCCTTTGACCACCTCAGCGGCAAGGTCGAGTGGTCGGAGGATCCCGGTCTGACTCCGCGCGAGCTGGAGGAAAGCCACGGCAGCGGTCGCCTGCTGGTGCGCGGCACTACCACTACTAGCGGCACAGACGACGACGCCGTGCTTGCAGTTTTCGATGTGCATACTGGCAGTACGCTGCTGCACCTCAAACGTGTATCCGGATTGGTCGGATTCAGTTTGGTTGACGGCATAGGCTTTGGCGACCCGGAACTTGATCGGGTGGTGGTCATCGATCCCGATTACCGATCGGCGAGCATATGGAGCGTTGCGCAAAACCGCGCTCTGCTGCGCCTGGCGGTGCCTCAGGGCGTGGTGTCGGCGGAGTTCAGTCCGGACGGCAGCAGCGTCGTCACCGGTTCGCGCGACGGAACGATTGTCGTCTGGAATTCCGCGCGTGGTACTGAGCGCTTGCGCCTGGTGGCCAAACCAAGAATTCCGACTTTTGCCCTGTACGTGTCCCGCAATCGAATTCTGACCATCAATAGAGCGGGCGTGATCAATCTTTGGGATGCCGCCAGTGGTGGGTGGCTTGGCGCCGTCGGCAATCAGGTGGGAACACTCGCCGCGCTGAAATTGAGCCCCGACCGTGGCAAGCTATTCACGGCAGCATTGGGCGCAACCCCCATCACGATCTGGGACCTGGATCACGACAACGCTCCCATCGTCGACACGGGAGACGACAACGCCTCGTTTTCCACGCAGGGAAACTGGATGGTCACAACGGAGTCCGGCTCCACGCTCCTGTGGTCGCTCACCTCAAACCAAATAGCGGCCCGGCTCGACGGCCAAACCGGGCAGGTAATTGATGCAGCATTCTCGCCGGATGGCCAACACCTGCTCACCTTTGGAGTAGACGCTGTGATGCGCGAATGGAATCTCTCCAATGTGAAACCCTATCCTGAAAAGTCGTTTTCGCTGCCCGAAGAACAAGATCCCGACAAGCGGCAGCTCACTTGGGCCAGATTTGATGCGCGCGGCCGCGTGATCACCACCGGCAGCGATGGCGTGCTGCGAACCTGGAATGCGCAGCGAGGTGAGATCACGGCAAGCCTGCCGGGGCACAGTAGCTTGGTTAGCCGTGGCACTCTGAGCCGGGACACGACGCGACTCATCACGGCAAGCGATGATCTCACGGCCGATATCTGGGACCTGAATCAGGAGCGGCACATCGTAACGCTCAACGGGGGCTACAAAACCCCCCTATCCCGGGTTTCGCTGAGTTCGGATGGCGCACGGGCAATGACGGTTGCAGAAGGGGAATCAACCGCGCTTCTATGGGACGCCACAACGGGAGTCATTCTGGCGCATCTGAAACTCGGTGTGCCCGTGTCCAGCCTCGATTTTTCTCCGGACGGCTCACGCGCGCTAACCGGTGGCTACGATGGTGGCAGCCGAATATGGGATGTCCCCAGCGGCCATTTGCTCCTCACCTTGAAGGGCCAGCGTGAAGGCTTTACCGCGGCCTCGTTTACGCCCAATGGCGCCCAAGTCCTGACGGTTGACAGTGCCGGTGATGCCACGCTTTGGGACGCGCGGGACGGCCATCTACAGCACACGCTCGACGAAGGCAGCCAGAAGACGCCAGCGATCATTGTGGCAATGACCCGGGACTCGCGGCACGCGGCGTTCGGCGGCTACGATGGCATAATTCGGTTCTGGGACTTGACCGACGGAACAGTCAGGCACTTCGACGGTTTGGCTCCGTCGGCATACTTCGACCTCGCATTCAGTCCTGACCAACAGCTCCTTGCGGCGGCGAATGGCAATTCAGGGATCGTCGGTTTATGGAGCGTTGCGACCGGACGTTTGCTGTGGACGGAGAGACTCAATGGAGGCGCATGGCGGGTGGCATTCGATCCGACCGGCACACACCTCATCGCATCGGGGCTCCTGACCTACAATCTGCCGCTCTGGGATATTTCGCTGGAACAACGCGACCCCGCTGCGGTCGCAGCCATCGTGGACTGTAAGAGTCCGTGGGTGCTGAATGGCGAAACGCTTGCCTCACGCCCTGCGCACCCCGAACATTGCGCGCCACCAACGCACTAGAAAGGCCGCTGCCGACGCCGTGAGCCGCAAGAACCGGCGTCATTGCAGGGCCGTGCGGACCTGCTTCCCGACGCGCAGCCTCGCCACCATTAAACTGGTTGCATCGGGCGCGGCACGATTGCCCCAGTTCGTACGCAGATAGTTCGCGAGCGCCGCGATCTGTTGATCGGTCATGTCCCCCGCAAACGACGGCATCGCGATGAAGCCGTTTTGCTGCGGAATTCCCAGCAGAATGATTTTTACGATGTCCACCGGGTCAGGAGCGAGTACCACCCCATTGCCTGCCAGCGGGGGAAACACGCCCGCAATTCCACGGCCCATCGACTGATGGCACCCGGCGCAATGATCGATGTAGAGGCTTGCGCCCCGTACCCGAGTGGCGTCGGGCCGCCGTCGCCCGGTCCGCAAGGGGGACTCTGCTGGAATCGCCTTGAGATATTCGCCCATCGCGTGCAAATCTGAATCGGTCAGGTACTGCAGGCTGTTTTGTACGACTTCAGCCATCGGTCCAATTGCGGTAGTTTTTCCGCTATAGGCGCCCGTTTTCAGATACGTCGCAATATCGTCGACACTCCAACTACCCAGGCCGGTGGTTATATCTTCCGAAAGGTCGAGCGCAAACCATCCGTCGACGACGGCACCCTCGAATTCCCTGCCCTTCTCTATGGCCCCCAGCAGATTACGGGGCGAATGACACGCGCTGCAATGCCCCAATCCCTCGACAAGATAGGCACCACGGTTCCATGCCGCCGACTTTTTGGCACTCGGTGCAAACGTCCCCTCACTGAAATAAAGCTCCCGCCACCCGCCCATCGTCCAGCGTTCATCAAAAGGAAAATGCAGGTGATTGACCTCGATAAGGTTAGTCACCGGAGTGAGGGAGCGCAGATAGGCATAGATCGCATCGCTATCGGCCCGAGTGATCTTTGTATAGAAGTCATAGGGCATCGTCGGATACATGTCCTCTCCGGAGCGATTTACGCCAGCGTGCACTGCCCGGTAGAAGTCATCGGATGACCAGAGTCCAATTCCGGTTGCCGCATCCGGTGTTATGTTGGGCGCCACCATGTACCCGAAGGGCGTATTCAACCGACCACCGCCGGCAAGTGGTTGACCGCCGCTTGCCGTGTGGCACGAGATGCAGTCGCCCGCCCGCGCGAGATATTCGCCGCGCTGGACTTGCGTCTGCTCGGCCTGAATCGAGTTCGCGTTGGACGTCAAGGCAAGTGCGAGCAATAGGATCGCCGCACCTGGCATGCGGGGCCGCGTAAGCGTTCTGTAACTCACCGCCGCACCTTTAGACGGACAATCGTGAACGAATCCGTTTCTCATTGCCGGGCCCATCGAGGTAGGTCACCGCTTCGGGTAGTGAGTGAAGACGTAGTCCTGCTTGACCGCTATGGTGTGGCACGCCGCCCCACACTTGGCGTCATTCACCTGCGGCGGATGATCCGTAGAATTTCCCGGCCTGAATGTTTCGGTCGGGACGTCGTATTCGAACACGGCGTATCCCCATCCACCGGTGTCGGGGAATCTCTTGCTATCCTTCACCATGAAATCAATGTCGTGAAGGGTATCGGGCACCAGCGGGCCACCGGGTTGGGCCTCATTCTTCTTCGGCGTCCAGTGGATCTTCGCCAATCTGGCACCATCGGGGAAGGGCTTGCCGTTGTCCGGAATGCCGGCTTTGAAGGCCTCGATCATCGCGGGATTCCCGAGGATCGCTGCCAACTTCCCTCCGTTGAGACTCAGAGAGACGATCTGCCAGCCTTCGTATCCTCTGAACTCAGAGAATGCGAGCCCATTTGGCACTTTGAGGGTGTATCTGTCCTGGGCTGATATCGCAGCCCCGGCAACAAGGACGACGAGGGCTATCGTTATTCCCGCACTGATTGCAAAGGTCCTGCTTTTCATCATTATGACTCCGTTGATTTGGTCATTGAACGCGCACACGGATTCGTCAGCCCGGCGCGATTGTGCCGATGAGATCGCCTGCCGTATCTAATGGAAAGCCGTGATGGCGATTGAATACGGCATGCGGTGCAGTATCAGGAGGCACCGGCGAACGACGCCTCAATCGTCTTGCCCTGCGGCAACTGACAGTCACCGAAGCCACCGCCCGCCATCCCGCTTGAGGGATGCGCGAGGTGGAACTTGCAACGTATATGTTTGCCCTGAGGGTCGGCTAGATTGGCGACCACGCGCCCGGTGTAGTGCGTAATGAACTGCGGACCCGCGTCCCAATTTGCCCAGTCTCCCCAATCTTCATAACCCGAATCGTAATAACCGCCCGGACCCCACCCGTAGCCCCCACCGGGAC
>Ga0210391_10000591_pt1 | contig 36831 bp, 29 predicted proteins | sample IncBWC12OmetaG_FD_160573 | JGI IMG/M metagenome (GOLD analysis project Ga0210391, IMG submission 160573) | Forest soil microbial communities from Barre Woods Harvard Forest LTER site, Petersham, Massachusetts, United States - Inc-BW-C-12-O ...
GGTGAAGGCGAAGTGGAGCGGCCGGGACGATATCCGCTGACCGCGCAGATGACGGTTTCGGATTTGCTGGCGGCGGCGGGCGGATTGAAGCAAAGTGCCGACCTCCAGACTGCCGATCTCACGCATTACGTCTGGAAAAACGATAAGCAAGTTACAGGCGACGAGCAGCAGGTCTCTCTGGCGAAAGCGATGATCGGCGACGCCTCTTCCAATGAAGTGCTGAACAATGGCGACGTCCTGTCGATCCGACAGGTTCCGGGCTGGGAGGATTTGGGCGCGTCGATTGCAGTACGCGGAGAAGTGGTGCATCCGGGAAGCTACGGAATCCGGCCTGGCGAGCGGTTGAGTTCGGTGCTGATGCGAGCGGGAGGATTTGCACCGGGAGCCTATCCATACGGCTCGGTGCTGGTGCGATCGGAAGTTCAAAAACTGGAAATGCGGTCTTATACCGAGTTGGTGCAGCGCGTGCGACAGCAACAAACCCAGCTCCAGTTGACGGCAACCAGTACCAGCGACCCCGACCAGAAACTTTCTGCGGAATCCGCGTTAACCCAGTGGCAGACAACCCTGGATAATCTCGTTAGTTCGCCGCCGACCGGTCGCGTAACGATTCAAGTCTCCTCCGACACAAAGGCCTGGGCCAATACCTCCCGCGATATTACCCTGAGAGCGGGAGACGTTCTGGTGGTGCCGAAGCGCCCAAGCTACGTTTTGGTGCAAGGTCAGGTGTACGGGCCGACGGCTGTGGCCTATCGTCCCGGCAAGAGCGCGCGATGGTATCTCACGCAGGCAGGGGGGACGACGAACATGGCTAACAAAAGAGCCACGTTTGTGATCCGCGCCGACGGAACTGTGATCAGCAATCACAGCGCGGGATGGGTAACGGGTGATTCTTTAGGCGTATCTTTGCAGCCGGGCGATATGGTGGTCGTTCCGGAAAAAGCGCTGGGTGGACCGCCGATCTGGAAGACTATATTCCAGAATGCGCAGGTCTTGAGTTCAATTACCACCAGCGCGATTCTGGCTGCGGCATATTAAGGACTGGTGCGTGATCAGGAAGCTGGTTCGCAGGCTGAGGATGATGTGTTTACTGGTGAGCACGGCGGTTGCACTCGGGCAGTCGACACCGAAGCCTACGGCTGAGACTTCCGACGGAACTGTGGCGGGGCAGAGCACAATCGGTGCACAACCTGCTGACTCTTCGAAGGTTTCGGCAGCGCAAGATTTGCCGGACAACCCGCAACCGGCTCAAGGTTCCGCGCACTCTGAAAGCAGTCTTCTGGGTTTGCCGCGACAGCTTCTGCACGATCAGATCGGCATGTGGACAAGTCCGGCGAGATTTAAGCTCTCGGATGCGACTTGGCTGGTTCCCGCCGGAGGATTCGCGGCAGCTCTGTTCGCGACCGACAGCTCGGTGAGCCGGCATCTCTCGAATGCAACGAACACCTTAAACACTTACCGTCACGTTTCCGACTACGGGACCTATTCGATGGTCGGCGGAGCTGGCGGGATTTATCTTCTAGGGCTGGTATCGCAGAATGAACATGAGCGGGAAACCGGCTTTCTGAGCGGGGAAGCGACCATCGACGGGCTCGCAGTGGTAGAGGCGCTGAAGTATGCGACCGGGCGCCAGCGTCCGTTTCAGGATAGTGGCAACGGGAAATTCTGGAAGGGCGGGACTTCGTTTCCTTCAGAACATGCGGAGATTTCCTGGGCAATCGCGGGAATGTTTGCGCATGAATATCCCAGCCCGTTTATAAAATTTCTAGCGTATGGTGCGGCGACTGCGATCAGCGCAACGCGAGTCACCGCCAAACAACATTTTCCTTCGGATGTGTTCGTGGGCGCCCTGATCGGATATTTGACGAGCGAGTACGTCTATCGCAAACATCACAATCCGGATTTGCCGGGTGGACCGTGGGAGCTTCCTGCGGTGCGGCAGGATAGTCCCGGCCACTGGCAGGCGAAAGATATGGGCTCACCCTACGTGCCGCTGGATAACTGGATTTATCCGGCGATCGATCGTTTGACAGCGATGGGTTACATCCATACGGGGTTCGCGGATATGCGGCCGTGGACGCGAATGGAATGTGCGCGACAAGTTGAAGAAGCAGAAGACAGCATCTCGCAGGATGCCGCCGACGAGAGCGAGGCGGCGCGAATCTTCCGCGAGTTGCAGACTGAATTCCAGTCGGAATTGAATTTGCTGGGCGGCGGAGACAATGCCAATTTTCGCGTCGAATCGGTTTACACGCGGGGCATGGAGATCGTCGGCAAGCCACTGACCGATAGTGATCACTTTGGCGAGACGATCACGAACGATTTTGGCCGGCCGGTGGAACAAGGGTTCAATGACATTTCAGGGATGTCGGGATGGGCGGCAGATGGTCCGTTTGTAGTTTACGCGCGCGGCGAATATCAACACGCGCCGTCGGTGCCTGTATTGCCGTTGACAGCGCGCGACACCATATCGAGTGAGGATTTCAGCCAGCTTGCATCTATCATTTCCACTCCTCCCGTTCCACCGGACACACCAACCCCTGCATTCAACCAGGGCCGATTTCTGGATGCCTATGTTGGAATGAATTTCTCCGATTGGCAGATTTCCTACGGAAATCAAAGTTTATGGTGGGGGCCATCGCAGGGTGGGGCGTTAATGTTCAGCGACAACGCGCAGCCGATGCGTATGTTCCGCGTGGATCGTGTGACTCCGTTCCGATTACCCAGTTTTCTGGGTGTGCTTGGCCTGATGCGGGTGGAGGGTTATGTCGGGCAGTATTCCGGATATGACCTGGTGCTGACTCCCACCGGATTAGCGGGAGGATACGGGCAACCGGTGCATCCGCAGCCCATCGATCACGGCGAGCGAATCAGTTTTAAGCCGACATCGAATTTAGAGATTGGCCTGTCGCGTACAACCGACTACGGTGGTCCGGGTTATCCTTTAACGGTGCACAATTTCTTGAGGAGCGTATTCTCAACGGGCAATACCTTGCCTGAAAATGCGAGGAAGCCGGGAGCGCGGCGCTCAGGATTGGACTTCAGCTATCGGCTTCCGGGCATGCGCAATGGAGCAACATTTTATGCGGAAGGCATGGCTCAGCACGATGAGATTACTCCGCTGCTGGGGCCCGACGTTGCGGCTTGGTTCGCAGGCCTGTACATACCTACCTTGCCCGGAGTTCGGAAGATGGATCTCCGGCTGGAGGGGGGGTATACCGATCCCCCGACCGGCGCAGGCGACATTTCGCATGGCGCCTTTTATTGGGATGACACGTGGATCTCGGGATTTCAAAACGCGGGTCACTTGATGGGGAGCTGGATGGGACGGCAAGGGCAAGGAGCCCAAGCGTTGACGACGTATTGGCTCAGTCATCGCGACAAACTGCAATTCGGTTTCAGGCACCAGAAAGTAAGCCGCCAATTGGTGGCTGATCCCCTGGACACGGCGATTCCCCAGGGCGGCAACTTGACCGACGCGAATGTACGCGCAGAGTTTTGGGTGGGGTCGTCGTTTAGCGTGGCGGCGATGGTGCAATATGAAACGTGGAATTATCCGGTGATTGCCTTGACGCGGCAGTCGAATGTGACCTCTTCGATACAGTTGAACTTTTGGCCAAAGCCGCTGCATGGAAAAGACCAAAATCAAGATGGGGTACAGCAGTAATAGTACTCAGTAATTGCGTTGAGCTAAATGGCGACCAAGGAAATCACGAAGCAGCAACCGAAATACGTCGAGCCGGAGCTTGAGCCGGAACTGGTGATCGAGGCCGAGGACGGACGAGTGGCCCGCAGGGGGACCATCGACAGATTCACATTGCTTTGGGAGAAGAGGCGACTTATCTTCCGCTGCGCGGCTACTGGCTTTCTCTGTTCGAGTGTGCTCGTCTTCCTCATCCCGGTACGCTACACTTCGACGACTCGCCTCATGCCGCCCGATCAGGCGGGCCAGGGAATCGCCTCGATGCTGGCAGCTTTGGGAAAGAATGGGGATTTGGGCTCCATCGGCGGAGAGTTACTGGGGATGAAAACATCGGGCGATCTATTTATCGGCGTGCTGCATAGCCGAACCGTTGAGGACGCGGTGGTTACTAAGTTTGATCTGCAAAAAGCGTATGGAGTGAGCCGATACGATGACGCACGGAAAGTGCTGGAAGGACGCACCGACGTCACGTCCGACCGGAAGAGCGGGATTATCACCATAAACGTAAGCGATCATGATCGCAGCCGCGCCGCAGGTATGGCACGCGAGTATGTGGAGGCTTTGAATCAGGCGGTGATTGGCCTGAACACTTCCTCGGCTCATAAGGAGCGAGTCTTTCTGGAAGACCGGCTCGTGGGAGTACAGAAGGATCTGGAAGCGGCAGAAAAGGATTTCAGCAAGTTTGCCAGCCAGAACACTGCCATCGATGTGAAAGAACAAGGGCGGGCGATGATCGGCGCGGCGGCCGAGTTGGAAGGGCAATTGATTGCGGCTCAAACCCAACTGCAGGGTCTGCAGCAAATCTATACGCCGGGCAATGTCCGCATCCGTTCGATGCAGGCGCGCATTGATGAGTATCGGCGGCAACTGCAGAAGATGGGAGGGAAGGGTGTCGCGCCGCAACAGCCTGGAGGTTCTTCGGGCGAAGAGGGCGCTAGCGACAATGCCGATTTATATCCGTCGATTCGGGAACTGCCAATTTTGGGAGTCGCCTGGGCTGATCTCTATCGAAATTCCAAAGTCGAGGAAGTAATCTACGAGACGCTAACCAAGCAGTATGAACTGGCAAAGGTCGAGGAAGCTCGCGAGACCCCGAGTGTGAAGGTGCTCGATCCCGCGGACCTGCCTGAAAGAAAGTCGTACCCGCCAAGAACCCTCTTCATCGCCCTGGGACTTTTTATTTTTGTCGCTTGTGGCATCGCCTGGGTTCTTGCCTATTCTCATTGGCAGGCAGTTGATTCCGGCGATCCCGGCAAACTTCTGATCCAGGAGATTGCGCGTACCACAAAAGCGGCCTTCGCAAGGATCCGCAATCCGCAATCTGCGGCTCGCGACCGGTGAAAACACCTTGCCGATAAAAGTTCTGGTCGCCATCGCAAATTTCGGGGCGAAGAACGATTCCTATCTCCGGCGCCTCCTGAACGAGTACCGGTCCATGCCGTTCGACGTGGATATTGTGGTTTTGTCGAATCTGCGCAAGGAACTCGACCCCTCGGTCGAGTTGGTTATGGTCGACCTGCAAGGGAAAGATCCTTGGACTTTGCCTTTTGCGCACAAGGAGATTCTTGCCAGACGATTGAACGATTACGATCTTTTCGTTTATTCAGAGGACGACACACTCATCACGGAAAGAAATCTTTCGGCGTTCCTCGAGGTATCGGCCGCGCTTCGCGAGGATGAAATTGCGGGATTCATGCGATTTGAAAAGGGGGAAGATGGCGAAACGTATTTCCCCGATGTCCATGGCTGCTTTCACTGGGATCTCAAATCCGTGCGATCGAGAGGAAGCCAAAAATTCGCATTCTTCACCAATGAACACTCCGCCTGCTATGTGCTCACGCGAGAACAGCTTCGACGTGCCATTGACTCGGGAGGTTTTCTTGTACCACCGCATCGTGATGGCAGGTATCTTCTGCCGGAGTCGGCCGCGACCGACCCTTACACTCAGTGCGGCTTGACCAAGCTGATCTGCATTTCGCGCTTCGACGATTTCCTGGTGCACCACATTCCCAATAAATATGTCGAGCTTGGCCTGGGAATAAACGGCCGCGAGCTGCGCCGGCAACTCGATGCCCTGATCAGAGTGAGCAGCAATGGCCATCCTCCGCAATCGCTTTGTGCGACGCAGACACGGCTAAAGTCACCTGCGTACTCGAAACTTTACTATGAGCCGGTCCGGCAGGAATTGCTCTCGTCAATCCCATCGGAGGCGAAGACATTGCTCTCGGTTGGGTGCGAATGGGGTGCCACGGAAGCTTTACTCGCAAGCCAAGGCTTGAAAGTTGTTGCGGTTCCTCTGGACCCGGTGATTTCGGGCAGGGCTGAGGCGGCAGGCGTCGAGATGGTTTACGGGGATTTTCATGCAGCGCGCGAACATTTAGGCGGCAGGCGTTTCGATTGCATCCTGTTTTCCAATATTATTCACCTGGTGCCGGATCCCGGTTCCATTTTGTCATTGTTTCGTGACGTTCTCTCCGACAAAGGCACGATTATCCTTGTGGCGCCGAAGATATTGCCGCTCCTTTTGTACTGGCGAAGAATTCGACGGAACGGGGACTTCTGGGATTTAGCAGGGTATGAAAACACAGGCGTTCATTCGACCTCGCGAAGAACAATTCGACGCTGGTTTCGCAAGGCTGGAATGAAGCCGGAAATGATTGTCGAGTCTCGCTCCCCGCAGGCCGGCAGCCGCGAGGGCGTTATGCGAAGGCTTACTAATAATATTCTTTTCTCGGAGTTTCTTGCGGTGGCGAGAAGAGTATGATTGCCGCGCGAGAACTGGGTTTCTCGCTTATGGGGTAGATGGCACAACAAAAATCATTTCTCAATGCCTTGAAGTGGTCGTATACGGCGAATTGGGGCCAGCAAGGCTTTACCGCGTTGTTCACCGCTGTTCTGGCGAGCCTACTGGGGCCGCACGACTTCGGGACAGTTTCGATTGCCTTGATTTATACCGGCTTTCTTCAGATGTTTCTGGATCAAGGATTTGTAACCGCTCTCATCCAAAAGAAGGAATTGGAGCGGGAACACCTGGACGCCGTGTTCTGGATGGACCAGGTACTGAGTCTGATTCTGATTGCGGTCAGTATTTTGCTCAGCGGCTGGTGGGCGCGCAAGAATCATGCACCGGAGGTGGCGGGCATTATTGCCGCTCTTTCGTTGTGTATTCCAATCCAGGGAATGTCGCTGGTGCAGAACGCTTTGCTCAGCAGGCAAATGGACTTCAAGAGTCTTTCCATTCGATCCAATGTGGCGGTGCTGATAAGCGGGATGGTGGGTATTGGAATGGCGCTGGCAGGTTTCCGCGCCTGGGCGTTGGTTGGACAGCAGATTGTGAAAGACTCGACGGCCGCCGTATTGTTATGGAGGCTCAGCTCGTGGCGCCCGCGATTCGAATTTTCCTGGCGCCATTTGAAAGATCTGAGCGGTTTTTCGGCGTCGAACTTTTTGGCGCTGCTGGGAATCTATGCCGACGTGCAGGCGGCTTCGATTTTGCTGGGACTGCTGTTCGGCCCGGTGCCTGTGGGTTTATACAAGATCGCGGAACGGATGGCGAACGGCATTCAGGCGGCGGTGACGTCTTCGATTCAGGCCGTATCCTTACCGGAATTCTCTCGCTGGCAAGACAACCCAGAGGCTCTCCGGAAAAGCGCTCTGGTTTGTATTCGTCTCTGTGCCTCGATGGCATTGCCGGCATTTGCCGGACTTGCAGCCGTAGCCGGACCTCTAATGGCGACCGTGGGTCCAAAATGGACGCCGGCTACTGATGCGCTCAGAATCTTAAGTGTGCTGAACGCGGCGCTGATGTTCGCCTATTTCACCGGCCCTTTGTTGCAAGCGCTTTCGCGACCCCACCAGCTGGCGATTCTCGAATGGGCGAGGACGGCGGTGGGAGCCGTATTTCTGGTGGTCGCAGGTGTGTTCGTCAAGGATCAGTCGGTTACCTGGCAGCTTGCGGGGATCGCTTTAGCGCGGTTCATCACGGGAGCGCTCATTGTGACGCCGGTTTTCGTTTACATTTTCATGAGACTTTGTAAGATTTCTCTGCGCGATTTGTTTTCCGCGTGCGTTCCTTCGATGGCGGCGTCGCTAAGTGTGGGGAGCGCAGTGATGCTAATCCAGGCCAGTGGATGGTTGGCAAACTCAAGACCAGGGTTTGTTTTGGCGGCGGAGGTCGTTATTGGGAGCGTGGCTGGCTTGCCGGTGCTTCTTAGCCTTGATGGTGAACTCAGGGGTGCAGTTGGGCGACTGTTGCAGCGTGGTTTGGGAGTGCAGTTTGCGTCGAAGAGGCTGATATGATTAGGCACGAGATCGTCGAATTCGCGGAGATCGTAACAACGTGACGTCACGTGAAATTCCTTTAAATCGTGAAGTAGCTTCGATGAAGCCGGACACCTGCGAATACTCGATCGAGAGTTCACGCTACGCACCCGAAAATGCAAGATTGGACAAGTACAGTCGCAACCGGATTCTCATAGAGTGGGTTGGCACCGGGAAGCGCGTGTTGGAGGTGGGATGCTCCACCGGGTATATGTCGCAGTTCATGAAAGGGCGCAAGTGCGTCGTGACCGGTGTAGAGGTAGATGCTGACGCCGCGCGGTATGCCGCCGATTACTGTGAAGAAGTTCATGTTTTGGATCTAAATTCACCAGAATGGGTTACGCGGTTTTCGGAAGGCAGATTCGATGTGGTATTGCTGGGCGATGTATTAGAACACCTGGTTAACCCTGCACGCGTACTTTCTCAAACGCGTAAAATTCTTGGTCCAAACGGATCACTGGTGATTTCCCTGCCCAACATAGTGCACTGGGAGACCCGCGTGAAGGTTTTGCTGGGCCAATTCAATTACCAATCTTGCGGCACTCTGGATCATACGCATTTGCGTTTTTTTACGCTGAAAACTGCACAGGAACTGATTGAATCGGCAGGATGCCGCATCGTTCGTTTCCATCCTGCGATTGGAGGGCGGATGACCGGCCATTTGCGGCCGATGTGGCAGATGCTGGCGAAGATTTTGCCGGGACTATTTGCATTCCAGTTTCTGTTCGAGGTTAAAGGCCAATGAACAGCGTGGATATGCCTCGTCGTTCTTCGTCAATCAGGCGTTTGCCTCGCATCGGTGTCGAGTTTTTCGTGTTGGGAACAGAAAGTCGCTGAGTGATATAGTGACGAGCGAATGGGAACTTGGATCCGCCATGGTCAAGGAGGCTATGACTTGTCAGCTAAGGTAACCGTCGTTTTGCTGATCTGGAACGAATGGCACCATACGTTAGCGTGTCTTTCATCCCTCCAACAGTTGGACTACCCAACTTTCGATGTCGTGGTGATCGATAATGGTTCGACCGACGACTCCGCTGTGCGCATTCGCGAGACATTTCCTTGGGTGAAGCTAATTGAAAACGGGAAAAATCTCGGGTTCTCAGGGGGCTGCAACGTCGGAATTAAGTATGCGCAGCAGCAAGGGTCCGATTTCATATGGCTGCTAAACAACGACACGACAGTCGATCCGGGAGCTCTACGCGCTATGGTCAAAAAAGCTCAGAGCGATCCCAGGATCGGAGCTGTGGGATCCCTAATTTACTTCATGGATGAGCCAACTCGACTGCAATGCTGGGGGGGCGGATACGTTAGTTTTTGGCTGGGGAGGTCCGGACACTTCCTCCAAGAAGTGGAGGATCACAAGGTGGAATTCATCACCGGTTGCAGTCTTCTTCTATCGCGAGCAGCCATCAATGAAGTTGGACCGCTCGATGAGGGATTTTTTATGTACTGGGAGGATGCGGATATCTGCTTCCGTTTGCGCCGTGCCGGCTGGCTTCTGGTGGTGGCGGTAAATTCGAAGCTCTGGCACAAAGGATACACCTCCATCGGAAAGGGGAAAGTAAGTTCCTATGGAAACTTCAATGCGTCCGCAGCCCGCTTTTTCAGGAAACATGCTCCTGCGCCTCTATATTCTGTGTGGGTCGGTTTTGCTTTACGTTTGGGGAAGCGAATCGTTGCCGGAGACCGGGAGCGACTACGCGCCACATGGAATGGAATGAAGCAAGGACGTTTGATGCCCCGACCCGTGGCCAGCTACGGAGGGAAAAGCGTCCCACACCAGCGCCAGTAGACGATCATGATTTCAGGCTGGCTCGCGAATCTGGTATCGCTGTTATCGTTAGGCTTGGTCGTCGGCGCGTATGTGTTTGTCAGCCGCCGCGAGAAGAGCTATATCAATTTACTAACCCCGATATTTCTAATTGACGTTCCCGTCTCCTACCTACTTCCGCTGCTCTATCTGAACTGGTTCGGCGTCGAGGCCAGTTCATATGCATATATTTACGTCTATGCTACCAAGGCGGTGGAGAGTTGGGTCTTTGCCTATGCCTACACGCGTTCAGGCACCCGCCCGATCCGTCTGCCATTCACTTATGGGTATGCCAATTTCGGCGGGCTTGCACTTTTCGGTGTGTCTGCTGCGGTGCTGGCTTACCTGCCCATTCTGATCCAGTTTCGCCAAGACCTGCTCAATCCACGGCGAATTTACGAGCAAACGCGAATCGGTTTTGGGGTCAACTTCTACATCTCGAGCACGCTCGCGTATCTATCAGTCATGCTCATCCTATTCAGCAAGAAGTCCTTTTTAACCAAAGCCTTTGTAGTCATTACGTGCGGCCTCGTACTTGCTTTGCATGGGAGCAAAGGGGAGGTTTTAGCTCTGATTATGCTGTGGGTGATCTTCGAGGTCTACGTGAGAGGTCATCGGTTCCGGCTCGCACCCGCGATTATTGCGGCTGGCGCAATTGCGATTGCAGGTTTCGGACTGTTTGCGGCAACTATGGTTTTGGGTACTCCCGTAGAGGCTCTGGAGACAATCAGTCAGTACAGCGACTACACCCGCAACGCCATGATGCTGATAGATTCTAACTTTCCCCGGCAGTATGGCAGGCTCGTATGGGAATCGAACGTGTTGGGAATTGTGCCGCGCGCTCTTATGCCGAACAAGCCTGAGGATTTCGGTGCTTTCCGTCTTGATACGGAGTTTTATCCCAAGGCGATCGACTTGGGTCAAGGAGCTCCGGCCTTCGGCGTAGGGACACAGTACGCCGACTTCGGTTTCCTTGCCATTGTTTATGTTGCAATGTTCGCTGCATTAACAGGATGGCTGGCACGCGTGTTCCTGCGACGGCTGACTCTGACACGCCATCCCGCGGACTTCCTGGTTTTCGCGTTTCTCGCTGGCATAGGTATATTTCCCATCGGCACGGGATGGTTGTTTCCTGAGACTTTGCTTGTGGCCATGGTTCTTCGTCTTGCTTCCTGCGTCGGCGCGAAGGAGGTCTATCGGGAGTCCATCAGGCACACGGAGCCGGCGATTATGGCTGCAAAGCTCACTAACCCCCACGGTTTGGCGGGCGCCTGAGACGCTGGTCGCATGTCTTCCGTTTAGGGCCAAGGAGTCTAGCCGTGGAAAGCCTCCACTTTTTTGCCCACGATGAAGATATTTGTACAGAGCCTGTTGATAGGCCATAGTTTTTCGAAAAAAGAGTTGAATTGAAAGATGCTTTCCACGAACTTATTGGCGAGCGGGATGTCGAAAATGCCCCCTTTCGGACTTGAAAGTGCGGGAAGCATTTGATGATATCCATGGCAAATTGGCAAAAAGCCGTGATGCATGAACATGTGAAGTGCTTCCGAGAGAGAATACATCCGCAGATGATGAGGATTGTGTAACCTGCGGTTCAGCCACTCCGTATATCCGTATTGGTTAGGCAGCATCGTCATGATGAAAGTTCCGTTAGGGCGAATGATTCGATACAGTTCTTTGAGGGACTCAGAATCGATCGGAACATGTTCCAGGACTCCGCTTCCAATGACGACATCAAACGCGTCGTCTTCGTAGGGCAGCCGATAAGGGTGGGTCAAGCGCGAATATTTTAGGCCGCTGAATTCAAAAAATGCCCGATACTCAAGCGCGTCGACATCGCAACCATGGATCTCCACTTGAGTTCCAAGGAGCATCCTTACCATACAGGCGTCCGCTCCTTGCCGACAGCCCCAATCAAGGACCCTGCCGGCATGTTGAAGAAAAGACTGGCAGCGCTCGAAAATACTGACTTGCCGGCGAATGACAGCGGAGTTTCGGGAATGTGCGTGCAGGTAAGGATCATCGCTAATTTCAGTCTGAAGGCGATAAAGCTTAGCAAGCTCAAGAGCGTAATCGGGCATTTAGCCACCTTGTCGATTGCATTTGGATTTAGAATCTAGCAAAACCGCGCGGCGTGTATCAAGAACCGGTGATGAATACGTTGTTTCCGCGTTGACTCGATGCCAGCACCCACAAGATTGCGAAGATGACGGGTGCCCGCTGCCCGATGTTCTATCCAACTTCTCCGCAGAAATTGTGGCTTCCATCGAGCGCCATTCGGATCTGCAGGGTCGCTGAGTTTAACGGCGATTTCTCACCACATGACAAAAAGGCGGTTGGACACATTGGGATTAGAATCCGCTGCCAGGAAAACCTCTTAGAGATGCCTTATCGTTTGTCGGGATACGGCCCGTTGCTGTCGGAGTTTCCGCTGGATTCGGCTGGAGCTGCTCTAAGATCAAAACGCGCCCCTCCCGTTGCCGCATTGTCATTGAACTTATTCCCGGTAGATTTTGCCGAGCACAGAATTGCAGCACCGGAAGCAACCGGACCCACGATACGGTTATGTTCAATCGTATTGTTCCTGCTGGCCGCACTCGTCCCGATCAACATCTGGTGAGAGAAGCGTTCGTGCAGGGTATTGTTATTCTCCAGAATGTTTCCGGAGATGATGCTGTCGGAAATATCGAGTGACATGCCGCTGAGGCCGTTGCCTTCGAACGTATTGTCCGTCAGCGTCCATCCCAGTCCATCGGCGTAGGTCCCGGTCCGGTCGTTAAAGTTGCTGGTATTTCCGGAAGCGACGGACGATGCCAGGCGCTCGCCTTTGTGGGGATAGTCCTCCGACAAATCGAGCCCGTCGTAATGATTGTGTTGCGTCTGATTTCCAATGACTTGCACATGTGTATCGTAGGTTCCGTCTCCTCGGGTGGGAGCGTTCTTCAGCCCGCTCTCACCATTATTTTCTGTCCGATTGCGAAGAATAGAGACGTCTTCAGAGCCGGCCCATACAATTCCGTTGTAACTGGCGTATCGCACATAGTTGTCGTGGATCGTATCGTGCCTGTTCATCAGGCCATCGTGAGGGGTGTGCCATAGAGCGATGCCCGCCACGAAATTCTTGCCGGCCCGGAAATCACACAGTGCGACCTCGGAGAACTGCACATCGTAGAGCAGAATGGAAATCAGATCTCCCGTAATCCGGTAGATATGGGTTCCATCGGAAACCGCAAGTATCCCCGGCCCGATTTGTTGTGATTGCTGCTGCTTCGAAACTTTAGGCCAAGCATCGAAATCCTGCAATTCAGGCTGATAGCCGATGCCCTCGCCAATGCGGTCCAGCGCGACCGGCGTGCCGGCATAAGGCGTCGGGAAATCTCTGGGAGCGACCGGAGTGAGTCTGGTGGCTGCCTGCATGCGGAAGTTGTTAATAAGACTGCCTCCGCCCCCGCGAATGGAAAACACGGTCCCATCGTCAATAATTGTCGATCGTTCTCCTAATCCGGTCACAACCAATGCGGTCGTCCCCTTCACCGTGCCGGTCATCAGAAATTTCCCCGCCGGCAAGAATAGCGGCTTCATCGAACCATAGGCAGCCTGAAAGGCAGGGGTATTTTCCGTTCCGTACCAATAGGTCAGTCCGGCTGCGCTAAATCCTGCCGCCGCCGCCAGGGTCACGCGATTGGAACTCTCCACAGCCTTGATGGTCGTAGTGAAAGATGCATTGTCAGCTCCCGCGCCCGTTATGACGACGGCTTTGCCTTCGTCCCTGCCTGATTTGAATGACCCTGAATCCGCAATAAACGTTGTAGAGCCCATTTCGCTCGCTCCGTCGGCTCCGGTGGCGGCGTCGCCCTTCGCCCCAAAATCAGTTACCGGCGTAAATCCCTCCGGACGCTGGGAATGACGAAAATCCCACACAGGAATGCCGGTGCCATTTTCCGGAGAATCCGTTCCCGCATAGGTAGGAGGGATCACGACAATGCCACTTCCGCCACAGGCGTTGATCGCGGACTCTATCGTCGAATATTTCAATCCATCGACGAAACAGAGATGGTTAATGCTTGGTGAGGGCTTTGCAGCCGATCCAGTAGCCACTTGCGCAAGGGAAGCAGCACATGCCAAAAGGAGTATGGTGATTGTCCGAGGCCACATCGTTCGAGGATAATCCTTTGCGTGGTCAGTCCACCAACTATCGCCCTGAGACGCCCCCAAGTCCCGGGCCTTCATTGACCTGCCCCTTCTGTGGTCTTAAGATTTCAGTACAGTGGATCGGCCAGACTATCCCACATTACCGCATTACGGATGTCGGGCGGTAAGCGCACTTCGGAGGAAGCCGTGATAAAGGTGGCAGGAGTTCTATTGCTCTGCGGGTGCCTCGCAGGTTGCGGCTCCGCGCCCAATCTAACTGGGAATTGGCACTTCACACTTAAATCGGTGGCCAATGGGAACACCTATACGGGGACAGGATCGATCTCGCAGGGCGCCCTCGTCAGTTCTCAAGGCAGCGGCCAAGAACGTGTGGTCACCGGAACTATGAACTTCGCCAACAATCCGTGCGCTACGGTTGCTCCGCTGTCAGGCACGATCAATGGTTCAAACGTGATTCTTACAGCTACAGAGAGCGGGGAACTGGTTTCGTTGACTGGAAGTGTCAATGCCGAATTTACGGCAATGTCTGGGGACTACGCTACGCCGGCCGGCGGATGTACCGTTGGAGATTTTGGATCGTGGTCTGCGAGCAAATCATAGACGGCGGATGAACCGAAGTTGGGCGATACCCCGTGTGTCGCGCGCAGCCAGATGAGTAATCATAATCGAACGATTGATGCCATCGACGTCGTCAGGGAATCCCCGATTCGACCAGTTAACGATTGTATAATCGCAGTTGTCAACTTTGCCCATGTCCATTACTGATCGGCTGCCTGCGCTGTACAGAAGTCCCCTCTGCCATCCGCTCCGCAAACGCATATCTGTACTTTTTCAAGCATGAGTTCTGGAAAGTAACGATCCGCGATGTCAGGCGATTTTATTCAGCATTCGTCGGTCCGGGCAGTCTTGTTTTCGACGTCGGCGCGAACATCGGTACACACTCGAAAATCTTTCTTTCACTCGGCGCGTCGGTTGTGGCAGTGGAGCCTACCCCGTCGCTATTAGAGGGCCTTCGGAGGATTCCAAAGCTCAATGTCGAGGCTTGCGCATTGGGCGAGGCCGAGGCAAAGCTGCCTCTATCAGTATCAGGACTGCACTTTTTGAATAGCCTGGTACCTGGCTGGGAAAAGCGAATTATTGGAAAGCAGGACACGCGTATCGTAAATGTACCGGTGACGACCCTTGATGCCTTGATCGCGAAGTATGGAATGCCGGACTTCATCAAAGTTGACGTTGAAGGATATGAATTGAAAGTCCTGAGCGGCTTGTCGAAAACAGCGGAATATTGCAGCTTCGAGTTCCACACCGCCGAGCTCGAAGTTGCGATCGCGTGCGTCAATCGATTGGAAGGATGCCGTTTCAACTATTGCCTTGGTGAGGCCCGGAAATTTGTGCTCCCGGGTTGGGTTGAGGAAGAAGAAATTTGCAGTCTCCTTCGATCTATGCCCAGGGACTGGCAGCAGGTCGGAGACATATTCGCGGCTCGGAAATTGCCCTAATGGTGGCGAGAACCCCGCCTCAGTCACTGTCCGGCGGCGTCGGGGGCGACTTGTCATTCAGAAAATAGTTTGCGTCCAGCGGCGCTGGAATCGGCGTGAACGGCAGCGGCGCCTGATTGAAGTCGAAGCAATCATCCAGATCGTCCGATTGCGAGTCGGCATAACCCACCGCTGGTTCAATTTCTCCGACGCCAAAGTTCGATTCAATAAATCTCAGGATGCTGCCGAAATCGTGATTCACGTGCGAGATGTATGCCGCCTTCGCGTAGGGTGAAATCACGATCAGGGGAACGCGCAGGCCGACTTCGAGAGAGTTGCGAACCGGCGGCGCGACATGGTCAAACCACCCGCCAAAGTCATCCCACGTAACAATGATCGCAGTGTCGGCCCAGTATGGGCTCTGACCAACGGCATTCACGATGGCCGAAACCCAGGAGGGTCCGGTGTCAACGCCGGTTCCCGGGTGATCCGACGCCGCGCCTGAGGGAGTCACCCAGCTGACCGACGCTAGTTGCTGACTCGCGATGTCGGTAATGATCTGCGCGCCCGATCCTTCAATGACGACCTTCGGGTTGGGGTCGGTCCAGTCGGGTCCGCTGCAGACCATGTGGTTCTGTGTGCCCGAAGGCTGGCACATGTGCTTGATGGCATCCGGCGCCGTCCAGATATAGCCCGGCACGGATGCGTAATACTTCCAACTCAGGCCGCCGGTATCCAGCACGTCGGTCAGCGTAGGATGGTCAAAGCAGAGTGGAAAGTTCAGCAGGCCTTCTGGCGTTTCCGGATTTGGGTTGAGGAGATTGAGGGTTTTCATCGTGGAACCGGGATTTGCGAGGCACCCCGCACCGATGCCCGCGCCGGTGCGGCTGTAGTCTGGGTTTTCGGCCTGCGTAATGGGGCTGGTTGTCGAGATTCGTGCCGTCCCCGACAGGAGGTACTGATGCGCAACGAAACTTCCTCCCTGGTTCGTCTGGAACATACGGTCGCCGAAGGTGTAGGTTTCTGCCATCGTGAAATACGGCTGGATGGCGCCGGCGGAGTTGTCCACGTATTGGTATTGCGGATAGGGAGGGCAGCTCTCTTGAACTGGAACACAGTCGTTACGGTCCGCGGTATTCATCAGGCAGCTGTTGGTTGAAGGATCGTAATTGCAGATGTTGAGAAATCCTTGATGAGTATGGTCCAGGTCGTATTCCGTTGCCAGTGCGCCGGGCGTGAGGGTGACCATCTGTCCAGTGGAGGTCATGCCCTGTAGGGCGATGTCAGCTCCGGCGCTGATCAGCTTGGGATCATGAAAAAGGTTATCTGGAGTTCGGTTCTCCTGGATAATGACCACGACGTGATGGATCTTTCCCGTCGGGATGGGCGGGCTTGTGATGAGGCTGAGTGTGGTGCTGTTGATTGACGTGCCAGACGTTCCGGTGATCGTTACTGCGACCGTTCCCGCCGGTGCTGTGGCGCTGGCGGTGAGGGTCAGCACACTATTGATGCTGGCGGGATTCGGAACGAACGTTGCCGTGACGCCCCTTGGCAACCCTGACACCGCCAAACTCGTACTCCCCGAAAATCCGTTCTTCGGATTCATCGCGATCATGATTGTCCCGTTGTTCCCCTGCACAACCCCAACGGTGTTTGGCGAGGATGAAAGCGTGAAAAATGGGGGCGGGGATCCCAAGCAACTACTGAGGATCAATGTAAAACAAAGGGCAGAAATGGCTAGCAACGCAGGTTTCAGCATAAGCATGTGAGACTCCCGCCGCCAGCGTATGCGAATACCTTGTTCGCGCCAAGGAAGCCGCCGTTCGGACTCGCCTGCTCGTCCCCGATGACACTTTGACCGGACAGAACACGCTTGTTCCACTTGCGGCAGGAAAACCGCGCTGCTAAGCCCGTGGCCATGCCTGTCCATCAATAACTGAATGATGCAAAGATCGCCGCTGCGGCTGCTTCCGACCCAATCACAACCTGAATTTGTTCCTGAGCCCCGTTCATCCTGGAATCCTTCGCGGTCACTTACTGTTGCGGTAAGTTCTTAGGGCACCAGTTTCACGATGATCCGAGTCTGAGTCCGTGATCGGGCTCGGATGTCAACGCAGGCACAGGCTAAACCTTCCGCTACGTCGAGGGATTGAGATGATGGCTTGGGTTGTGGGGTTTACTCTTAACACCGGGAGTGGATTTCAGACTGCAACAGAAGAGTGGCGACTAAAACAGCAGACTTGGAAACGAAATGCCCCTCCGCCTTAGCCTTCAAGAGCCGCGGTCTTGAGCAACCACCAACTTCAGTGGGATCTCCCCGGCTCATCCCCAGCCCACTCGTCATTCTGTGATCATTCGTATCTGCAATGAGCTGCCATATCGACATTTCGCCGAAACTCTGAACATATCTGTACCTGCTGTGTATGAAGTCGTCGAGCAGGGATACTCCAGTGCTTATTGAGCTATCATTGGGCTCATGAATAGAATCGAACTCCGAATCCAGAATTATATAGGGCGGAGAAGCTGCCTTCAGTTCGCCAATCATCTCTAATTGGACAGGGTAGCTATTCTGCAATCCCGGGTCAAAATGTGACCATTTTGTCGCAGGCAGGCGCTGAGTCGCGAAGTAGATCAGGTTGTCGTTTCCGATGGTCCTGTCATGCCTGCTTAGTCCCACAAACAGCCGCTGGTCAGGACGTGTGTGGGTCTCTATGAACTCAATAGTCTGCATACGACCATAGTCCACGAGAAAGCAAAAACCGTTCGTTAAGGGATTTGACATTTCACACCAGGCTGATTGCGCTTCTGGACTTGGGCTTGTGAGACCATCGTCTTCGAGAAAGCAAAAGCCTTTTATGAGAGGATTCGACAGTTTGCACCAGGCCGGTCCCGGCTGCGGAGCTGGCCTTCCAGAAGCAAAGAGAACTCTGGCAATCCTGTCCGGAATAGAACCCTGTAGCAGGTCAAACCTGGTAGCTTTAGCTGCACAGAACGCTGCCGTGAAGATGAAGAAGCAAGCAAGACAGCTAACTAGGGTCCGCGGTAGCCGGGGAAGCCTCATCCTATACTCGAAAAGGACGGCAGTCAGAAGTAGCGAGGGAAGAAAGGAAATAAACATGTTCAGCGTCCCAACGCGCACATAACCCTTGAAAAACATCACAAATGTCAGCACACTTAGAATAATAAGCAGGCCACGCAGTTGCTCTTTGCCGGATCGTTCCTGTTTGTCGGCTGGATGATCCGGTTGGCTTCGCGAACCGAAAGTTAATAGCACAAAGAGAGAGAGGGCAATGGTGACAATAGGCCCATAGACAGCCAAGTCATCGAGTTTCTTGAGGTGAATTCCGGGGAACGGCATGTGACGATAGCGTTGGTAGTTTGCCGCCTGAAGAACGACAACATCGTAAATCAAGGGATAAATAGACGACACTGACAAGAAGTAAATGATGGCAGGTCCAGTTAGGATTGCAAATCCAAGGATATAGGGCCAGAGTGCGGAAAGGGTGATAGAAAGTCTTCCCGATGCCGCATTGGGTCGAAAGTAAGCTACTATGACGATGACGCAGACCTGAATCGCGAGTAGCGCCACGCCGGTATCATAGCGATACAAGGCACAGAGGCCGGCGATAGCACCCGCCGCGCACAGTCGCGTTCGAGTCATACCACCCGCGAAAAGCGGAATAAGCAGGATCGATGAGACCAGGCTCAAGAGGGCGACCGGAAACACAGTCGAGGATATATATGCATTCAAGCCGTAAATCCACAAGAAGGTGACCAGAGTGACACATATAGCGACGGGTCGGCGGGAGTAGAAAGAAGCCACGACGAACATTGTGACGACGGTGATACCTTCGACAAAAAGGTCCAAGAAGCGGACGACTAGAAGACTTGGTCCAAATAGCTTAAAAAGTGCCGCAGGAAGATAAAAATCAGCCGGACCATAAATTTCGTAGAAATCTCGATGTGGAACTTGTCCGGCCGCAATTCGCATGGCTGCTGTAAGTACGACCCCTTCGTCGTATGGCAGTGGGTATCTGCGCATGCCGAGGAACAGAACCATGAAAGATACTAAGAACAATAAAACGGAAGTTACAACCATGCGGCGAATGTGAGCCCTATCACCGGAATCGCCACCTACTGCCGTGGGCATTTTTGTCAAAGTCTGGCCTGCGGGAGAAGTCGCGGCTTTCTCCGTCAAAATAGTCCTCCTCGATACGGTCAGCCGAAGAATACCATGGTTCACATCTCGAACTGAGCGTTGGTAGACAGACGCGGCACGCCATTTCGGATTCAAACGTTCCGTCGACTCACCGTGATCGAGGCTCAGAGCCATAGCCTCACGATCAGATTCGTGGTGCTGAACCCCTCTACGAGAGGAACAATCCTTACCCGCCGACCCCGGGCGCGAACTTCCTTCCCACCGACACCGCATCCGCCGATGGGTCGACCGACGAGAAATCTAAGGTCGCTAATCGACAGCGGCAGCAGCGAATGGAATTTTCAGGGATGCGCCATCGCGGGGTCGGGGCAAGGAAGATGCCTCGACTGGCGTAACCACCATCCGGAAACAAGCGACCATAAGCCCTAAACGTGGCAGAGAATCCCTAAAACTTTCTCCGACTTCGTTTTCGCCACTGCCGATCTCCGCTAACTCTGACCTCTTGCTGGGTCTGCGGGCACAATCTCTGGTACACGTGTTCCTGACAATGCCGCCTGCAATACGGCAGCAGCTTTAGCTCCCGTCCTTCTCCACGTGTATTGGCTTGCTCTTAACAAGCCCTTCTGACAGAGTGTCTGCCTCAAATCTGAATCGTCGACAAGCCGCCGCATTCCGTTCGCAATCGCTTCGACATCATGCGGGTCGATCAACATACCGGCATCTCCGACAACCTCCGGCAGAGAGCAAACGTTGGACGTCAAAACCGGAACTCCGCATGCCATTGCTTCTACGGGGGGTAAACCGAAGCCCTCATACAAGGAAGGAAAAACCAGAGCGATCGATCCTCGGAACAGCGCAGCTAATTGTTCATCCCGGCAATCACCCGCAAAGATTGCGTCTCGCTCCAAACGCAGACCTTCGATGATTTTCCGAAGAACTGGTTCTGCATTACCTGTCAGAATCAGTCGTACCTTGCTGCGAAGCCCCGAGATCGCGTACGCTTTTAGCAGACGGGGAAGGTTCTTGTGCGCCTTGTGACTCCCGACATAGATGAGATACGGAAATCCAGGTTGGTATTTCTGCCCGTCCGGTTCAAAAGGGAAGCCAACTCCATTACCCACATTCACGATTTTGTCGTCGCTGATTCCCGCCCAGGCACAAATCTGTTGCTTTGAATATTCCGAAACCGTCAAGACAAATGCGGCTCGGTGACAGGCCGGTTTGATAATGAATTCATAGTAGGCACGCTTTGCCACGCTCGAATTTTCCGGCACGCGAAGATGATTCAGGTCATGCAGGTTGAAAACAAAACGGCCGGGCCAGCCCAGGGGTGAGTTGTAACCGGGACTGAAAAAAAGCTTGGGGTTCCTGCGCAACAATGCCGCTCCCAGGAGGATTGGGTCAAATGGATGAAACGGAGGCCGCTGGGATTCAAACGGTGCCATCCAAGGAAGTTCTTTCTGAAGCTCCTTCGCGAACCGGCCAATGCCATGGTTCCCGATCCAGCGCGCATCGTAGAGAACGTCGTACAAGAAAATCCTCCATTCCTAGGTTATCTTTTTCGCAATCCAGACCACCCGTCCCACGTCCTCGACTGGCCCACGTACAATTTTAGCCTTAAGTCCTGCACACGGAACCTTGTTAGGCAAGTCGGCCGGATATCCCAATGAGCGAGAATGCCTTTGCGATTGAGTGGGTCCAGATGATAATCGGGCGGTTCAAGATGTTTCACCTGCCGACAATTTCGGCGCACTTCCTAGTTTCTCGTAAAGCCTCTGCAATTCGGCCGGCGAGTGTGGAACGCTCATAGCGCCTCCTTCTTGTAAGCTCAAATGTCTTTCCAGCCAAAGATTAGCGGCTACCCATCTCCCGAATCCCCGGCTTGGCCGATCGCGCCAAAAGTTGGGTATCACAGTCGCAAGCCGCCACTGTGCGCACAGCAACTTCCTTTTCTCTCTTCCGGTGGCGTAAACTCTTCGGTTGTTGCAAAACATTGCGGCAGATCCCCTCACGAAGGAGTATGCGAAACCTCCCCATGGACAAGCAGTGAAACAGGCCAATTCTACCGCTGAATGCGTCCCTTCCTCCGGAACTAGCTCGGCCACTGCCGGGATCGCAGAGGATGCGAAAAATTCATCGCCGTCGTCGGAGGCGCACTTCCCCTACGAGCACACCGCTGTGGTCACAAGTTTCGACAACACTGAAACAGCTTCAACTCTTTTATCCCGACCCGACCGGTACAAGCAACTCTTCACCGCCTTATCGGCGTCCAGTGTTATCAGCCGAGGTGCTGGACTTACGTATTGCCTGGCCAGCACCTCAAGTCAGGGCCGAAGCGTTCTCTCGGCCCAGTACAACCGCTTTCTTGGTTTTGACGCGGAAAGCAAGGTTGTTCGCGTCGAGCCGGGAGTGACGATGGGTGCGCTGTTTGAGTTTGCCTCGGCCCGCAGCCTGCTGCCGCCGGTCCTCCCGGGATATCCATTGGTTACCGTAGGTGGTGCTGTGGCCATGAATATTCATGGCAAGAACCAGTTTCGCGCCGGAAATTTCGGCGATCACGTCCGGAACATAGGCTTGTACCATCCTCGAAGTGGCGAAATCAATTGCGGACCGGAGTTGAACCCTCGTCTTTTTCGCCTGACATTGGGAGGATTTGGCTTAACCGGACACATTACGTCGGTGGACATAGGGCTAAGGTCCTTCACGGGTCGAAGCCTGACGGTCGAACGCCATAATGTGGCGGACCTGGTAGAAGCGGGTCATCTCATGGAGAGTTTGTCCGACCATTCGGAGTACACGTATTCATGGCACAATCTGAACCTGCGTGGCCGGCGATTCGGCGCCGGAACCGTTTACTCTGAACATCCCAACAATGGTGAGATTTCGATTTCAGGAAAGCGTCGCACTTCCTTCTCAACGACGAAGCCCTTGCTTTGCCGCCTCTACAATCGCATGACGGTTCCGATGCTCTGCGGCGCCTATCAAATGAAGGAAAAGGTGGCGCCGCGCGCCACGGGCAGTGATCTTTACAGCGCCTTCTTCCCCTTCGTAGGTAAGGAATTGTACTTCCGGTTGTACGGCAAGAAAGGCTTCAGGGAATACCAGGCATTATTCCCGCGAGAACGTTGGGAAGAGGCATGCAGTCGAATCGCTGAAGCTGTCCGGCAATGCCGAGTTATGATCCTACTGGCGTCGACTAAAATATTTCGCGGGGAAGCCAGCTTCCTGAATTTCTCCGGAAATGGTATTTGCCTCGCGCTGGATACTCCCAATACACCGTCATCGGTAGATTTCTTCGCGCGGTTGGATAAGATCACGATCGACTTGGGAGGAATTGCCAACATCTCGAAAGATGGCCGGCTTAGCGCTAGTACCGTTCGCGCCATGTATGGCGATCGCTATGAAACGTTTCGCGGTGCATTGCGTGACTATGACCCCCAGCGGCACTTCCAGTCCGAGCTGCGCAGGAGGCTTGATCTCTAGCAGGCCAACGACGGGACGGTCCTGCGTGGTTGTTGGGGGAAGCAGCGGGGTCGGTCGCGCCTTGGTCAGCCAGTTATCTGCGCGCGGAGACGCGGTATTGGCAGTCGCGCGCGAACGGCGAGATCTGGCGGCGTTGCAAAGTGATTGTTTAGTCCGCCTGGGTGCCCACGTCCGAATCATACCGGCCGATTTGGCAGCACTCAATTTTGATGTCGCCGCATTCGTCCGGACCTGCGTCGATGAGTTGGGCCAGGTTTCCCATGTCTTTATGCCACTGGGGATGATCCATGCGGAGGACTTCGGTGCGCCGTCGGCTGAAGTGCTGGAATCGTTAGCGGTGGTCAACTACCTTCGTCCCGCTCAACTCCTGAGCGCCTTCTGCGAGTATTTTTCGACGATCGGCCACGGTAGTGCAATGGTTTTTACCAGCATAGCTGCCGATGCCCCACGGGGCAGAAATGCAGCCTACGGGTCGGCCAAGAAGGCGCTTGAATTTTATTGTCGCGCCCTTCAGCACCATTTTGCCGACACCAAAATCTCCATACAGATCTGCGCACTTGGCTATGTCGATACCACTATGAGCTTTGGCGCCAAGCTGCTGTTTCCCGCAGCGAGTCCAGAGGAAGTGGCTCAATTCGCTCTGCGTTTGAGTCGAACCCGTAGACGCTTTTCCTACTTCCCTCGTTTCTGGTTACCAATTATGATGTTGCTCAAGGCACTTCCATGGTCGCTATACAAAAAGCTTCGATTTTAGAGGCCTACGAGGGTTTTCGCTCCGAGCCGGCTCCTGAAAGACCGCGGGTGAGCGTCTTTTTCCCCGTTTATAACGACGAGCGTACCGTGGAACGCGTCGCCCTCAAATCCCTCGATGTCTTGTCTCGTGTGGCTAGCGAGTACGAGGTCGTCATCGTGGATGATGCGACCCCCTGTCGTGCCGGCGAAATCGCAGACCGTTTGGCGGCCGAAAATCCCCGCATCCGGGTGATTCACCACTCGAAAAATCTGGGCTATGGGGCTGCAATCCGGACCGGTCTCGCTAATGTCCGCTACGAGTGGATCTGCTTTACCGACGGCGACGACGAATACGATATTTATGACCTCGAAAAGCTGATTCGCCTCCGTCACCGCTACGATCTGATCATCACTTTTCGTTATGCCAAGCTCTATTCTACCTTTCGAATTTTTGTATCCTGGGTCTACAATCGTTCGCTCCGTGCCCTTTTCAAGAGCCGGTTCCGCGATATTAGTACCGGCCTTCGTCTGATCCGGCGCGATCTGCTCAACGAGCTTGACCTTAAGTCGAGCAGCCCATTTATTGGCGCTGAGATCGCGATCAAGACAATGCTGAAAGGTTTCCCGGTCGGCGAGGTTGGAATTCAGACGTTCCCACGGGAATTCGGTCACGGATCTGCCACGTCCTGGCGCAATATCATAGCCACTATCCGGGACATGACCTCGTGTTACCGTACGATTTTTTCCCCGGGATACGATGCTCCCGCCCACAGAGAACAGCATCGCAACTCGACTGCGGCTTTGAGGTATAGCATAAAGCCACAGTCCAGCGATCGCCTCGACCCGCCCTGATACCGGCCACAGCATCTAAAGGTCGCTCGTCTTTAAAGACTCCGGAATCTGGCCGCCTTGTGCGGACGACGAACCACGCAGGCCGTATCCGAGGCACCAAATTCAGGTTCTATGCTCGTGACTATCGGCGGAAGTCGTTCAAGACAACCAGCAAGGATAGGAGCAAATACTGCGCTCACCGGAATCGCTCCGTCCGACGAGCTCAAGCCAGCGGCGAGAATTTTATTCTGTTCAACAGATGGTTATTGCCGCCGATAGATCGTAGTTTCCGAGTGGTAGTTGCGCCAGTCGAACCAGTAATCTTTAAGTGCCGGAAGGCGCTCGAGGCATTTCCCATGCACCGGTCCCGAGATCGCGCAGCCTTGGAAGTTCCACCGGCTTGCGGTGAGGCTGTCGACGAGCATCCACGCTTTTGCCGAGAAGTCCCCGTTCGGCTTGTCGTCGAAGTTGCCCGTGCCGTTCTTATCGACAGGTGAAGCCGCCATCCGGTTCGCGCCGTTAGTCTGCAAAAAGAATTGGGCATCCTGTCCGTTGACGCGGCTAACAAAAACGCGGAACGATTTGCCGTCTGGTCCGAGCACGAGCAGCAGGAGCGTGCCGTTGACGCGGTCCATCACCGGAGACTGCTTTACGAAAGTCTCCCACGGGTAGGCGCGCACCACGCCGTTCACGTCGACGCCGATCACGACGTCACGCGGGTTCAATTCAGTGCCGGGGAAACTTATCACGACCGGTAGCTTCGCGACTTCCGGCTCCCACTTGCTGTTGTACTCTTTTAGGTACCGCGGCACTGGCGCGAGCACCTCTCCGCGAGGGAACTCCGTTCTCCATTCGCCGAAAGTCAGCTCATCGCTCAACACCAGATCGAGGGCTGAACCTTGCAGCGGCCCGTAGATCGCTTTGCCGGTAATTTGCTGCCACCATGTACCGGTTTCGCGGTCGCGCATCAGGAAGTTCTGATTGTTGATGCCGGCCAGATAAAAATGCAGCTCTCTGCCGTTCACCGAGCGCTTCCACACCAGACCGGTGTGACAGAGCGTTCAATAGGTGATCGCGATGGGAATGCCGTCGACCACATCGTTGAAAATGTGATGGTAGGCCATCTGGCTGATGGGATAAGCGCGCGCCTCATCGCCGAAACGAACGGACATGATCATTTCCGTGGGGTCGAGCTTGCTTTCGGATTGCGCCTGGAATTGAGCGCCAGCGATGGGATGGAACATCCATTCGAAGTAGTTAACGCGAGACATCGCTGCGGCCAACGCCATGACCAGAATCACAACGCTGATTGAAATCTTTCGCCAGAGGCTGGCATGGCGCCAGAGCAGGCAAGCAAGAACAATGCAAACCAGGCCGGCGATCGAGGTTCCCGCCGGCGCATGCTGGCGAAGGGCCATCGCTAGCCACAATGCTCGTGGCGACTGGTAACGGAATGGACGGATGACAAATGCTGGAACGAAGAAAAATCCAATCGCGGCGATAGCGCTCAACGAGAACGCGATCAAAGTCCAAAGTGAAATGGGACGCTTCGCCGGCCGCGCGGCTTGGCCGCCGATCTCAGCGGACGCTTCCGACGTTGGCGAAGGCGATACGGTCATAAGGATCAGAACCAGATCGATTACAGGAATTTTAGTTGCGTGAATGTAGACGATCGGGGCCAGTCAATCAATAGTACAAAAAGGTAGTGGGCGACTTAAACCAGCCCACTACCTACAAAAAGATGAAGGCTCCGGTCCGAAGACCAGAGCCTCGCTCCTGATGACCTCATGCGCGGCCTTAGTTGGTTCGCGCGATCTGGTTCTGGCGATAGCTCAGGTTGTCCACGTTGCGGAACATGGGCGTTCCGGGCGGCAGGTTCTGAGGTAAAGCGAACAGATTGTCGAAGAAGTACTGGCGGTTCGGTGGGTGATAGACGTACGTGCAGCACTTCCAGGTTCCGGTCGCGTAAGCGTTCCAATACAGGCTGACGATGGAGCCCTTGTAGTACATGGATTGCAGCGTGTTGCCGCCCGATCCGGGGACACTCCAATCTTCGAGCTGGCGAAGGAAGTTGTGGACACCGCCATCCATGCCGAAATACGCGTCCGGAGTTCCGGTGGTGTCATAAAAAGCAATCGTCTTGCCTCCCGCCACAGCCACGCGGAAATAGGTTGTTGCGGCAAACCGGTTCGGCGTATTGCCCTCGGCGCCTGGATTCAGAGGATTATTCAGACTGCCGGTTGTGTTAGCGAAGGAACCGATGTTTTGGCTGGTGTTCGCCGTGCAAATCGCGCTACTGGTCTGACAACCAGCGTCGCTCCAGTTGTTTGAAAGCAGGGTTACGGCATCGGCGATCACCGCAGCCGCGGCATGGTTCGGTTCTGTCGCGGTAGTGCTGCCCCAGGTTGGATCGTAGTGCGCATTGTTGGTGGTGCAACCGGGATTACCGGCCGCCGGGCAGTTCGAATTGTAGTTTCCGAGAATGTAGACGGGATTCTCAGAGCCGACGGTAAATCCGCCGCAGCCTGTGGGGTTGGTGGAGTTTTGCGTGCAATTGCTGGCGGGCGGCATGGTCGGCACTTGCCCGAGCGAGCCATCGACCAGCTTGAGCGCATGGCGCGCGCCGGTTATACGATTAGCCATCCCGTACGTGGCCAGCGTGATCCTGCTCAAGAATGGATTGGGCGGGCTTGTCGTATCTGTGGCCGTGGCTGCAGCTGAGCCCCAGGCGTCTCCTACGCCCTTCACGCCGTAATTATCGAGCTGGTTATTGCCGTTGACATCTTCCGGCGAGACACCATTGTAGTTGACGGGATCGAGACCGCCATCTGGCTTTAGATTGTTGCTGAGGTTTGCATAGTTTACCGTGTCTTCAAAGCCGTACTCGCCCCATTCATACTGATAATTCGCGCCCTGGACGGCGGTTGCGAACTGCATGCCGCGCCGGTCCGAGAAGTACAGGATGTAGCCATTCTGCACGGTATAGTTCACGCTGGTGCCGGTAGTGCCGGTATTTCCCAGCAGCCACTGCTGCAGGTTGCCCACGTCCAATTCCACTTCGTTCATGATGCCGTTCGGTGTACCTGTTCCGGCATTCGCACCTGTGTTAAAGCTTCCCGCGTCGTAGTTTTCTCCTTCGCGCGCATCGTAGAGATTGAGCGGATACCAGTTGTATTGCGACTTGTAGGAGGTGTTGATGGTGTCGTAATAGAGGCCAGCGCCGGTGATCGGGTAGTCCGCGGTCACCGAGGGCTGTCCGGTCATCTTGCTGTCCTTGGTCATTTGGAAATAAAGAATCGCGTTCTTGTGATCGGCCAGGTAGTTGCAGGTGGGCGCCGTGCTTAGGGTGTTCGTAGCAGGGGGCGTGCATCCAAAGCCCGGTTTCGTTGGTACGTTCAAACCTCGCGCGAAGCCGAGTTTCAACCATTCGTTGGTGACGGGATGCCAGACACCGTCATTCCACTTGGCTTCAACACGCAACCAGCCGCCGATGACCGGCCACTCGAGCGCGGTATTGGCTCCCGATCCGGTTTGCCCCCCGCCGAAATTGGTGGAGTTCAGAGCCGGAAAGGCTTGGTTCGTGCTCCAAGGCGAGGGAGGCCCATAGTGAGGCGGTATTATGAAGTTGGTGTCGCCGCCGTTGGTCGATTGGCAAGCGCCGCCAATAACCCAACTGCCGCCGCTGATCGGCGCCGTACCGGCGCAATAGCTCTCGCCGAAATAATAGTAATGGTTGGCGGCTCCGTTGCCGGTTACCGCAAAAGCTCCCACCTGGAAGCCTCCACTGGTGGCCCCTTGATTCAGGCTGGCCAGAGCGTTGGGAAGATTGCCTACGAGTTGATAGTCGCCACTGGGGTCGCCATTCCAATCGGGAAGATGCACAGAAGCTTGTGTGTCGCCAAGAGTGACGCGAATCTGCGCTTCATAAGCCAGCTGTGAACCTCCGAGCAACGACGTGGTCGTGGTGGTCGCCAACGGCTGACGAATGATCTGGATCGCAGTCGCGCCGGTGCTGGTATTTACAAAGGGCAGCGTCAGATCTGTTGCCCCGGTGCCATTCGGGCCGTCCGCGGTGGCGCCGGGTGTGCCGTTACCGTCGATAAGATATCCGTTATAAGTTCCCAATGAAACGTTCTGCCAGCTCCCGGTATTCTGGGTTGAGGCATGGCCGTCGATCACGCTGCCGTTCGTACCGCCGAGGGCGGTGCCGGCAATGTTCACGCACGTAGAGTTTGCCGTCGGGTTCCCCCCAGTAATGAGGGTGCTCAGCTGCGTGCTGCAGCCGTTGCTGGTGGTTGGAATGAGCACGTTGCCGTCGTCCAGGCCGCCGCCCACAACCATGCCGTCATCCATCTGCTCGCGGATCACGTTGCCGAAAGCGCTCATCTTGTCGCCAAAAACCAGACTAGCGCCATTCGCCACGCCGAGATAAAGATCGCCGTTGGTATGGACACGGCCGGCAAAACCGAGGTTGGGACTTTGTCCATAGAAAAGATCGGAATCGGAGAATACACCAAATTGAAAGACCGGAATCAAAGCGACTTCCGCCGTGCGCGTCATGCTCACGGTTTCCTGGCCATCGGCACGCTGCGCGACCACATTGAGGGTGACAGGCATGATCTGCCCGTACAGTCCGGCCTCAGGACCGGATTGAATCGGTCCGTAAACTTCTGTGAGCGGCGGGCATGGATTGCCTGGAGTAGCGCCAACCGGGGCTACGCTGTAGGTCGGGTAGGTAACGGTGGAATCCCAGGTAGGAGCATTTGCGCTCAAAGCGCAGATTTGGGTGTTGGTGGGGGACTGAATGCTTTGGAAGCTGTTGGCGAGGTCGGAGGTCATTTTCTCCACGGCGCCTTCAGCGGACCGATAGGTGTAGTTGTTGCTGAGGTCGGTGCCGCCGCTTCGCTGCTCGTTTGTGACCATCATGAGCAGAGCGATCGCAATCCCCGAGAGCATCATCGTCAGCAAGAGGGAGGCGACCAGTGTAAATCCTCGTGATCTCAATTTGGCCGAAAGCATTTTATTTCTCCTCGTTTCCAGTCCAAGCCTTATTTCGTTTCCCAAAAAAATGCGTCTCAGTAACACGGGGGGGTTGAACAGGACATCGGATACTCCTGTTGCGAAGTCAGGTTGCGGGCGGCGACTGACGTTTGCAGATCGAGACCCTCATAGCCGCCATATTGCGCGAGTGAACTGCGCGACCAGTTGTCTCTACCCTGGCTCCGCATGCTCATATGGAGGATGTTGACCTTCGTGATCATGGCAGGTGTGGTGCCCGCGGGGAGACTGGCTTGATTTGTGGTCACGGTCCCGTTGTTGATCACGTCGTAGGTGAACTTGAGATAGACGACATTTTCCGCCACCGGCGCAGGTTGCTGACCGTTCTGCAGTCGCATCAGCGTTGGAAGGCCGGTCGAGGGAGGAATGGCGAGATAGTAGGTAACCATCTGCAGGCGCACTGCCGAAGGCGTAGCAGAATTGGCATACTGCGCCAGGCTGCCGCTCGCGGCGGTTGGCTGGTTGATATGGCCGGGATCTGCGTTCGCGGCGAACGGAACGGTGTAGCAGGCGCTGTATGTAGCCGCAGGATTCGGAGCGCAGATGCCCACAGGGCCGGTGACCACGCCGACAGCATTGCTGCCGAACAGAATCATGTCTCCGACTTGCAGGCCTATGGGAACCGCGGCGTTCAAAGGTTCGGGCGTGGTGAGAGCGACGCCGGAGGCGGTGATTGGCAGAACACATGTCGACGGCAGGGCAATCGGTAACTGGAAGGTCACCTGAGTGCCAGCAGCGTTCATGGTCCCGCTATAGCAGTTCAGTTGAATATTAGGATCGGCGGAGATGACTGTAATAATGTCAGTCGCCCCCTGCGCGGCATTGACTGTGATGCCGAAATCGTAGCCCGGAATGATGGAATACAGGTACGGGACCGTGGATCCCGTAGGGTTGACCGGGTACGCGACGGGCAAGTTGTTGACGTAGTTGCAGGTGACCAAAGCGGTGCATGGGTAGACCGGCAATGTCCCCGTACTCGCGGGCAAACCAACTGCGCTGGTCGACAAACCCTGCTGGCCGAGCGCGCCCGCACCGGCCATGCTGATGTCACGCTGAAGCAGGTTGGCGGCAGCACGAAAATCCTGTTGTAGCTGCGCTCGTTGCGAGGTCGTCACGCTCACAGATAGCGCCTTGCTGTACAGTTTTGCGGCCGCACTGATAAGTACGAGTCCAATCGCGGCTGAAATCGACATCTCCAGCAGCGTGAAACCCCGACTCGGGTTGGATTTGCCTCGCATGACTTCCTTTCTAGTGATACGCAGAGATGTAGTCCACGAGCGCATACGTCTTGATATGCCCGGTATTGGGGACGGTGTAATTGACGGTAATGTTGACCGAAACGAGCGTCGGCACCACGTTGCCGTTTTCCAATAAAGGAGTGATTGTGACCGTGCGCGTATAGTTGTTCAGCGACACGATCACATCGTCGGCTGTGCCCAGAATGCCGTCGGGGCCGGGTTCTGTCAGGCATTCGACGCCGCCGTTAGGGCAAACCGTGCCCGAAGCCGTTAAACAAGCCGTGTCGTCGATGGTGTCCAGAATGCCGTCGGGGCCCGCGCAAAGTAGCGGCAGAGGATTAGGGAGGAAAATGCCCGGAGGTGCGGCGGTCGTGTTCGCGATGGCGGAGAATCCGATTTGCGAAGTATTACGCGCGTTGAAAATGCTCTCCATCGCTTCCGACGCGACCTGTCGGGCAACCAAGTCTTCTTGCGAAGTCTGATTCGCAGCCATGGCCAGGCCGAGGACGGCGAGCAGTGCCATCAACCCGCCGGTAAGGATCAGCATCGAGATCATGACTTCGATCAACGAGAAGCCAGCTTGACTCGACCTGCGCAAACTTGTTTTTTGATTGGGGCTCATTGTTGTACCCAGCTCCAAACTCCGGCAGTTTGGTAAAGTTGCCATCCGCGGATACGGCCGGTGTATCCCCAGAGGGTGATCGCACGGCAAGAAGCCAGTTGGCCGGGAATTCCGAAATAAACCACGCCATTGTTGGGGTTGCCGCCGTTCGGTCCCGCATCCTGCGCCGAGCCATCGGGATAGAAATAGATCGTGCTGCCTCCCCCGCCCGTTACCTGATCGAAGTCAAATGCATTGGCGCCGGTCCCGAAGCCATCCGGAGTAGTTGGCGCGGTGGTGGGAGATGTCGGAATGCCAGGCTCTATGTGAAAAGTGACATCCGCGGGTATTGTCGCGGTGAAGATCGTGGGGCCGCCGATGATATCTTGCGTTACGGTTATCGTTCCAACGCCGGCGCCCGGTTGCGTAAAAGTGACCTGGTAAATTCGCATATCGGCCGCCGCTGCATCGCGAGCTCGGCGTAAAGCCATCAACGTGGTGTTGTAGGCCTGGTTGACATGTTCCTGTTTCAACACCGGTTGCATGGAGATGTCGGTCACCGCGGCCAGTATCAGCGATACCGAAACCACCATAATCAATTCGAGCATTGAGAAGCCGCGTTGTCTCGTCGATGGCATAGGTCCCTTGTTCGGGGGAAATCCGCTGATCACCACTAACCGATGTCAGTCCAAAACCCTTCCGCATGCGGCAGCCGCCGGCAGAAATGGCGCTTGTCCCTGAATCTTCTTCATCGTAGGGAGGGTGTAAGAGAGCGTCAAAGCACCACGGTGCAACGCAAAAGCATTGGTCTTTTGTAATCGCAGTGGTGACTCAGGTCACTCCATTGAGGGCAACGGAGTTAGGCAAATCTCAACGAAAGAACGAGCCCGGATGGATGACTCCGGTAACTTGTGACTGGAACGGGGGTGACCCTACGATGCAAGCAGCATGAATCTCACATCGCTACTGGTTTGTGCGGATGCGACTGCGGCAAAGATCCTGAGCGGCGTCCTCGAAGAACTCGATATCAAGGTGGAGTTGTGTGCGAACTCCGTGCGCGCCGGAGTGAGACTGGCGCAAGATCACTTCGATCTGCTGATCATCGATTGCGACGACCACGATGACGTTGCGGTGCTGTTGGGCGAAAGCCATTCTTCGCGAATGTCGGGAGCAACCCTTGCGGTAGTGGTCGCATCAGGCCAGGACAAAATCCGCGAGATGTTTACTCTTGGCGTCAACTTCGTCCTTTACAAGCCGATTTCTACCGAACGCGCGATGAGCACATTGGTCGCGGCGCAAACCGTTCTGTATCGTGACAAGCGGCGCAAAGCACGGACTCCGGTCCACACCCAGGCAACCATCGATTATGCGGGTGGAGAGCAGTCAAAAGCGACTTTGGTCGATGTCGCCGAAGACGGAATGGCCGTGAACTTTGGCAAGCATTTGCCGCCGACGTGCAAAGTTTATTTTCAGTTTCAATTGCCTGGCCAGCCGAAGACCATCCGCCTCTCCGGGCTGGTCGTGTGGCAGGACTGGAGCGGGCGCGCGGGAGTTCAGTTTGTCGATGTGCCGCAGAGTTCCCGGAAATTGCTAGCCGAGTGGCTGGCGAAGAATGTGATTGAGACTCCCAAGCTGGAGGCGAGTTCCAATGCAGTTGAAGTGACTCATTCGATCAAACCGGATGACGACGTGATCCCGCGCAATCCTGGTGCAGGCAAGCCCGAAGCGAAAGAGCGCGACCGCGAGGCCGTGGCCCGTTTTCGCTCAGAGCCGGGCAATCGCCGCGGGCAAGTGCGCTACGCCTGCCGCCTGGGAGCCGAAGTCTACCAGCGCGGAAGCTACGTCCGCAATTACTGCCACCTGAGCGATCTCAGTCCGGGAGGCTGCTACCTCGAGATGACGCTGGTGTTTCCGACCGGCAGCGCAATCGAGATTACCGTGCGCACCCACGACATGAAATTGCGTCTGAGCGGAGAAGTGCGGGCTTCTCATCCCGGCTACGGGATGGGTATTTCTTTCAAACTAAATACTAAAGATGAGCGCCACGGCGTTCAGCAGTTGATCGATTTTGTTGCCGCGACGACTGAGAGCAGCTAAACAGCCGATTACCCGACAGCAATTGCTTCTTGGGTGTCAAGAGGGGCAAATACATCGTCGGCCCTCTCTTGGATGTTCTGTGGAGTTTTTATGATTTGTTCCAGTTGCGGCGGCGAGACCCCAAACGATTCGCGTTTTTGCCGGATGTGCGGAGACAGTTATCTGGTTGCTCCGACGGCGGGCGGAGCGGCGCGAGGCCGTCGCGGCGGGCAGATGGCTTTCCAGTTGTCACGAGTCGCCTTCGTGATGGCCGGCATCTTACTGCTCGCAGGCGGCGGTTACTATTACTACGCGTATTATGCACACCGTACGACTTACACACTCCGTAGTGAGCACACCGCCAATCTGCTTGACCGCCTCACAAAAAAGCCGCACAGCGTTCCAGTATCGAGCGATCCCGTAACCATCAATCAGCTCGCCTACACTTATTTCAAGCTCAATGTTCCTGCGAAGGCGAGCAGCGTGCTGCTGAAAGGAACGTTCATCGCGAGCGGTGGCACCGGCAACACCATTGAGGCCTTCCTCTTTCCAGAGACCGACTACGTAAACTGGCAAAACCGCCACGCGGCGACTCCGCTCTACAGCAGCGGCAAAGTGACGATGGGTGCGATTGAGACCGAATTGCCCGCGGGCGCGGGCAGCTATTATCTGGTATTCAACAACAAGTTTTCCGTCCTTGATTCAAAGACGGTCCACGTCGATGCAGCGCTGACCTATTACCAGTAGGGGACACGATCTCGCACTTCTGCACAGTCGATCCTCTACCTCTCACTTCGTCTTTGAATTGTCGCTCGCACGAATGAACGCCGCCACGTTGTCATGAATCGCCTTTAGCGAAGCTTCGTGAGCGTAGACCATGTGTCCGGATTCGTAAAACTTATACTCGATGTTCTTCTGCAAGTCGGACGGAATGGGCAGATGCTGCATTTCGTAAACGCCTTCGTAGAACGGGGTTGCCAGATCGAAGTAACCGGCATTCAAAAGGATTTTGAGCTGCGGGTTGTATTTCATCGCCGTCGCCAGGTCGAGCATCACATTGGTTGCGCCGGGAAAGGCAAATGGCGCGCCCGGGGGCTTGTGGGCAAAATTCCACCATTTGAATAGTTCGATTTCCGGTTTGTATTCTTTATTCTCGCCGTATTTCAGGTCTTTTCGGACGTAGTCGTTGAACGCGGAAACGTAGGCAGAGGAAATTGCCGCCGACTGCGGATCGTAATCCGCTTCTTTGCTCAGCGGATCGAAACTCGGCCCCGAAAAACGCGTGTCGAGGCGGCCCGTAGTGAGATTGCTTTCATCCTGCAGGTTCTTTTCAAACTCCCCGCCGCTGATGCGCAGATCGGCTTTCTCGATGTAGGAAACGGGAAGGCCGGTGTACTCATGAAGCTTGGCCGCGATCGCATGGCGCTGATCGATCGCAAGGGAAGCGCCAGCCAGAAGAGCCAGGGCATAATCGTTCATTGCGAAGTGCTCGACCTCAGCGAGTAAAGCTGAGAGGTCGGGATGCGCACCGGAAAGCTTGTGGTGATACCACGCGGTCGCGGCATAAGTAGGCAGATTGAGCTGATATGCAACATCGACTCCGGGATTGAATTCAGGAAAATCCGAATCGAGCGAGAAGTTCAGAATCTGCGACAGAAGAATGATGCCGTTGAAATCGGTGTCACGTTCGGTCTCGAGAATGTTGCTCAGAACCGCCGAGCGCGTGGTGCCGTAGCTTTCTCCAAAGAGATATTTGGGCGAATTCCAGCGCCCGTACTTCGAGAGAAATTGGGAAATGAAATCGCTGAACGCCCAGGCGTCCTGGTCCACACCGTAAAACGCCTTCTCTTTATCTTTTCCCGCGAGGCGGCTGAAACCGGTTCCGGGAGCGTCGACGAAGACGAGGTCGCTAACGTCGAGCAGGCTGTACTCGTTGTTCACGATCGAGTAAGGCGCAGCCGGAGTGTGCGTGTCATCGGCGGTGACCACGCGCTTCGGCCCGAAAGCTCCCATGTGAAGCCACACGGTCGATGAGCCGGGCCCGCCGTTGTATAGAAATGTAACGGGACGCGGCGCGCCTTTGTTGTCCGATTTGAAATACGCCACGTAAAACATGCTGGCCTCGGCAGGCTTGTTCTTGTCGTCTTTGTCGGCATTCTGGGGAACATCGTCCCAATCTTTGGGATGCACGACCAGTGTGCCGGCGAATGCGTCGTAGCTAATAGCATTGCCGCCGATTGTGACCGACCCTTTGCTCGCCTGCTGCTCTGGTTCGAATCGCTCGGGGTGGGCGGGCTCTGTCTTGGCAGGCTCTGGCTTGGCGATCGCCGCCTCTTGCTTTACCTGAGACACGGCCAGCGTGAAGGGCAGTGCGAGCAGTGTGATGGTTAGGGTGACGACCTTCTTGGCGATTCTTGCGATGGGCGTGCGCATCGGTGCTCCGTCGGCAGATATGACTGCATTTTTTCGGCGAAGCCAATTTATCACGTTCGGGAAGCAGAGACGCAGAAGGCTTGCTCGCGGAAAGCGTAGTTTTCAAACTTATTTCGCAGCGGCAGTTGCTTCGTTCACGGCTTTGCGGAAATAGTCCAGTGATAGCCGCAGGCCCTCTTCAAGCTGGATCTTCGGTTCCCATCCAAGAAGCGTTTTCGCTTTGGTGATGTCCGGCCGACGTTGCTTGGGATCGTCCTGCGGCAACGGTTCGTAGGCGATTTTGCTCTTCGATCCCGTGACCTTGAGCACGAGTTGCGCGCATTCAAGAATCGTGAATTCATTCGGGTTGCCGATATTCACCGGCAGATGCTCATCCGATTTCGAGAGGCGAAGAAAGCCGTCGATTTCGTCGCTCACATAGCAAAAGCTGCGGGTCTGCGATCCATTGCCGTAAACGGTTAGCGCCTCGCCACGCAAAGCCTGCTTCATGAAATTCGAGACCACGCGGCCATCGTTCAACTGCAGGCGCGGTCCGTAGGTATTGAAGATCCGCACGATTCGCGTATCGACTTTGTGGTAGCGGTGGTACGCCATGGTCACGGCTTCGGTGAAGCGCTTGGCTTCGTCATAGACCGAGCGTGGACCGATTGAATTGACGTTGCCCCAATAAGTTTCTTTCTGCGGATGTTCGAGAGGGTCGCCGTAGCACTCGGAAGTGGAAGAGACCAGATATTTCGCGCCGTATTTCTTTGCAATA
>Ga0210391_10000592_pt1 | contig 36824 bp, 36 predicted proteins | sample IncBWC12OmetaG_FD_160573 | JGI IMG/M metagenome (GOLD analysis project Ga0210391, IMG submission 160573) | Forest soil microbial communities from Barre Woods Harvard Forest LTER site, Petersham, Massachusetts, United States - Inc-BW-C-12-O ...
CTGGGGTGTGGCGATCGAAAAGCGCGACGGCCCCACGTGTCTGATCTTTACGCGTCAGTCGGTGGTCCATCAGGCGCGCGACGCCTTAGGGGTAGCGGCAATCCGGCGCGGCGGCTACGTGTTGATCGATTCGGCGGGAGAGCCGGAGGCCATCGTGATCGCCACGGGCTCCGAGGTGGGCATCGCCGCGGAAGCCGTCCGGGCCGCGGCCGCCAAGGGCAGGAGAGTGCGTTTGGTGTCCATGCCCAGCACCAACACCTTCGACGCCCAGGACGATGCCTACAAACAAAGCGTGCTGCCCAAGTCGGTGACCCGGCGCGTCGCGGTCGAGGCCGGCGCGACCGGCACGTGGTGGCACTATGTGGGACTGCAGGGCGAAATCGTCGGCATCGACCATTTCGGCGCATCGGCGCCGGCAAAGGATTTGTTCAAGGCCTACGGGTTCACGCCCGAGCATGTCTCCGAGGCGATCGAGAAAGTTTTGGCTAAATAAAGGAAGCACTGATGGCAATCAATGTGGCGATCAACGGGTTTGGGCGCATCGGCCGCAACATTCTGCGCGCGCTCTACGAAGGGAAGCATCGCGGCGAGATCAAGATCGTCGCAATCAACGACTTGGGCGACGCCAATACCAATGCTTATTTGACGCGTTTCGACACCGTACACGGCCGCTTCCGCGGCGACGTGCACGTCGACGGCGATTCGATGGTGGTGGGCGGCGACCGCATCCGGGTGGTCGCGCAGCGCGATCCGTCGAAGCTGCCCTGGGGCGAGTTGGGCGTGGACTTCGTGCTGGAGTGCACGGGCCTGTTCACGAGCAAGGCCAAGGCGTCGGCACACATCGCGGCGGGCGCAAAAAAAGTGGTGATCTCGGCGCCGGGCGGCGACGATGTCGATGCCACCGTGGTCTACGGCGTCAACCACGGCGTGCTGAAGTCCAGCTACACGGTGATCTCGAACGCCTCCTGCACCACCAATTGCCTCGCTCCCCTGGTGAAAGTTCTGCACGACAAAATCGGCCTCGTGGCCGGCGTGATGAACACCATTCACTCCTACACCAACGACCAGGTGCTGACGGACGTCTACCACTCGGATCTGCGCCGCGCGCGATCCGCGACCACATCGATGATTCCGACCAAGACCGGCGCCGCCGCCGCAGTCGGCCTGGTGCTGCCCGAGCTCAAGGGCAAAATCGACGGATTCGCGATCCGAGTACCCACCATCAACGTCTCCTTGGTCGATTTGACCTTCACCGCCGCCCGCAAGACCACGGTCGAGGAAATCCACGGTACGGTCAGGGAAGCCGCGGCCGGCGCGCTCAAGGGAATCCTGGCCTACAACGATGCGCCGCTGGTGTCGGTTGATTTCAATCACGACCCCGCTTCGTCGACCTACGATGCCACCCTGACCAAGGTGATCGAGGGGAACCTGGTCAAGGTGTGTTCGTGGTACGACAACGAGTGGGGTTTTTCGAACCGCATGCTCGATACCACCGTCGCCTGGTCGAAAGCGCCTTGAGCTTGAACATCAAAAGGATGCTGAGCCTGGACCTTGCGGCCAAGCGGGTGCTGATCCGCGAGGATCTGAACGTACCCATCGCCGAGGGCGCGGTGAGCAGCGATGCGCGCATTCGCGCCTCGCTGCCGACGATTCAGGCCGCCCTGAGCGCAAGGGCGCGGGTGCTGGTGATGTCGCATCTCGGCCGGCCCGAAGAGGGCAGGTACGCCGAGGAATTCTCGCTCGCTCCCGTGGCCAAGCGCCTGGCGCAGCTATTGGGAGTGCCGGTGCCGCTCAAGAAGGATTGGCTGGACGGGGTCGACGTTCAGCCCGGCGAGGTGGTGCTGCTCGAGAATGTGCGGTTCAACAAGGGCGAAAAGAAGGACGGCGACGAACTGTCCCGCAAGATGGCCGCCCTGTGCGACATCTACGTCATGGATGCCTTCGGCACCGCGCACCGCGCCGAGGCCAGCACCCACGGTGTCGCGAAGTATGCGCCGATCGCCTGCGCGGGCCCGCTGCTGGTCAGCGAATTGTCGGCGCTGGAGAGGGCCCTCGAGAAACCGGAGCGGCCGCTGCTGGCCATCGTCGCGGGCTCCAAGGTATCGACCAAGCTCACCGTGCTGGAATCCTTGCTGGGCAAGGTCGACCGGTTGATCGTGGGCGGCGGCATCACCAACACCTTTCTCGCGGCGCTGGGCTTCAACGTCGGCAAGTCGCTGTACGAGCCGGCCATGCTGGACATCTGCAAACGGCTGCTCGAGCAGTCGGAGAAGCGCGGGATCGTCATTCCGATGCCCACCGACGTCGTGGTCGCCACCGAGTTTTCCTCGAAGGCGGAGGCCGATGTGAAGCAGGTGGGCAACGTTTCGGCCGAGGAGATGATCCTCGACATAGGCCCGGATTCGGCCGAGGCCATGAGCGAGCTCATCGCGACCGCCGGCACGATTCTCTGGAACGGCCCCGTGGGAGTATTCGAGTTCGAACAGTTCGGCGAAGGGACCCGCACGCTCGCCAAGGCGATCGCGCGCAGCAAGGCGTTTTCGCTCGCGGGCGGCGGCGATACGCTGGCGGCCATCGAGAAGTACGGGATCGAGGACAGTATTTCCTACATATCGACCGGCGGCGGCGCGTTCCTCGAGTTCGTCGAAGGCAAGAAGCTCCCGGCGGTGGACATTCTGGAGAAGCGCGCCGCATGAATTCCACCCAAAGACGCACCAAGATAGTCGCCACCCTGGGTCCCGCCACGGACGACCCGGCAGTGCTGGCGGAGATCGTGCGCGCCGGCGTCGATGTGGTGAGGCTCAATTTCTCGCACGGCGCGGTCGCCGATCATGCGCGCCGGGTGGAACTGGTGCGCCAGGCCGCACGCGAGGCGGGCCGCTACGTGGGCGTGCTCGGCGATCTGCAGGGTCCGAAGATCCGCATCGACCGCTTCTCCGCCGGCAAGGTGCAGCTCGCCGACGGCGCCGAGTTCACGCTGGATGCCTCGCTCGCCGTCGACGCGGGCAGCGACCGCAGCGTCGGGATCGCCTACAAGAAACTGCCCTCGGACGTGTTCGCCGGGGACGTGCTGCTGCTGAACGACGGCCAGATCAGCCTGCAGGTCTTGTCCATCGAGGGCCCGCGCATCAAGACGCGGGTGCTGGTCGGCGGCGAGCTCGGCAACAACAAGGGCATCAACCGTCAGGGCGGCGGATTGTCGGCCGGCGCGCTGACCGACAAGGATCGCGAGGACATACGCACCGCCGCGAAGCTGCAGGTGGATTATCTCGGAATCTCCTTCCCGCGCGATGCGGCGGACATGGACGAAGCCCGCCAGCTGCTGCACGAGGCGGGCGGCCACGGACTGCTGGTGGCGAAGATCGAGCGCGCGGAGGCCATCAAGAACCTGACGGCCGTGGTCAAGGCCAGCGACGGGGTGATGGTGGCGCGCGGCGATCTCGGCGTCGAAATGGGATTCGCCGAACTCGCGGGCCTGCAGAAGCAGATCATCCAGGAGGCCCGCCATCAAAATCGCGTCGTCATCATGGCCACGCAGATGATGGAATCGATGATCACCAACACGATGCCGACGCGCGCCGAGGTCTCGGACGTGGCCAATGCCGTCATGGACGGCACCGATGCCGTGATGCTGTCCGCCGAGACGGCATCCGGCAGGCATCCGGCGAAAGTGGTCGAGGTGATGTCGCAGATCATCGCCGGTGCCGAGAAGTATCAGGTCGCACACGTACGGATCAGGCAGCGCACCAGCGGCTATTTCGGGCACAGCGACGAGGCCATAGCCGCAGCGGTCATGTACACCGCGAATCATCTGCACGTGAAGGCCATCGTCGCGCTGACCGAGTCGGGCTCGACGTCGCTGTGGATGTCGCGGGTGCGCTCGGACATTCCCATCTACGCCTTCACGCGCCACGAAAACACGCGGCGCCGGGTCACCCTGTACCGGGGCGTATATCCCGTCGCCTACGACGTCATGCACCAGGGAGACGCGTTCTATTTCTCCATATTCCACCTGCTGCTGGACTTGAAGCTGGTGGAGGAGGGCGATTTCGTCATCCTGACCAAGGGCGAATTGAGCGGTGTCTCGGGGGGCACGAATTCCATGCAGATACTGCAGGTCAGGCGCAAGTAGTGGCCGCGGAATTTCGCGGCACCGATCGCTATATCGCCACCGAGGAGTTGATGGCCGCGGTGAACGCAGCCATGGTGCTGTCGCGCCCGCTGCTGATCAAGGGCGAGCCCGGCACCGGCAAGACACTGCTCGCGAACGAGATCGCGAGGTCGCTGAACAAGCCGTTCTACGAGTGGCACATCAAGTCCACCACCAAGGCCCAGCAGGGACTGTACGAATACGATGCCGTCTCGCGCCTGCGCGATTCGCAGCTCGGCGATCCGCGGGTGAAGGACATCCGCAACTACATCGTGAAGGGCGATCTGTGGGAGGCGTTCGACAGCGACGTGCAGCCGGTGCTGCTCATCGACGAGATCGACAAGGCCGACATCGAGTTTCCGAACGATTTGCTGCGCGAGCTGGATCGGATGGAGTTCTACGTGTACGAGACGCGGGAAACGGTGCGCGCCAAGCATCGGCCGGTCATGGTAATCACCAGCAACAACGAGAAGGAATTGCCGGACGCGTTCCTGCGGCGCTGTTTCTTCCACTACATCCGGTTTCCCGACGCGGCCACCATGACGCAGATCGTGGACGTGCATTTCCCGGACTTGAAACGCGAACTGCTGCACGAGGCGTTGACGACGTTCTTCAAGATACGCGAGACGCCGGGTTTGAAGAAAAAACCCACCACTTCCGAGCTCTTGGATTGGATCAAGCTCCTGGTGGCCGAAGACATCCCGCCCGAGGCGCTGCGCAGCGACGACGCGAAGAAGCTCATTCCGCCCCTGTACGGGGCCCTGCTCAAGAACGAGCAGGATGTGCATCTGTTCGAGCAATTGCTGTTCCTGCACCGCCGGAATGCTCGTTAGATTCTTTTTCCTGCTGCGCCGCGCCGGCATACCGGTATCCATCACCGAACTTCTGACCCTGCTCGAAGCCCTCAAGGCGGGATTGGGCGACGCGAGCGCCGAGCGCTTCTACACCCTGGCGCGCACCTGTCTGGTGAAGGACGAGCGCTACTACGACCGCTACGACAAGGTATTCGCCGCGCATTTCAAGGGTGCGGGCGATGTGTTCGCGCTGCTGCAAAGGGAGCTGCCGGAAGATTGGCTCGCGAAGATGGCGGTGCGCGAATTCACCGACGCCGAGAAGGCCGAGATCGAGGCGCTGGGCGGCTGGGAGGCGCTGATGGAGACGCTCAAGAAGCGCCTCGAGGAGCAGAACGAGAGGCACCAGGGCGGCAGCAAGTGGATTGGCACGGCGGGGACCTCGCCGTTCGGCGCCTACGGATTCAATCCGGAAGGCGTGCGGGTGGGGCAGGACGGCGGGCGCAATCGCAGCGCGGTGAAAGTCTGGGACAGGCGCGAATTCGCGAACCTGGACGACAAGGTCGAGCTGGGGACGCGCAATATCAAGATGGCGCTGCGCCGCCTGCGCCGTTTCGCCCGGCGCGGGGCCCCCGACGAACTCGCCCTGGCGGATACCATCGATGCCACCGCGCGCTCGGGCGGATGGCTCGACATCAGGATGCAGGCGGAGCGGCACAATGTGGTGAAGGTGCTGCTGCTGCTCGATATCGGCGGGTCGATGGACGATCACGTGAAGACCTGCGAGGAGCTGTTTTCGGCGGCGCGCAGCGAATTCAAGCACCTCGAGCACTACTATTTTCACAACTTTACCTACGAGGCGCTGTGGCGGGACAACCGGCGGCGCTACAACGAGCACCTGGGCACCGTAGAAGTCATGCGCACCTACGGCACGGACTACAAGCTCATTCTGGTGGGCGATGCCACCATGAGCCCCTATGAAATCACCCAGGCGGGCGGCAGCGTCGAGCACTGGAACGCCGAGCCCGGCAGCGTGTGGCTTACCCGCCTGATCAAACATTACCCCAAGTTCGCCTGGATCAACCCGGTGCCGCAGCCGCGCTGGCGGCATTCGGCCTCGATCGAGATCACCCGCGAGCTGCTCGAGGGGCGGATGTATCCTCTGACTCTGGCGGGTTTGGACGACGCGATCGATGCACTCACTTGAACCCGAGTACCTGGAGCTTCACGCCGACGGTGAAATCGCCGCCGCCGCCACTTCGCGGGCCGTTGCTCTGGAGCGGGGTACGGACTTTTCGGTCTTCCAGGAGCTTCGCGTCGCCCTGTATGCGTCGGTCGCCGCGATCACCTCCGGGGTCGCGATTTTATTGGCAAAAAACCTCGACCGCATCGGCCCCCTCACGGTCATTCTGGCGCTCGCGGTCGTTGCGGCGGCGTGCTACGGGAGCGCCTGGCGCACGCGAAGACGCGGCGAAGCCCGCTCCCTCGGCGGCGACTATGTCCTATTGCTCGGGGCGCTGATGCTGAGCGCCGATGTGGGATATGCCGAGTCGCAGTTTCATTGGCTGGGGTCCCACTGGTCGTGGCACCTGCTGATTCTGGCTGCGCTGCACGCCGGCACGGCCTACGTTCTGAACTCCCGGCTGGTGCTGTCCGCGTCGCTGGCGACGCTTGCAGGGTGGTTCGGGGTCGAAGGAAACTGGAGCGCCCTGCTGCACATCGACGGCACGCCTGGCCGGGCGGGAGTTCAGGCGATCGTGTACGGCGGCGTCGTGTTCGCCTGGCGCGAGGTGCACCGGCATCTGCGCGGCAATCCGGCCTTCCTCTACGTGTTCGAGAATTTTGCTGCGAACGCCGGATTCTGCGGTGCGTTGGCGCTGTGCTTCGCCGGCGAGACCCGGCTGGTGGGCTTGGTCGTCCTGGTGTCGTTCGCCCTTGCCTCGATCCACAAAGCGTTGCGCGGCAACCAGGAGATCTTCCTGATTTACGGCATCTGCTACGCCTCCCTGGGGCTGTGCTCCGTGGAAGCGCAGGTCTTGCCATTCGGGCTGTTCGCGGCGCTCCTCGAGCTTGCAACGGTGGTGGCGGGCGTCACACTGCTGTGGGTGTTTCATCAGCGAATCAAAGCGGCGCCGGCATGAGCGGCCTTAGACCGACGCCGGAGCAGGAGCGCTGGATGGAGATCGCCTCGCGACTCGGCGCCGGGCGGAGCGCGCCGTGGCGGGCGGAGCGGACCGAAGGCTGGGTCGGGGCCAAAACGGTCACGCGTTGCGCTCTGTTCGTGCTGGGCATCGTCACGGCCGCACTCACGGTGGCCGTCTTCCATTTCACGCATATTCCGGGGTCAGGGTGGGTTGCCGGTCTGGCGCTGGTCGCCGCCGCGGAGGGACTGGTGATGCGACGGCGTCTCTTCGGCGCGGGGATCGAGGAAGCGCTCGAGATGTGTGGGCTGCTCGTGCTGGTTTTCCAGGCACAGAGCCACGCGCTCGACCCGTTCGGCGTGCGCACGTCCCTGTTGGTTGCGGCGGCGCTGGCAATCGCCGGTTTTCGATTTCTGAATCCCCTCTTCATCACGCTGTCGGTCGCGGCCCTTTCTTGCGCGATCGATTTCGCCGGCACGCACCGACCAGGCGCGCACGGGCTGGCTGCCGTCATCTCGGCGACATTTTGCTTCGCGGCGGCCTCGATTGCGTTATGGGCGGGCGGCATCGAGTTCCGTCGTCCGTCGTCCGATCGGATGCTCGATTGGCTGGTGGTCATCATGCCGCTATGCGGATATCTATGGCTCGCGGAAGGTTCCGCGGCTCCCTGGTGGCTGGCGCGCTGGTTGCCGGTGCCGGTCGGTGCCGCCGCTTTAATCGTCGGAATCCGCCGGCGTACGCACGCACCGCTGATCGCGTTCATGGTATGCATGGGTTGCATGGCCTATGAACTGCGAAACATCACCGGTCTGTCTCCCGAGGCCAGACTGATCCTCTGGGGCGGCGCGGCATTCCTGCTGACGCTCGGGGTGGGCAAGTATCTGCGCACGCCGCGCGGCGGAGTGTCTTCGAATCGAGAGGCGGAGGACGATGAATTCTCGGATCTGCTGCAGCTGGCCGGAGCCGGCGGCCTTGCGCCTCAATCGGCTCACGAGCCCGGTGCGGAATTCAAGGGCGGCGGTGGAACCGGCGGCGGCGGCGGAGCGAGCGGGACTTATTGATGACCACCCCGAGTGAACATGGACCCGAAATGTCGACCGGGCAGTGGCATACCAGCGTCCTGTCCATCGAGAGGCCGGCGATCGGCCTGGTATTGACCGGCGGCGGCGCGCGCTCGGCCTACCAGGTGGGCGTTCTCAAGGGCGTGGCCGAGCTGATGCGACGCGGATCCGCGTGCCCCTTTCCCATCATCACCGGCACCTCCGCCGGCGCCGTCAGCGCCGTGGCGCTGGCCTCGGACGCCGCGCATTTCAGACGGTCGGTGTACGCCATCGAGCGGGTTTGGCGCGATTTCCGCGTGCACCACGTGTTCAAAGCCGACTCGATGAGCATGCTGCGGTCGGGGATGCACTGGATGCTGGCCTTCATGACCGGCGGCTGGCTGGTGCATCCGCCGCATTCCCTGTTCGACAACACGCCGCTGTGGGATCTATTGCGCGCGAATTTGCGCTTCGACGGCATTCCGCGAAGCCTGTACAAAAAGCACATGCAGGCGCTCGGAATCTGCGCCACCTGCTACGCCGACGCGGACTCGGTGACCTTCTACGCGTCGGGCTCTCCCATCGAGCCCTGGTCCCGGGTGTACCGCAAGGGCGCGCGCGTGCCGCTGACGCTGGACCATTTGATGGCCAGCCTGTCTCTGCCCTTCCTGTTCCGCCCGGTGCTGCTGCACGATCAATATTACGGCGACGGTGCCATGCGCCAGACCTCGCCCTTGAGTCCGGCCATACATCTGGGCGCGAATCGCCTGTTCATCATCGGCGTCAACGATCCGGTCTCGACGAGCGTCCCGCCGATCCGGCGCGCGGTCGAACCAAGCTTCGGGCAGATGTTCGGCTTCATGCTGGATTCGCTGTTCATGGATCAGCTGCACGCGGATCTCGAGCGCATCAGCCGCTACAACGAGAACAATGATGCCCGGCGCATCGAGTTTCTGGTGATGACTCCGTCGCGGGACGTGAACGAAATCGCGCGCCGGCACGCCCGCGAGCTGCCGAGGAGCCTGCGCGTCCTGATGCGCATGATGGGTGCCAGCAGCGCCGCCAGCACGATGCTGCTCAGCTATCTCCTGTTCGAGCGCGGATTCACCCGCGACATGATCGCCTTGGGGGTGGAGGACACCCGCGCCCGCGCGGATGAGATCCGCGAATTTCTGGGGGTCAAGCACGCACGCCAGACCCGCTCGTCACCGAGTTAGGGAATCGTGCCGCGTCAGCACCTGGCTGTATCCCTTGCGGAAGTGGGCGGCCAGCTGCTCGGCGATGTACACCGAGCGATGCTGTCCCCCGGTGCATCCGACCGCAATGGTCAGATAGCTGCGATTCGCCTGCGCGAATTCGTCCAGGCGCCGCTCCAGGAACTCGATCAGATCCGCGATCATGGTGGCGACGCTCGCGTGACCTTCGAGGTACTCGATCACCGCCGCATCGCGCCCGTTCAAGGGGCGCAGCGCATGCTCCCAGTAGGGGTTCGGCAGGCTGCGCACGTCGAAGACGAAATCCGCATCGCCCGGTATGCCGTGCTTGTAGCCGAAGGACTCGAACATCAGGGACAGCCGCCCGTCCCGCCGCCGGTCGACGCGCTCGCGGATCAGTTCGCGTAAGGCGTGAACCCCCATGTTGGAGGTGTCCAGAACCAGGTCCGCCGCGGTGGAGATCGGCTCCAGCAGCCGGCGCTCCGAAGCGATGGCCTCGCGCAGGCTGACGTCGCCGGTCACCAAGGGGTGCTTGCGGCGCGTCTCGGCGTAGCGCTTGAGGAGTACTTCGTCGCTGGCGTGCAGGTACAGGACCTCGCAGCCGATTCCGCTGCGGCGCAGCTCCCCGACCAGGGCCGGAATGGTCTCGATTTCGTTGGGGCGGTTGCGCGCATCCAGGCCGACCGCGGTTCTGGGATAGGTGTCTCCCATGCCGCGGACGGTGTGCGAGATGAAGGGTTTGAGCAATGCCGCCGGGATGTTGTCGACGCAATAGAAATCGATGTCCTCGAGCATGTGCAGTGCGACGCTCTTCCCGGAGCCCGACAGCCCGCTCACGATGATCAGTCGCATTAACTAATTCGAGGAGCGCGCCTTGATCACGTCCTCCGCGTGATGGTCGGCGGCCTTTTCCTTGTGCTTCTTGACGCATCGATCGAGCTTGTCGGCGAGGGCGTCGATCGAGGCGTACATGTTGGTTTCGGTGGCGTCGGCGTAGATCTTGTTTCCCCGCAGCATGAGAGTGGCTTCGGCCTTGTGGCCGAATCTTTCGACGGTGAGCACGCAGTGAACGTCGATGAGCTGTTCGAAGTGGCGTGAGATGCGCTCGAATTTCTTGATGACGTAAGCGCGTAGGGAGTCGGTGACTTCGACATGATGACCGCTGAGATCGAGCTGCATGTTTCCTCCTGCTACTGTTTTACGACACGCGGGCAGCCGCTCGCTTCCGTTCGTTGGACGGCGCGATCTGCATGCCTTCGCGGTATTTGGCAACGGTGCGCCTCGCCACCGGAATGCCCTCTTGCGACAAAATTTCCGCGAGCTTGCTGTCGCTCCACGGATTCTCCTGATTCTCCTGCGAAATCAACTTTCTGATCTTGGCGCGAATGGCCGTGGACGACATTTCGGTGCCGTCCGCGGCCTCGACGTGGCTGGAAAAGAAATAGCGGAACTCGAACACTCCGCGCGGGGTGTGCATGTACTTGGCGGTGGTGACGCGTGAAATCGTCGATTCGTGCATTTCCACGGCCTCGGCGACGTCCTTGAGAATCAGCGGCTCCATCGCTTCCTCGCCCAGCTCGAAGAAGCTGGTCTGCCGCTGCACGATGCAGCGCGCCACCTTGATCAAGGTTTCGTTGCGGATCTCGAGGCTGCGCATCAGCCAGCGCGCTTCCTGCAATTGAGTGCGCAACATGGCATGGTCGGGGGAGCGGGAGATTAGATTCGCGTAGGTGTTGTTGACGCGCACCCGCGGCACCGTCGCCTGGTTGATCTCGACGATCCAGCCATGCTCGGTGCGGCGCACGAAGACATCCGGAATCACGTATTCCGCCTGCGCCGGGTTGACCGCTGCGCCGGGGCGGGGATGGCAGGAGCGCACCAGGGCGAGCGCCATTTCCAGATCGGCCTCGCTGCAGCGAAGCTGCCTGCGCAGCAGCACCAACTGTTGGCCCGCGACCAGGTCCAGGTGTTCGAGCGCCACCCGGATCGCGACGTCCCGCGCCGGGGTATCGGGGTGCAGTTGTCGCAACTGCAGCGCGATGCACTCGCCCAGGCTGCGGGCGCCGACACCGGCGGGCTCGAGCGATTGCACTGCTTGCAGCACGCGCTCCACATCCGCCGTGACCGCCTCGATCTCCGGCAGCAGGCTCAGGCGGATGTCCTCGAGGGAATCCTTCAGATACCCATCGTCGGTGATGGCGTCGGTGATGACGCGCGCGATCGCCATGTCGATGGCCGACAGTTTGGCGAGTTCCAACTGCTCGATGAGCTGTTCCTGCAGGGTCTGACCGTGCTGGTCGCTGAAATCGCTGCTGCGGTCATCGTCTCCCGACCAGGGGGTATCCGACGGGCCGCTGGCCTGCTCGCCCCAGGCCTCGTCCGCGATCTCCACCTCGGGTTCCTCGCGCTGATCGCCGGAGGTGCTGTTGCCGTCGAGTTCCGCGTACTGCTCCTCGGCCGGCGCGGGCACTTCGTCGCGCACTTCGTCGCGCACGGCGTCGCGCGCAATCTCCGTGGTGGTCTCCAGGGTCTCCTCGTCCGCCTCGAGCATGACATTGGTTTCGAGGGTCTCGCGGACATGAGCCTGCAGATCGAGCGAAGGCAGCTGCAGCAGCCGGATCGCCTGTTGCAGCTGCGGCGTCATGGTGAGCTGCTGGCCGATGCGAAGCTGCAGACTTGGCTTCAACATGTTTCTTTTGGTCCAAGCCTACAGTTTGAAATCCTGACCCAAGTACACCTCACGGACCTGGGGGTTGGCAAGAATCTGATCCGCAGATCCGGACGCGAGCACCGTCCCCTGGCTGACGATGTACGCGCGGCCGCAGATTCCCAAGGTCTCCCGGACATTATGATCGGTAATGAGCACGCCGATGCCCTTGTCTGACAAGTGTTTGATTATTCTCTGAATATCGGCGACGGAGAGGGGGTCGACCCCGGCAAACGGCTCATCCAGCAGGATGAACCTTGGGTCCGCGGCCAGGGCCCGGGCGATCTCCACCCGCCGGCGTTCCCCGCCGGAGAGGGAGAGCCCCAGGCTGTCGCGCACATGGCCGATGTGCAGCTCCCCCAAGAGCTCGTTGAGGCGGGCGCCGCGAGCCGCGGAGTCGAGCCCCGGCCGGGTTTCGAGGATGGCGAGGATGTTGTCCGCCACCGACAGCCGACGGAACACCGAGGGCTCCTGCGGCAGATAGCCCAAACCCAGCTGCGCACGACGGTGCATGGCCAGCCGGCTGATGTCGCGGTTGTCCAGGTAGATCTCGCCGTGCTCGCAGCCGACGAGACCGACAATCATGTAGAAAGCCGTGGTCTTGCCGGCGCCGTTCGGCCCCAGCAGCCCCACGACCTCGCCGCTCTCGACCTCCAGCGACAAATCCCGCAGTACCTGGCGCGATTTGTAGCTCTTGGCGAGGCCCAGGGCTCGCAATACGCTCATGGTTTGGGTTTGGCCGGCGGCGTGATGATGATGTGCACCCGCTGGGATCCCGCGCTCTCGGCGCGGATGGTCTGCGTAAGTACATTGTAGGTCAGCGACTCGCCCTGCAGCTCCCGGTCGCCGTCGCTCACCCAGGCGTTCTTGGACAAATGCACCACGCCCTTGGTCACGTCGTAGTCGATGGTGTCGGCGCGGCCGTGCGCCACCTTCCCCGTCTTCTCGATCCGCTGCTCGAAGGTGGCCGGATTGCCGTTGGCGATGGCCTGGGCCAGGAGTTTCTTGGCGAAGGTGACATCGGCTTCGTCCGAGCTGAGCTGCCCTCCTTCCATGGCGATCTTCACGTTGCCGTGGAACACCCAATGGCTGCTGGTCTCGAAGTCCAGGCCCGTGGCCTGCGCCTGATCGGCGGTGACCGACATCGCGCCCTGGGCGATACGCACCTTGTGATAGATCATGTTGTTGTTCTTGTAATCCAAATCGAAGGACTGCGCCTGCAGCAATATCGATTGCTGCTCCGCGTGCTGCGCCGGGGCGTAGGAGGCGGGTAGCGCGAGCGCGAACAGACTGAAGGCTCTAAGGATGGAAGCGGCCATTGACCTTCGATTCTAGGCGCAACGTGCGCTCTTTCAAATTCGCGCGCATGCCGCGCGCCGTCAGGGTATGTTCCGCGAAGTCGATCCGCACGTCGCTCTGGGTGCTGGCAACGGCGTCCGGAACATCGTAGTTCAAGGTGTCGGTATGGATCACGGCCGCACCGTCGCGCCCGGCGGCTTCGCCCTGCAGCCGCACGTTGCCCGTGACGTCGACCACTTTGCCGCCCGGTTCCACGTGCGCGACATCGCCCACCATAACCCAGGATTGGCCGTTCGGTGCCTGGTAGAGGACGCGGACGTTGTACAGAGCCACTTCGTTGCCGTGCGCGATTTGATCGATGCGCTCGGCCTCGATGCGAACGCTCGGGTCGCCCCCAATGTCGTAGTCGGTGAGCACGGCGTTCTTGAGATAGTAGCCCGGCAACTCCGCCTGTTTGTCGTCGATCCTGGCGTGCGGTTTGCGCACCGGCGAAGTCAATATCCAGGTGCTGATGCCCAATGCCACCACCGCGAGGACCGTGAATACCCGGAACAGCATCAGCTTGCACTTGCGCGCGCGCGCAAGATGGCGTCGCACAATTCGCGTACCGCACCGTCGCCGCCGTTCGCCCGGGCGATCCAATGCGCGGCGCTCTGCACCAGCGGGTGCGCATCCGCGACGGCGCAGGCGAAGCCGACCGCGGACATCAGCGGCATATCGGGTGTGTCGTCCACGATGCAGGCGCAATTCAAGGGGTCGATTTTCAACCGTTCGGTGAGGCGATGCAGTGCGGCGACCTTGTCACTGCAGGCTTGGACCACGTGGGGTACGCCGAGTTCTTTCATGCGCGCGGCAACCGCGGCGGAACGCCGGCCGCTGAACGCCGCCACCGCAACCCCCGCGCCCATCAACAGCTTGATGCCATGTCCGTCGCGCACGTGAAAGGCTTTCAGCGCCTCGCCGCGCGCGCCGAAATAAAGGCGCCCGTCGGTGAGCACGCCGTCGACGTCCAGTATCAGGAGTTCTATCCGCTCGAGCGGCGTCGCCTTGCGCGCCTTCAAACCACACCTGCGCGCAACAAATCGTGCACGTTGAGCGCACCCACGATTCTGTCGTCCGCGTCGACCACGATCAGCGAGGTGATGCGATGCGTTTCCATCAAGTGCACGGCTTCCGCCGCAAGAGTCGAGGGCCGCACCGTTTTCGCATGGCGGCTCATGACCCGCTCCATCCGGGTGGTGCGCAGATCCGTGGACGCGTCGAGCGCCCGCCGCAGATCGCCGTCGGTGAATACGCCGAGGACCCGCATGGTGTCGTCGACGATGGCGGTCATGCCGAGGCCCTTTCGAGTTACCTCCATCAGCCCCTCCGCCAGCGGCGTACCGGGCCGCACGGTGGGAATATCGTCGCCGGTGCGCATCACGTCCTGCACGTGCAGAAGCAGGCGCCTCCCCAGGCTGCCGGCAGGATGCGAGCGCGCGAAGTCTTCCTCGGTGAAGCCCCGCGCCTTCAGGAGCGCCACGGCAAGCGCATCGCCCACCGCCAATGCCGCCGTGGTGCTGGCGGTGGGGGCCAGATTGAGCGGGCAGGCCTCGGCCGGCACGCCGATGTCGAGGTGCACCGTGGCGGCCCGAGCCAGCGCCGACCCTGAGTTGCCGGTGAACGCGATCAGCGGGACCCCCAAGCGCGCGATCACCGGTACGATGGTCAGAATCTCGTCGGTTTCGCCGGAATTGGACAGGGCGAGCACCGCATCGTCCCGCGTTATCATGCCCACGTCGCCATGGCTGGCGTCGCCGGGATGCACGAAAAATGCCGGTGTGCCGGTGCTCGCCAGAGTGGCCGCGATCTTGCCGGCGATGTGGCCGGACTTGCCCATCCCGGTGACCACGATGCGTCCGCGGCAGTCGAGACAAATGCGGCAGGCGCGCGCAAACTCCGCGCCCAATCGAGGCAATTGGGCGCGTAAACCGTCGATCTCGACGCTGAGCGCCTGGCGGCCGAGATCGACCAAGCCCTCGTCTGTGAACTCGAGATTCATGCGCGAATGATACAGGGTAAGCTTGGAGAATTTGCGGAGAGCTGAGCATGAATCCACTCGAGGTGGCGCATATTATCGAAGCCGGTTTGGCCGGCGCCAAGGCGCTCGTCAAGAGCGAGGACAACGTGCATTTCGAGGCCGTGGTGATCGCGCCGGCGTTTGCCGGAAAGCGCTCCGTGCAGCGCCATCAATTGGTCTACGGCACCTTGGGTAAGGCGGTGGGCAACGAGATTCACGCGCTCGCCTTGCAGGTGTTCACCCCCGAGGAATTCGCCGGCCGTGGATAAATTACAGATTCACGGCGGGAACGCGCTCGAGGGCGAGATCAGGATTTCAGGTGCCAAGAACGCGACCCTGCCCATCTTGGCGGGGTGCCTGCTGGCGGACGGGCCGGTGACGGTGTCGAACGTCCCGCACCTGCAGGATGTGACCACCATGATCGAGCTGCTCGGGCGCATGGGCGTCTCGGTCACCATCGACGAGAAAATGCGCATCGAAGTCGACGCATCGACGATCAAGGAGTATTTCGCGCCCTATCAACTGGTGAAAACCATGCGCGCGTCGATTCTGGTCCTCGGCCCGCTGCTCGCGCGCTTCGGCCGCGCCGACGTGTCGCTGCCCGGAGGCTGTGCGATCGGCGCGCGTCCGGTCAACATCCATGTCGCGGGTCTGCAGGCCATGGGCGCCGACATCCACATCGAGAACGGCTACATCAAAGCCCGCGCCGGCCGCCTCAAGGGCGTGCGCCTGGTGCTGGAAACCGTCACGGTCACGGGCACCGAGAATCTCATGATGGCCGCCGCCTTGGCCGACGGGGAAACCGTGCTGGAGAACGCCGCGCGCGAGCCCGAGGTGGTCGATCTGGCGAATTTCCTCTGCGCGATGGGGGCGAAGATCCGCGGTGCCGGAACCGACCGAATCGTCATCGAAGGGGTGGAGCGCCTGAACGGCACGGCCTACGAAGTGCTGCCCGATCGCATCGAAACCGGTACGTACCTGGTCGCCGGCGCCATCACGGGCGGCAATATTCGGGTCAAGAATACGCGCCCGGACCATCTGGATGCGGTGATCGGCAAGCTGCAGGAGGCCGGCGCCAAGGTGGGGGTGGGCGATACGTGGATCGAAGTGGACATGCGCGGCCAGCGGCCGCAGGCGGTCGACATCCGCACGGCACCGTATCCGGCTTTTCCCACCGACATGCAGGCTCAGTTCGCGGCGCTCAACACCGTCGCGAGCGGCGTCGGCACCATCATTGAAACAATTTTCGAGAATCGCTTCATGCACATGCTGGAGATGCGCCGCATGGGTGCGGAGATCCGGCTCGAGGGCAACACGGCCATCATCAAGGGGGTGGAGAGGCTCACCGCGGCACCCGTGATGGCCACGGATTTGCGCGCCTCCGCCAGCCTGGTGTTGGCGGCGCTGGTGGCCGAAGGCCGCACCGACATCGAGCGCATCTACCACATCGACCGCGGCTACGAGGCGATCGAGGAGAAGCTGCAGCAATTGGGCGCGAAGATCCGGCGCACGCCCTGAGGGCGCGGCTACTGCGCCGGCATTTGGTGGCGTTCCTGCACCTCGATCTTGAGCTTGTAGGGCTCGCGGACGTGCCGCCCCTCGAGATCGACGAAGGCGCCGGGCCGCAGCGCCGCCAAGCGGCTGACGAGATCCTGGGAGTTGAGTACGGGTTTGCCCCCCAAGCCGGTGATCAAGTCGCCCGGCCGCACGCCGGCCCGGTAAGCCGAGCTGTCCAAATAGATATTCACCACCGTGACGCCGCCGCCTGCGGCAATCCCGAGCTGCGCGGCCTGCTCGTCGGACACGTCCTCCGGCACGAAACCCAGCCAGCCGCGCACCACACGACCCACCTTCAGGATCTGTTCCATGACGCCGCGCACGAGATTGACGGGAATCGCAAAGCCGATCCCCTCGGCTCCGCCCGAGGCGCGATTCAGAACCGCGGTGTTGATGCCGACCAGGTCGCCGTTCGCGTCGATGAGGGCGCCGCCGGAATTGCCGAGGTTGATGGCGGCATCGGTCTGGATGAAATTCTCGAACGTCGCGAGCCCGAGTTGACCGCGCCCCGTCGCACTGACGATGCCTTGAGTGACGGTCTGGCCCACACCGTAGGGATTGCCGATCGCGAGTACGATGTCGCCCACCCGCAGCGTGTCCGATCGGCCCATGGGCATGACCGGCAGCTTGTTCATTCCCAGATGCAAGACGGCGAGGTCGGTGTCGGGGTCCTGTCCGACGATGGTCGCGTCGGAGATGCGGCCATCGGCAAGCTGCACCCGAATCGACTCCGCGCCCGCGATGACGTGCTGATTCGTGACGATGGTGCCGGCGCCGTCCACGATCACGCCGGAGCCCAAGCTGCGCTCGATGCGCCGGCGGTAGCTCGGCCAGAAATCGCCGAACAATTGATTGATCGCGGGAGCTTGAGTGCGTTCCGTGACGACGCGTGCCGTGTAGATATTGACGACGGCCGGCGCCGCCCGCGCCACACCGTCGGCAAAGCTTTGCATGACCGCGACCGGGCGGGAAGGGGCGCCGGGCGCGCTCGGCGGCGAAGCGGCGGCCTTCCCCAAGAGCGAGGGCTTCCACCAGACCACGAGAAATGCGGCTGCCAGGCCGACCACCGCGGCTCGGATCAAAAAACTCACGAGAACGCGCGCATTCTGCAATTAATATCGCTCCCCGACCTGGTGAGGGACGGCCGGTTATCTGTGTATAATGCGCTCCCAATATTCTTTGGGAAACACTATGCACACAGGGGTTTGCGTGAAGAACTGTCAACATTGCTCGGGGGCAATCGAATGAATGATCAGGTTGACCATAGCCGGCGCCGCTTGTTGACGGCGGCTACAGTCGGCACCGGTGCGATCGGCGTTGCGTTCGCGGCGGTTCCTTTCCTGGCCTCGTGGCAGCCGAGCGCACGGGCCAAAGCACTGGGCGCTCCGGTCGCCGTCGATGCCTCCAAGCTCGAGACCGGGCAGATGTTGAAAGTGGTGTGGCGCGGTCAAGCCGTATTCGTCGTGCGGCGGGTCAAGAGCATCATCGATCAATTGGGCGGCCACGATGAAATGCTGGCCGACCCCAAGTCCGACGACTCGATGCAGCCCGACTACATCAAATCGAGCGGCGCCGCGCGCGCGCGCAATCCCGAATACTGGGTCGGCCTCGCGGTGTGCACACATCTGGGCTGTTCGCCGCTGGGCGCATTCGAGGCGAACAATTCGTTCCAGGTGGCCGGCGCCGATCTCGGCGCGAACTGGCCGGGCGGATTCTATTGCCCGTGCCACGGCTCGAAGTATGATTTGTCCGGCCGCGTATTCAAGAGCATGCCTGCGCCGAAGAACCTCACCGTGCCGCCTTACGCCTTTGCGGACGGCGCGCGCATCACCATCGGCGTCGACGACGCCCCCAAGACAGCTTAAGCACAGAGGCACACCATGGCCGGACGATTGATTGGCTGGATCGATCAGCGCTTTCCGCTGACCAAAATGTGGAAAGAGCAGGTCGCCGAGTATTACGCGCCGAAGAATTTCAATTTCTGGTACTACTTCGGCTCCCTCGCACTGCTGATTCTCGCGAACCAACTGGTGACGGGAATATTCCTGACGATGAACTACAAGCCGTCCTCGGCCGAGGCGTTCTCATCCGTCGAATACATCATGCGGGACGTCGATTGGGGCTGGCTGATCCGCTACCTGCACTCCACCGGTGCGTCGGCGTTCTTCATCGTGATCTATCTGCACATGTTTCGCGCGCTCCTGTACGGCTCGCACCGCAAGCCGCGCGAACTCATCTGGATCTTCGGCTGCCTGATATTCCTGCTGCTGATGGCGGAAGGCTTCATGGGCTATGTACTGCCCTGGGGCAACATGAGCTATTGGGGCGCGCAGGTCATCGTGTCGCTGTTCGGCAGCCTGCCCGTGATCGGTCAAAGCCTGGTCGAGTGGATACGCGGCGACTACTACATCGCCGATGCCACGCTGAATCGATTTTTCGCCCTGCACGTGGCCGCATTGCCGCTGGCGCTGATTTTCCTGGTGATTGCGCACCTCATGGCGCTGCACGAGGTCGGCTCCAACAATCCCGACGGCATCGAAATCCATGACCACAAGGGTGCGGACGGACACCCCCTCGACGGCATTCCGTTTCATCCCTATTACACGGTGAAGGACCTGCTCGGGGTCGCGGGATTCCTGCTGATCTTCTGCGCGGTGATCTTCTTTGCGCCGACCTTCGGCGGCCTGTTCCTGGAATCGCCGAATTTCGAGCCCGCCAATGCGTTGCAGACCCCGCCTCACATTGCGCCGGTGTGGTATTTCACACCGTTCTACGCCATGTTGCGCGCGGTGCCGTCGTTCGCCGGGACGCAGGTGTGGGGCGTGATGGTGATGGGCGCCTCCATCGCCGTGCTGTTTTTCGTGCCCTGGCTGGACCGCTCGCCGGTAAACTCGATCCGCTACCGGGGTCCCATTTACAAGGTCATGTTGACCATCTTCGTACTATCATTCATATCGCTGGCCATCTGCGGCTTGAAGCCCCCTTCGGGGATCTACCCGACCCTGGCCAAGATCTGCACGGTTTTGTACTTTGCTTTCTTTTTGCTCATGCCCTGGTACACGAAATTCGACAGCGTGAAGCCGGTGCCGGAAAGGGTCACGGGACATGTTTAAAAGCTCGGTATTGATCACCATAGCGTTTCTCTCCGCCGGGACCGCCGCCATGGCCGACGAGGAGGGGGGCATTGCGCTGATGCCCGCCGGCACGGATATCAGGAACACCGAATCCCTGCAGCGCGGCGCCCGCGATTTCATGAACTACTGCTCCGGCTGCCACTCGCTGAAATATCTGCGCTACAACCGCTTGGGCGAAGACCTCAAGATTCCCGAGTCCGAACTCGCGGCGAACTTGATGTTCACCTCGGATAAGAGCTTCGACACCATCAATTCGGCGATGCCCAAGGACTCGGAAGCCTGGTTCGGCAAGCAGCCGCCCGATTTGTCGCTGATCGCCCGTGCCCGCGGTACGGACTATCTGTATTCGTACATGAAGGGTTTCTATGTCGACAAGACCCGTCCCTGGGGCGTGAACAATCTGTACTTGCCGAGTGCTGCAATGCCAGACGTGTTGGCGCAGCTGCATGGTTTACAGAAGCCCGTGTTCAAGAATGTACCGGATGAGCACGGCAGCGCCAGAATGGTGCTGGTCGGGGTCGATTCAATGACCCCGGGCGCGATGAAGCCGGAAGAGTATGATCAGTTCGTTCGGGACATCGTGAACTTCCTCGACTATGCCGGTGAGCCCGTCAAGGGGAAGCGCCAGTCAATGGGCGTTTTCGTGACGCTTTTCTTGCTGGTGTTCTTTGTGTTCGCCTACTTGCTGAAAAAAGAGTATTGGAAGGACGTCCACTGACGCAGCAGCGGGCTAGGAGATCTTAGTGGCCCGTCGCTCGGTGATGACACTGTTTTCCGCGCCCGCTGACCCATGGAGTCACCGGACGCGCTTGGTGCTTGCCGAGAAGGGAATCGCAATCGAATTGGTCAACGTCGACCCGAACGATTTGCCGGAGGACCTGCTCGATCTGAATCCCTATCACAGTGTGCCGACATTGGTGGACCGAGACCTGGTGCTGTACGACTCGCGCGTCATCATCGAGTACTTGGACGAACGCTTCCCGCATCCCCCGCTGATGCCCATCGACCCGGTGACCCGCGCGCAATTTCGAGTCGCCCTGTACCGCGTGGAAAGAGACTGGTATGCGCTGGCGCGCGACATCGAGTCGGACCCGCAGAGCAAGACGGCGAGCCACAGCCGCAAAGTGCTGGGCGAGGCGATCAGCGCCAGCGCGGATGTGTTCAAGGCGAAGCCGTTCTTTCTGAGCGATGAGTTCTCCCTGGTCGACGCCAGCATCGCTCCCATCCTGTGGCGCCTGCCGAGCTACGGCATAGAGCTGCCCGCGCAGGCGCAGCCCATCACCAAGTACATGAATTCGATCTTTGCACGCGCCACGTTCCGGTCCTGTTTGACCGACGTCGAACGGGAAATGCGCCATTGAAACCGCGCCGCCCATACCTGTTGCGGGCCCTGCACGAATGGATTTCCGACAGCGGCGAGACTCCGCATATCGTGGTGGATGCCGCGGCGGAGGGGGTGACCGTACCCCGTCAATATGTCAAGGACGGCAAGATCGTTCTCAACGTGAGTTTCTCCGCCACGCAGATGCTCAAATTGGGCAATGACTTCGTCAGCTTCGAAGCCCGTTTCGGCGGCGTGGGATTTGCGGTGCAGGTTCCGGTGCGGGCCATTCTCGGCATATACGCGCGTGAGACCGGCCAGGGAATGATATTCCCCGAAGGGGATGCCGACCCCGACCCCACCGATGGACCGCCGGCGGCGCCCGCTGCGGGGAAGGACAGCGAACCGAAGCGCAAGCGCCCGAAGCTGCAGGTGGTCAAGTAGCGCGGAACGCGTCCTTGAGCCAGGTGATGCGGTGCGCGCCTTCGATAGCGACAACGTCGAAGCGCAGCCGCAAGCCGCGCCAGGACGGCTCTTGGGTCAGGAAATATCGAACGGCGCGGATGATCTTGCGCTGCTTGGCGTGGGTGACGGAGCCGGGTGCTCCCCCGAAGTCGATCCGGCTGCGCTGGCGTATTTCAACCACCGCGAGCACATCGCCATCGAGACCCACGAGATCGAGTTCCCCGGCCCGGCAGCGAAGATTGCGCGCCAGCACCATGAGCCCCTGCGCCTGCAGATGCTCGGCCGCCCGCTGCTCGGCGGCCCGGCCGCGTTCTCGAGGATTCGTCACCCGTCGAAGCGTGCACCGGGTATTGCGTTTATGTCGCGGCCGCCTGCCCGCGCGTTCGTCGAGAAATGGCGAGACTCCGCTAGAATCCGTGAGATGCAGCCGAAGCACCATCACACGCCCCGGGGATTTCGCAATAATTACATAGAGAGCGTCACCAAATCGCTGGGAGATGTCTTGCGGTGGCAATTGCAGCGGATTCGCGACCGGCTGCCGCCGCCCGCGGCGATTCCCACACCGGAGGCCCCGGCGGATCTGGACTTCATCCGGCGCAATGCAGCGGCGGGCGCCGAGATGACTCCCGCCGTGACCTGGATCGGTCACGCCACCATGCTGGTGCAGGCCAGCGGACTTTGCGTGCTGACCGACCCCATCTTCTCGCGGCGCGCCTCGCCGGTGCAGTTCGCGGGGCCGGCGCGGGCACAGGAGCCGGGCATCGCGATGGGGGATCTGCCGCACATCGATGTGGTGGTGATCTCGCACAATCACTACGATCACTTGGACCGCGCCAGCGTGAAAGCGCTGGCAAGCCAAGCGGGCGGATCCCCGCTGTACCTGGTACCGCTGGGAGTGAAGCGCTGGCTGGAAGGGCTCGGCATCACCCGAGTGGTCGAGCTCGACTGGTGGGATGGGCACAGCGTTGCGGCGGGCGGCGGCCGCCCGGTCGAGTTCCGATTCACCCCGGCGCAGCACTGGTCGGGCCGTACACTGCGCGATCGCAACCGCACTCTCTGGGGCGGATGGGCTGCGATGGCCGATGATTTCCATTGGTTCTTCACCGGCGACACGGGCTACAGCCGGGATTTCGCGGACGTGCGCCGGCGCTTGGGAGAATTCGATCTCGCGCTGATCGCCGTCGGGGCGTGCCTGCCGCGCTGGTTCATGAAGGATCAGCACGTCGATCTCGAGGAGGCGGTGCAGATCCATCTCGATCTCGGCGCCAAGCGCAGCGTGGGCGTGCACTGGGGAACATTTGCGCTGGCGGACGACCCACTCGATCAGCCGATCCATGAACTCCCGGCCGTACGCAGCGCGAAATCCGTGTCGGAGGAGGCATTCTTCCTGTTGCCCATCGGGGGTACGCGTCGGCTATCTAGACGAGGAGATCGGGTATGACACCGGCACTGCTGGCAGATTGGAATAATTTCTATGTCATCACGGGCTCGGCGGCGGCAGGACTCACGGGACTGACCTTCGTGGTGATCGCTCTGGCGGCCGAGGCGCGACGCGCCAGTTTGAAGGGGCTGCGCATCTTCGTCACGCCCACCATCGTGCACTTCTGCGCCGTTCTGACTCTGGCCGCATATCTCAGCATGCCGCACCAGAGCGTGTGCTCCTTGAGCCTCGGGTTCGGCGCCGCCGGAATCGCCGGGCTCGCTTACGTCGCCCGGGTCGGTATGGGCATCGCGCGCATCGCGAGCGACTACGTTCCCGTTCACGAAGATTGGATCTGGAACGTGGTACTGCCGGTGATCGCCTACGGCGTTCTTTTCGGCGCGGCCTGCTTCATCTGGACGCGGCCGGAGCGCAGCCTGTACGGCGCCGCCGCCGTGTCCCTGCTGCTCATGTTCATCGGCATTCACAATGCCTGGGACATCGCGGTGTGGAACACCGTGACCGGCAAGCAGGGCGAATCCGGCTAGAGCAGGTTCGGGACTCCGTTCCTGATCTGCGCCCAATCCAGATCGCGGCGGATTCGATTGCTCCCGTCGAGATGCAGTTTGCCGGTCACCCCAGAGATCTCGCCCGCCGCGGGCGGGGACGCGCGCAGCGCCGGCACCAGGCGATAGGCGTCGAATCCGAACGCATACAGTCGATCGCGGCGCGCAGTGCGGCCCGGCCACACCGAGCGAACAGAATCGCGAATCTGAGCGGTCACCGGGTCGTCCGCCACCATCCACGGCATGTCGGGAAAGAGCATGCCGTCGATGTCGCTGTTGGCGGCGGCATCCGGGTCGAAGCTGTCGGAGGTGGAGTACACCGGCACGTCCCCGGCGTAGTGGAATTTGAGCTGCGGCATGATCTGGCGGGCGACGCTCGCCGCGCCGGTGGCCACGAAAATGAAGGAAGCATCGGTGCGATGCGTCGAGGGCTCGCCCTTGACGGCGTGCACCTGCAGCACCTGTTTGATGATGTCGGAGAAGTCGGCTTGAGAGGGCTCGTAGCGCTGGCTGTCGAGGACGGATCCCCCGAGATGCGACAACTCGTCCGCAAATGCGGCGGCGACGCGATTGCCCCAATCGTTGCCGGGAACGATGGCCACGCCGTTCAGGCGGCCATCGGCGGCGGCGCGCCGGGCGACGATGCGCGCCTCATCTTCCGGCGACAGGGCGAACTGATAGAAATTGCGCGGCGTGTTCATCGAGTCGCCGAGAAAATTCAAGGCGAGCACCGGTACGCTGCCGCTCAAGGGCACGACGGCGGCCACATCCTCCTTGGTGAGGGGCCCGACGACGAAGCCGGCACCATCGGAGATGGCCCGGCTGTAGGCGCCGGCCACCGATTCGGCGCCCACGTCGTAGATTCGCAGGCGCGGCCGGGTCGCCGCATCCTGTTCGAGATAGGCGGCGATGAAGCCGTCGCGCACGGCGACGCCGATCGACTCGGCGCGGCCCGAAAGCGGCAGCAGCAGGGCGATCTGATCGGGAAATTGCGTCGCGGCGGCAATCTGGGTGGTGGCCGTGGACAGTACGCTCAAGTTCGCCGGGTGCTGCGGGTAGAGGCGCTTCCAATTGTTGAGGGCGGCGGCCGCGCGCATGGGATCGCGGGCGAGGCTCACCGCGACGGGTCCCAATTCCAGCCATCCGACGACGATCGGGTCGGTCTTTGCGGGCGGCTTCAACGATTGACCGCGTTCGGCGGCGCTGCGAATTTTCTCGTACAGCTCGGTGCGATTCGCGCGCAGGGCCGCGGGATCACTGAGCGAGCGCTCACGCTCGACCAGGGCGCGCGTACCTTCGACGGGGTGTGCGGTGAGGAAGGCGCTGCGGCCACGGATCCACCAGTAGTTCTGCGCCTGATCCGGGGATGTGGGTAGCGGGATCTGATCGAGCTCACGAATGGCGCGCGCGCCGTCGTTCTCGGCGTAGGCGATTTCCGCCGCGACCAGCGCGCGCGGGGTCGCAAGCCGGACGCGGGTGTCCGCCCCCACGGCCGCGAACGATTGCTTTGCCGCCGCAATATTACCCGCTGCAAGCCATTGTTCGGCGCTCAGGAGCTCGTAGTTGTCGTGCTCTGCAGGCTGTAGGCCCGCGAGCTCCGCGTAGGCCTGCGCCGCCTCCGCGTGCTGGCCGGTTTGTGCCAGATGCTGCGCGCGCTCCTGCCGGTCGACGGGAGCCTGGACCGGCTTGAGCAAACTGCACGCAGCCAGTACCAGCGATGCCGCGAGCGCCGCATGCAGCGGCAGCCGTGGACGTCGAGCGATTGCTGCCATACCCTGCTCCCCTCAATGAACCATGGCGCAGATTATAGTGAGTATTGAACGGACAGGGCGGCTGTACGTGGTCGCGACGCCGATCGGCAATCTGGGCGACTTGAGCGCCCGGGCGCGGGACATTCTGCAGACCTGTTCCTTGATTGCGGCCGAAGACACGCGCCACACCGGGACACTGCTCAAGCATTTCGGCATTCAAACGCCGCAGTTGTCCTTGCACGATCACAACGAGCGGCAGCGCGCACCCGAACTCATCCGCAGACTGCGTGAGGGCGCCCAAATTGCGCTGGTGAGCGATGCCGGCACGCCCGGTATCAGCGACCCTGGCTTCGAGCTGGTGCGTGCGGTGGCCGCGGAAGGTTTCGAGATCATTGCCGTACCGGGACCCTGCGCGGCGATAGCGGCGCTGTCGATCGGGGGGTTGCCGACGGAGCGCTTTTGTTTCGAGGGATTTCTGCCGGCGCGCGGAGCGGCCCGGCGCAAGCGGCTGCAGTCGCTCGAGCCGGAGCTGCGCACTCTCGTGCTGTACGAAGCGCCGCACCGGCTGCGCGAAATGCTCGAGGATTGCGCGGAGGTTTTCGGCGGCGAGCGGCAAGCGACGGTGGCGCGCGAAATCACCAAGCTGCATGAGTCCACGTATCGCGGAAGTCTGCGGGAGTTGCTGACACGGGCGACGACCGACGCTGATTTCGGCCGCGGAGAGATCGTCCTGGTTCTGGCCGGTGCGCCGCAGCAGGAGCCCGCCACCCTGGAGGGCGGGCTTGATCGGGTGCTGAAAATATTGTTGGCGGAGCTGCCTCTCAAGCAAGCGGCGCGCCTGGCTGCGCAAATCACCGAGTCCCGCGACAACGAGGCTTACAAAAGAGCGCTGCAGCTCAAACAGTAGTAATGTGCGCGCCAAGAGTCGGCCAGGCAGTCGCTGTGTGCGCAAGCACATGGAGGAAAGTCCGGGCTCCATCGGGCAAGGTGCCAGGTAACGCCTGGGGGGCGTGAGCCCACGGAAAGTGCAACAGAAAGATACCGCCTAAGCGCCGCGCAAGCGGCGACGGTAAGGGTGAAATGGTGCGGTAAGAGCGCACCGCGCGGGTGGCAACACCAACGGCACGGCAAACCCCACCTGGAGCAAGGCCAAATAGGGAAGCACGCGGCGCAAGCCGCACCATGTGGCCCACATGAGGCTTCCGGGTAGGCTGCTAGAGCTGCGCGGCGACGCGCATCCCAGAGGAATGACTGTCCAAGACAGAACCCGGCTTAACGGCCGACTCTTTTCTTAGCGCTAACGCGCCCGTTCAACGGGGTCGAAGACGACCCCGAGCCGCAGGGCGCCCGCGGAGCGGGCGGTTAGAAGGAAAATCCGGAGAGAAAGCGTGGTCTTGTGAGATCTGTGCGAGATCGGCGACTTTTGAAGAAGATCGCGGATTTTTGCTCCTGCGGTCAACTTCAGAAAGAACCCCTAAGAGATTGATTCAAAACAGTGCCCGGGCGGGCGCGCTGCGGCTGCCTGCAAAATGTGACCTAAGTCACTGTCGGGACGAGTTTTTTTTAACTTAAGACGTTGACAGTGCGAGGCGCGGCTCCCTATAGTGGTGCCCGGTGGGAAATTGTGGGAGAAAATGGGTTTCAAGGCCCATTCAATTATGTTCAGGGGCGCCAATAAACTCACTCTCGATGCCAAAGGCCGGCTGGTCATGCCCACCCGGTATCGGGAGCGGCTGCAGGAGCGATGCGGCGGCCATATCGTGGTCACCGTCGACAAGGACCAGTGCCTGCTGATCTACCCCCTGCCCGATTGGGAAGACATCGAGCGGAAGCTCACCAAATTGCCCACCTTGGATCCCCGTACCCGCGGCTTGCAGCGGCTGATGGTGGGGTATGCGACGGACTTGGAATTGGACGGGCACGGGCGGCTTTTGCTGCCGGCGAATCTGCGGGAATTCGGTCAGCTGACGCGCGACGCCATGCTGATCGGCCAGGGGTTGCGCTTCGAATTGTGGGACGAGGCGCGCTGGAACGAACGCCGCGACGAATGGCTGGCGAGTGCCGACGGCGCGGGCAATTTGCCCGGCGAACTCGACACGCTGTCGTTCTAGCCGGCGGGCACGGTGAATGACAGAACAAGGGAACACACGCCGGTACTGCTAGCGCAAGTACTGGCCGCGTTGAACGTACGGGGCAGTGGCAGCTATTTGGATGCCACTTTTGGTCGAGGCGGACATGCAGGGGCGATTTTGGAGAACCTCATCGCGAACGGTCGTTTGCTCTGCCTCGATCGTGATCCAACGGCCATCGCAGAAGCGCGAGTCAGATTCGCAGCGGATCCCCGCGTCGCGTTCTTTCTCGCCCCGTTTTCCTCCCTGGCGGATTGCGCGGACCAAGTCGAGCCCGGTCTCCAATTCGACGGCATCTTGTTCGACCTGGGAGTGTCATCGCCGCAACTCGACGACCCGGCGCGCGGCTTCAGCTTCATGCAGGACGGGCCACTCGACATGCGCATGACGTTGGGCGTGGGCATGAGCGCCGCAGATGTAGTCAACGGCGCGTCCCTCGACGAACTGATCCGGATCTTCCGCGAATACGGCGAGGAGCGCGAGGCGCCGCGCCTCGCGCGCGCCATCGTCAACGATCGGCAGTCGCGTCCGTTCGAGAGCACGCTGCAGCTGGCCGAAATGATTGCACGGGTGGCGCGCAGCCGGGAACGCCACAAGCACCCTGCGACCCGGGTATTTCAGGCGCTGCGCATCCACGTGAACCGCGAGCTCGCCGAACTCGAAGCCGGACTCGAAGCGGCGCTCGCGCGCCTGGCTTCCGGCGGGCGGCTCGCGGTGATCAGCTTCCATTCGCTGGAAGACCGCATGGTCAAGCAATTCATGCGCCGCCACTCGCTGGCCGATCCCATGTATGCCGGTCTGCCCGACATACCGGCGCACGCCCGGCCGAAGCTGAAGCTCGTCGGCAAGGCCATCCGTCCGGATGAGAACGAATCCGCCCACAACCCGCGCGCGCGCAGCGCGCGGCTGCGAGTCGCAGAACGCCTGAACTCAAGGATAGCCGCATGAAACACCGCCGTTGGCTCACCCTCGCGATGCCCGTGTTGTGGCTTGCAGTGCTCGGCTCGTCCGTGCAAGTGATCTACGCCCGGCACAAGGCGCGCGATTTATTCGTGCGCCTCGAAAGGCTGAATGCCGAGCGCGACTCGCTCGATATGGATTGGGGACGCCTGCAGCTGGAGCAAAGCTACTGGTCGTCGAACGCCTTCGTCGAAAGAGTCGCGAACGCGAAGCTGCGGATGAGCCTGCCGCAAACCCGCGACGTGCGGATCGTGCGGCCGTGAAAATCAGGCCCGGCGACAACAACGACGGTCAGGCAAGGAGTTATCGCTGGCGGTCGATCGTGATCCTGGTGCTGGTGCTTTCGGGTGCCTCCCTGCTCGTGGCCCGCGCAGTGGAGCTGCAGCTGCTCGACCACGGATTTCTCGCAAGCCAGGGCGATGCGCGCTCCATGCGCGTGGTCAAGATCGCGGCCCATCGAGGCGCGATCACGGACCGCAACGGCGAACCCCTGGCGGTCTCGACGCCGGTCGATAGCGTGTGGGTGAACCCCCAGGAGCTCAACGACAACATCGATCAGTTGCCGAGGCTTGCGCGGGCGTTGAAGGAAGACCAGCAGACGCTGGCGCGGCGCATCACCAGCAATCTGGATCGCGAATTCCTCTACCTCGTGCGTCACATGCCGCCCGAGCAGGCGGCGCACATCAAAGCGCTGGGGATTCCGGGCGTGTACTTGCTGCGCGAATACAAGCGCTACTACCCCGCCGGGGAGGTGTCCGGCCACGTCGTCGGCTTCACCACCATCGACGACAAGGGCCAGGAAGGCCTGGAACTCGGCTTCGACCAATTGCTGAACGGCGAAGATGGATCGAAGCGCGTCATCCAGGACATGCAGGGGCGCTACGTCGAGAACGTCGAAAGCATCCGCGCGCCGCGCCCCGGGCGCGACCTCGCGACCAGCATCGATCTGCGCATCCAGTATCTCGCGTATCGCGAGCTCAAGTCCGCGATGCAGGAGTATCAGGCGCGTGCCGGCTCCATCATCGTCATCGACGTGGATACCGGCGAAGTGCTGGCCATGGTGAACCAGCCTTCGTACAACCCGAATGACCGCGACCAGCTCAAGCCGGAAATGTATCGCAACCGCGCGGCCACCGACATCTTCGAGCCGGGCTCGAGCATCAAGCCCTTCATCATGGCGGCGGCGCTCGCCTCCGGACAGTACCGTCCCGACAGCGTGATCGACACCTCGCCCGGTTTCCTGAAAGTCGGCACCAAGGTATTCGAGGATGAGCACAATCTGGGCGCCATCGATCTGGCGACGATTTTGGCGAAGTCCAGCAATGTCGGCACCGCAAAAGTGGCCCTGTCGCTGCAACCCGAGCAAATCTGGGGCACCTTGACCAACTTAGGGTTGGGCCAGGTGACCGGCAGCAGTTATCCCGGCGAGTCGGCCGGCATGCTCAGCAACTATACGCACTGGCGCCCCATCGGGATCGCGACCCTGTCGCACGGCTATGGGCTGTCGGTCACGCCGCTGCAATTGGCGCATGCCTACGCCACCATCGGCGCCGGCGGCGTGAAGCGTCCGCTCACGTTCGAGCGCGTCACCGGGCCGGTGCCGGGCGACCAGGTTCTCGATCCCAAGGTGGCGCACCAGCTGGTGCAGCTGATGGAACAGGTGGTGGAGAAGGGCGGCACCGCGACCCGCGCCTCGCTGATCGGCTATCGGGTGTCCGGCAAGACCGGCACCGCGTTCAAATCCATCGCGGGCGGCTATTCCACCGACCGGATCATGGCGGTATTTGCCGGCTTGGTGCCGGCGTCGCACCCGAAACTGGCTACGGTGGTGGTGATCGACGAGCCGAGCCGGGATATGCATGAGATCGGCGGCGTGCTGGCGCAGGGCGGCACCGTGGCGGCGCCGGTGTTCGCGAGCGTGATGTCCGGCGCGCTGCGCTTGATGGACGTGCCGCCGGACGATTTGCAGAACGTGCCCGCGGCCACGCTGGTGCAGGCGAGCGACATTCAATGAGCACCTCGCTCACGTGGCTGCTCGACGGCATCGCGGCGGTGCCTGCGAATGAATCCCGAGTCGAGGACCTGACTCTCGACAGCCGCGAGGTGCGCGCCGGCAGTTTGTTCTTCGCTTTGCGCGGCCGCAGCGTGCATGGTCTCAAGTTTGCCGCGGAAGCGGCCGCGCGCGGCGCAAGCGTGGTGCTGTGGGAGCCCGGAGCCGACGCATCGCCGCCGAGCCTGCCCACCGGCGTGTTCGCCGCCGCGATACCGGGACTTGCGGGCCTGATCGGCCGCATCGCCGACCGGTTCTTCAATTGGCCCTCCTCGCAGCTGCGCATCACCGGCATTACCGGAACCAACGGCAAGACCACCTGCGCCTACTTGCTGGCGCAGTGCCTCGAGAAGCTTGGGATGCAAGCCGCCTACATCGGCACCGTCGGTTGGGGACGAATCGGCGCGCTCGAGAGCGCGACGCTCACCACGCCCGATGTGGTCACCTTGCACCGCTTGCTCGCGAGCCTAAGGGCTTCCGGCGTGCGCGAGGTGGCGATGGAAGTATCCTCCCAGGCGCTCGATCAGGACCGGACCGCCGGCGTGCGCATGCATTCGGCCGCGTTCACCAATTTGAGCCGCGATCATCTGGACTATCACCAGACCATGGCGGCGTACGGTGCGGCCAAGGCGCGCCTGTTCGAGGCTCCGGATCTCAAGGACATCGTCATCAACGTGGGCGATGCCTTCGGCCGGGAATTGGCTCAGAACTATGAGGGGCGCGTGCCGCTCACCGCCGTTTGGATCGGCGCAGGCGGCTCGGGATGGCTGGCCGAGCGCGCGCTGTGCGCCACCGAAGTGACCTTTGACGTGCACGGCATTTCCATGCTGATCGACGGCAGCTTCGGCAAGGCGACGGTCGCGATCCGGCTGCTCGGCCGCTTCAACGCGGAAAACGTTTTGGTCGTCATCGCCTGCCTTCTGTCGCTGGACGCGTCGCTCGCCGACGCGGTTCGCGTCATCGCCGAATGCGTGCCGCCGCCGGGACGCATGGAAGTGGTGGAGCCCGTGGCGAAGGCCAAGCCCATGGCCGTAGTCGACTATGCGCACACGCCGGAAGCGCTCGCGCAGGCTCTGCGCGCCCTGCGCGAGCACTGCCAGGGAGCGCTGTGGTGCGTGTTCGGCTGCGGCGGCGACCGCGATCCCGGAAAGCGCCGAATCATGGGCGCCGTTGCCGACGAACTGGCGGATGAGATCATCATCACCGACGACAATCCGCGCTCCGAGGATCCGCAGGCCATCACCCGCGCCATCGCGAGCGGCGTGACCTCGCGCGAGGTACGCATCATTCACGACCGCTCCGAAGCCATCCACGCCGCCTTGAGCGAAGCGCAGCCGCTGGATGTGGTGCTGATCGCGGGCAAGGGCCACGAAGACTACCAAATCTACGGGGATACGCGGCGCAGCTTCAGCGATCGGCGCGAAGCGCAGCGCTATTTAGGGGTGGCCGCATGATTCGGGGATGGCCATGAAACGGACGCTGCAGGACGCCGCCACCGCGGTGGGCGGACAATTGGTCGGCGACGACCGGCCCTACGGCGCCGTCGTCACGGACAGCCGCACGCTCAAGCCCGGTTCGCTGTTCGTCGCGCTGCGCGGGCCCAACTTCGACGGCCGCGATTTCGTCGCGGCCGCGGCGGCGCAGGGCGCCATCGGCGCCATCGTCGAAGCCGCGGTGGCCCATGCGCTGCCGCAGGTCGTGGTCCCGGATGCGCTGCGGGCACTGCAGGCGCTGGGGTCCGCGTGGCGCAATCAATTCACGCTGCCCGTGGTGGCCGTCGCCGGCAGCAACGGCAAAACCACCGCCAAGGAGATGACCGCCGCCATTCTGTCGCGCATGGGCTTGGTGATGGCGACCCACGGCAATCTCAACAATCACATCGGCGTGCCGGTAACGCTCATGCGCCTGGAAGCCGCGCATCGCAGCGCCGTGGTCGAAATGGGCGCAAATCGCATCGGCGACGTCGCCGAGCTGGTGCGGATCGCGCGTCCCACCGTGGGGCTCATCACCAACGCCGGCGCCGAGCATCTGGAGGGCTTCGGGAATCTGGACGGCGTCGCCCAGGGCGAAGGGGAGATGGTGTCCTGTCTCGAGCCTACCGCCACGGCCATCATCAATGCCGACGATCCCTATGCCGACTATTGGCGTCGCAACTCCGCCACGCGCCGAATCCACACCTTCGGCGTGCACGCGACCGCGGATTTCATGGCGAAGAATCCCTTGCAGACCATCGAGCGTGGAGAGTTCGCCACGCGCTTCACCCTGGAGTGTCCTCTGGGTCTGCGGGCGATCGCGCTCAGGACGGGCGGCATGCACAACGTCGGCAACGCGCTGGCCGCCGCCGCCGCCGCAGCCTCCGCCGGCGCCTCCCTCGACGACATCGCCGCGGGGCTCGCGGATTTTCGAGCAGTGCCGGGCCGCCTGCAGCTGAAGGCCGGAGCGCGCGACAGCTGGATCATCGACGACTCCTACAACGCCAATCCGAGTTCGGTGCGCGCCGGGCTCGAGGTGATGCGCTCGCTGCCGGGCGCGACCTGGCTGGTGCTCGGGGACATGGCCGAGCTCGGCGAGTACGCCGAAGACAGTCACGCGCACATGGGTGCGTATGCGCGCGATTGCGGAATCAAGCGCCTGTTCGCGCTGGGCGCGCAGAGTTCGCGCGCGGTGGAGACCTTCGGCTCGGGCGGCGAGTGGTTCGCGGACGCCGATTCTCTGACCCGCCGATTGCAGTCGGAGCTCGCGCCCGGTGTGACCGTGCTGATCAAGGGATCGCGCATCAATCGACTGGAACGGGTGGTGCAGGCGCTCACCGGCGGCGGCGGCGGATCGGGTCCCATGATGAGGGCGAGCTAATGCTGCTTTCCCTGACTGAATACCTCGCGAGGTTCTACAGCGGCTTTCACGTCTTCCAGTACCTCACCTTGCGCGGGATCCTGGCGGCGCTCACCGCGCTGATGCTGGCTCTGTTCATCGGCCCGACCATGATTGCCATGCTGAGCCGCTACCAGATCGGGCAGCGCGTGCGCAGCGACGGTCCGCAGTCGCATCTGCAGAAATCCGGCACCCCCACCATGGGCGGGGGTCTCATCTTGGTGGCGATGGGCTTGGGGACGCTGTTGTGGGCGGATCTGTCGAGCCGCTTCGTGTGGATATTGCTGGCCACCACCCTGGGGTTCGGCTTGGTCGGTTTCTACGACGACTACTTGAAATTGGTCGTGGGCAATTCCAAGGGACTGGCGGCCCGCTACAAGTACCTGGGCCAGTCGGTGGTCGGGCTCGCGGCCGCGCTCACCCTGCATAACCTGCACCAATTCTCGGGCGAATCCGCCCTGTACGTGCCGTTCTTCAAAAGCGTGGCCGTGCCCATGTCCACCGCGGGATTTCTCGCGCTTTCATACTTCGTCATCGTCGGCACGAGCAACGCGGTGAATTTGACCGACGGCTTGGACGGGCTCGCCATCATGCCGGCCGTGATGGTCGCGGCGGCCCTCGGTGTATTCGCCTACGTCACGGGAAATTTCAGGTTCGCGACCTACCTGCAGATTCCCTACATCCCGGGTGTCGGCGAGGTGCTCATCGTCAGCGCGACGCTGGTGGGCGCGGGCCTCGGATTCCTGTGGTTCAACTCCTATCCGGCCCAGGTGTTCATGGGCGACGTGGGCGCACTCGCCATCGGCGCCTCGCTCGGCACCGCGGCCGTCATGGTGCGCCAGGAGATCGTGCTGTTCGTGATGGGCGGCGTCTTCGTGCTCGAGACGGTCTCGGTGATTCTGCAGGTGGCGTCGTTCCGCCTCACGGGCAAACGGATATTCCGCATGGCGCCCATTCATCATCATTTCGAACTCAAGGGCTGGGCCGAACCCAAGGTGATCGTGCGTTTTTGGATCATCAGCTTCGTGCTCGTGTTGGCGGGTCTTGCAACCTTGAAGATCCGCTGATGCACAGCGTCGTCGTCGGTCTCGGCAAAACGGGCGCTTCCTGCCTGCGTTATCTTGCCAAGCGCGGGATGCCGGTCCGTGCCACCGACTCGCGCCGCATTCCGCCGGGGCTCGAGGAGCTGGGCGCCCTCGGCCGCTCCCTCGATCTTCGGCTGGGCGGTTTCGATCTGTCGCTGCTCGACGGCGCCTCGCAGGTGCTCATGTCGCCGGGCGTGCCGCTCGAGGAGCCGATCGCCCGGGTCGCTCGGGATCGGGGCATCGAAGTGCTGGGCGATGTGGAGCTGTTCGCGCGCAATGTGCAGGCGCCGGTCATCGGCATCACCGGCACCAACGGCAAGAGCACGGTCACGAGCCTGGTCGCGCGCATGGCCGCCGCCGCGGGACGCAGCGTGCTGGCCGGCGGCAACTTGGGGACCCCGGCGCTCGACCTGCTCGAGCAACCGGTGCCCGATCTTTATGTACTCGAGCTGTCGAGCTTTCAGCTCGAAACCACGTGGACGCTCAAGCTTCTGGCCGCGGTGGTGCTCAACGTGACCGCCGATCACATGGATCGCTATGCGACGGTCGGGGATTACGCGCGGGCCAAGTCGCGGATATTCGCGAACGCGGACACCGTGGTGTTGAATGCGGACGATCCGCTGGTGTCCGCCATGCGGGGACAGGAAGCGAGGACGGTGACGTTCTCGGTCGAGCGCCCGGATGCGGATTTCTGCTTGCTGCGTAGCGGCGCAGAGATGCTGCTCGCCCGCCGCGGCGAAGCCCTGCTCGAGGTGTCGCGCCTGAAGATCGCGGGCCGGCACAACGCGGCGAACGCGCTCGCGGCGCTGGCCCTGGGGGAAGCGGCGGGACTGCCGATGCCCGCCATGCTTGCCGCGCTGGAGAGCTTTGCCGGCCTGCCGCACCGCTCCGAGTGGATCGCGGATGTGGCCGGCGTGCGCTTCGTCGACGACTCCAAGGGCACGAACGTGGGCGCGACCATCGCCGCGGTGGCCGGCATGCCGGGGCCGCTGGTGATGATTGCGGGGGGCTTGGGCAAGGGCCAGGACTTCACGCCTCTGGCGCAGGCCTTTCGCGGCAAGGTGCGGCACGTGGTATTGATCGGTAAGGATGCGCCCGCCCTGGCGGCGGCGCTCGAGGGCGTGTGCCCGACGCAGATCGCCGCGTCGATGCAGGAGGCGGTGTTCGCGGCCGCGCATGCCGCGCAGGCGGGCGACACGGTGCTGCTGTCGCCGGCCTGCGCCAGTTTCGACATGTTTCGCGACTACGGTCATCGCGGCGATGTGTTTGCCGCGGCCGTCCGCGAACTCGAGCGAGGCCGGCGATGACCACGGCCACCATGTCCGCGGGGTTGCGGGCGCGCGAGCGCATGCCCTTCGCCTGGGATTTCGTCACCCTGGGGCTGGCGGCGAGCCTGCTGCTGGTCGGCTTGATCATGGTCACGTCGGCGTCCATGTCCATCGCCGCGCGCGATCTCGGCAATCCGTTCTACTTTCTCGAGCGCCAGTTCATCTTCGGCGCCGCCGGCCTGATGTTCGCCTGGGTTCTGACCCGCGTGCCGGCCGAACTGTGGGACAAGTACAGTCTCGCTCTGTTGTGCCTGGGGTTGCTGCTGCTGCTCCTGGTGCTGATTCCCGGCATCGGCGCCACGGTGAACGGCGCGCGGCGCTGGCTGCGGATGGGTCCGATCAACTTCCAGGTGTCGGAACTCGCCAAGGTGCTGGTCCTGACCTGGGTGTGCAGCTACTGCGTGCGCAAGCGCAGTGAACTCGAACAGAGCCTGCCCGGCCTTGCCAAACCGGTGGGGCTGCTCGCCGTCGCCGCACTGCTGCTGTTGCTCGAGCCGGATTTCGGCGCCGCCACGGTGTTGTTCGCCACCGGCTTCGCGGTGCTGTTCGTCGCGGGCGCGCGCATTCGCTACGTGCTGTTGCTGGTCGTCGCGGCCTCGCTGTCGTTCGCGGTGCTGGCGCTCACGTCGGCCTACCGCCTCAAACGCCTCACGGGATTCATGCATCCCTGGGACGATCCCTTCAACGGCGGATTTCAATTGACGCAGTCGCTGATCGCCATCGGCCGGGGCGCGTGGTTCGGCGTCGGTCTCGGCAGCAGCGTGCAGAAATTGTTCTATTTGCCGG
>Ga0210391_10000594_pt1 | contig 36793 bp, 37 predicted proteins | sample IncBWC12OmetaG_FD_160573 | JGI IMG/M metagenome (GOLD analysis project Ga0210391, IMG submission 160573) | Forest soil microbial communities from Barre Woods Harvard Forest LTER site, Petersham, Massachusetts, United States - Inc-BW-C-12-O ...
CCGCAGCGCGATTAAGAATTCTGTGTCCGGCGGATCGTGGCGAGGGTTGGGGGCCGCGCGGTGAGGGTCGCAAAACTGCCTCACTCGTTTGGAGTGCCCATGGCTGATGCGTGGATTTTGACGGGTGGTTCGTCAGAGACGCGCGTCGAGGAGGGATGTTCCCGGATACGTTCCGGGATCAGCCACCCTGTGGTGCCCAAGATAATCCAAACAAAAACCAAGACGAAGCGAATGACCCGTGCTACTTCGGTTTGTCCCAGAGCGTGAGAAAGTCAGCGACCGTTTTAGGCGCGTGACCCGCATAGTGGTTGTTGATGTAGACCCAGACAGAAACGCCGCGATGCATGGCCTGGTGGCAGACATCGACCCAACTCCGAAGCTCTTTCGATCGATTCACGATCACCTGATCCCAAGTCTTCGTCAGTTTCTCGATCCCTTGTCGATCGCCCAGGAGACGGACATAGGTGAAATCTGCGGTGTAGTAGTCGAAATTCATCGCGGCTGGCAGGGGCATCCATACCTGGTCCTGCAGCGTCAGCGCGATCTGGTGTTCGCGCAGCAAGTCGGCGAACTCCGCGTTCAGCCAGTCCTTGTTCCGGATTTCCACAGCGAATCGGTAGCCTTTCGGCAGCTTCTTGAGAAATGGTTTGAAAACCGCCAAGAAATCTTCGCCGGACGCGAAGGCCTTTTTGTTGAAGTAACCGAACTGAAAAAGCATCGGCCCAAGCTTGTCGCCCAGCAAATCGGCGGCGTTTAGAAACGCCCGGAATTCATCCTGGCAATCGACAAGGCATTTTTCGTGGGTGATGACCTGCGGGATTTTCAGTGCGAAGACGAAGCCTTGCGGTGTTTTCGCGCTCCAGCCCATCACGGTGCTGGCGGGTGGGGAGTGGTAGAAAGTTGAATCAACCTCGACGGTGTCGAATTGGGTCGCGTAATAGGTTAGAAAGTCGCGCGGCTGCATCTTCTCCGGGTAGAAGGAGCCTTTCCACCCGTCCGCGGTGAAGGAACTCGTGCCGATGCGAATTTCTGGCATGGCGCGAAATCTTACTGCACCTATGCGGTGGCGGCTGCAAGTTATTTCGATTTCGCGAGCGTGGCCCCAGGTGGGAACGACCGCCGCCGCGAACGCGGTCGGAAAGCGAGGAGCGATTCGTCGACTGCGAAGCGGGACGTTCCGGATTTGCCGGAACGAACATGCAATACGTCCGGCCGCTCCCCTCAAGATGACGGAGAGCGAAGGCATCGGCGCCGTAGGAAGGCGATGGCTTGTCGTTCTCGACGGCGTGGGCTTCGCCGATCAGGCGGGCTTCTGGGTCCACACACGAATGGCTCTGACCGGGTTGGTCGGACAGACGACCTCGCAGGCTCCGCAGCCAGTGCACTTATCGTTGACGATGGGGTAGGCGATGTACTGTTCCTCGTCCCAGGTGATTTTCACCGCATCGTAGGGACACGCGAGCTCGCACGCGTCGCACTCCTTCTTTCCGAGTGCGGTAAGGCAGAGACCGTTATCGACGAGCGCTTCGCCGATGACGTATTGGTTCTTCCGCGGCAGATCCAGCGGCGTCAAGGCGCCGGTGGGGCAAACCTGGGTACAAGCGTTGCACGTTTCCAGGCAATACTTATAGTCACTTTCATATCGGATGATGGGCGCGCCGAAGCCCGCGAGCCCCGCCTCACGACCGGTATCGGGGCGAATAATTTTCGACGGACAGGCGTGCACGCAGTTGTTGCAACGGATGCACAGGCCCGTAAACCGATCCTCCGGGACGGCGCCGGGGGGACGCAGCAGCGTGTCACTCTGGCGGTAGCGTGCCGCTCCGAGCCGGCGAGCCCAGACGGCGAGCAGCGCGCCGCCCGCCCCAGCGAAGAACACGCGCCGCGCGACACCGAACTTCCGTGGCGCCATACTCGACTTCCATTTAGTCCACAGCGCTTTCCGCGTGAAGAACAGCATGTCCTGCAGTCCGCTGAGAGGACAGATGCGGACGCACCAGAGCATGCCGAACAGCAGGGTGGCACCCACCAGAACGCCGAGGCCGAGGCAGACGAGAATCACCGAGACCGGGTTCGTCGCCTTGTTCACGGCAAAGGGGCTGCTGAAAATGCACAGAGGATCCATCCACAGCAGCACCGGATAACCCGCTGCGGCGCCCACGAGGGTGAGTATCGCGACATATCTGCCGACCGGCGGGCACTTGCTCCACCAGCGTGACTTGCGCAGACCCGCGTGCGAGGCATTCTCGAGCAGGAAACCGGTGGGACAGAGGTACAGGCAGAACCAGCGCTTCTTAAAAGAACTCGCGACGGCGACGACGAGCGCAAAAACCACTCCCAGGCTGATGGAGCGCGTGGCGATGCTCGATGCCAAGGCAACCAACGGACTGGCCTGTACAAAGGAACGAGGCGCGATCGCCCAAGGAAGCACCGGCCAAACCAGCACGGCCGCGCCGACGAAGCAAGTCAGCTGAATCACTCGCCGCGGAACACGCGCGAGAATCGTCATCCCAAATAGGCCCCTTGCTGGTGGAGCAGGTTTTGCAGCTTGGTCACGTTCACGTTGCGAGGCTTGCATTTGTCCTGGATGCACAATGCTGCGGCCAAGCCCGCGGCCTGTCCGGTAACCCAGCAAACCGGAATGAGCCGGGTGATATCGGCAACTTCGAAATCGGCCGAGATGCATCGTCCGGCCGCCAGCACATTTTCGACTTTCGAGGGGACCAGGGAGCCGTAAGGAATCTGGAATTCAGGAGCATTCGCATACGCGCCGGAATAGCCGATGACATCTTTAAACTTGGCGCCGCTGTGGATGTCCTGGACTGTGAGTTTCTTGACACCGTCCAGGAGCCTGCTGAGTCGCACACCCAGCTGAGGAGCTGTCTCCGCCAGGTAGACCTGTTCGTTTCCCGGTTTCTGACGGAGCTTCTCGACATTGCCCCAGGTGCCGCGGCGATGTTTGAGCTCCATAGCCGTCAGGTCCGCGATGTCGAGAGCGTCTCCGACCGGTCCTTTCATATTGAGCCAGTTCACGTGGGGCGCGGGCGTGGAGTTCCCCGCGTGACCGCCGAAATCGTTTACGCGGCCCTTGGAGGGACGTCCGTCGCTCGGCTTGCCCGTCGCGGGGTGCTCCGGATCTTCCGATCCTCGTCCCACGGCCATATCGACCTCGTCAATATTCCCGATTCGGCTGATCAGACCGATGTTGGTTTTTACTTTTTCAAATGCTGCGCCCGCGGCCGCGTAAATGTCGCCGTCTCCGGAAGCGTCGACCACGATATCGGCGAGGATAGCCTGGCGGCCCGATTTGCTCTCGAAGACGGCGCCTTTCACCGCTCCTTTGGCATCCACGATGGCATCGACGCCCCAACAATCCAGGTAGGCGGTTATCCCCGAATCAAGGAGCATTTCCGCTAAGACATACTTGAACGCCTCCGCGTCAATTGTCGGGTAGACAGGCGCCTTGCTGCGATCGATGATTCCGAACTTGAGGACGTCCAGTTTCTTCATCAACTCTTCGCCGATGCCGAAGATCACCTGCTTTTTATCCCGATCGTAGAGCGGAAATATTCCCAGGACGAGGCCGCCGGTTGCGAGCCCTCCCAGATATCCGTACCTCTCCACCAGAGTGACGTCGACACCGAGCCGCTTGGCCGAAAAGGCGGCGGCCGTGCCCGCTGGACCGCCGCCGACAATCAGGATGCTTGTCTTTTGCAAAACGGAGAGTTCCCTTCGCGGTTGGACGACCTTGCCGTCAACGACGGTCGCGGGAACCCTGGTTTCGGTTTGAATCGGAGATTGAGTGACGGATTGTCCGGGAGCTTGACCGGCCGACCTGGACGAAACCGGGATGAGCGAGCCGGCCGCGAACAAGCCGCCCGCGGAAATCGAACGACGCATCAACTCTCTACGTGTCAGGTCTTTTGGCATGCTTCCACCCGTCCGACGGTCAGCCGATGCGAACTCGATTTCGGCTTACTTGTCTTGCAGCCGCAGGCGTTTCCGGCAATGCTAAACGGCGGTAAGGGCCAGCTCCCTGGGTTCCGCTAGCCTGGCGCTGGGCCAGCTTTTCAACTCCGGCATGCAGTGCTTTACGAAGCAGGCGATGTTGCGCTGGACTTCTTCGTGGGGCATGCCCCCGAAATTCAGGTTGGGCATGACGCCCTGCATATCGATGAGCTTTTTGTAGTCCGCGTATCGGTCGAGGACCTGCTGAGGAGTTCCCCAGGCCATGAGGTTGATGTAATCCTCGACGGCCTTATCCTCGCCGATTTCGCGCAGGTATTTGCTCATGTCCGAATAGCGCTCGTAGCCCTTGATTTGATCGAAATGCTTTCCGAGCATTTCGTAATGCTCGAGCGCGGTGCGGTAATTGAGCGCCAGATATTTGCGGGCGAGCTCTTCGGCGCGGTCGCCGCTTTCGTCGACAAAGACAAAGCCGGAGCAGAACGGCTTGGGCGCCTCTTCATTCGGATGATATTGCGTCCAGAGCGCGTGGTAGCGCTCCATGTCGGCGGTGACGAGCTTCCAGGCCTTCTGAATGATGACGAGCATGCCGAGGCCGAGCTTCGCAACCACGGGCACGGAATCGGCGGACGCGGCCGCCGCGAACGAGCGGCCCTTGAACGATTTGAACGGGCGCGGACGGATTTCGCGGCGCGGCTGCTTGACGGTGGCGCCGCCTTCGATGAAGCCGGTCTCGAGCGCGTCGAGCACGAGCTGCGCGTATTCGTCGAAGCGCTGGCGGCCTTCGTTCTGGTCGATGCGCAGGCCTTCGAATTCGCGGCGGGCGAGGCCGCGGCCGAAGCCGAGAATGTAGCGACCGTCGGAGACGTGATCGAGCAGCGAGACTTGTTCGGCGAGGCGGACGGGATCGTGCCACGGCACGACGATGACCATCGACCCGAGCTTTACTTTCTTCGTACGCCCAGCGATGAACGAGAGCAGCTGGCACGGGTCAGGGCTGACGGAGTAATCGTCAAAGTGATGCTCGGTGACCCAGACGGATTCAAAGCCGAGCTCTTCTGAGCGGATACAGTTGCCGATTTCTTCCCGCATGTACTGCCGGTCGGAATATCCGCCCAAGTGTTGAAAGCCTGCGCCGTAGCCTACGTGCATCGCCGCCCCCTGTTCCCTGGGCCTCGCGGCCCGAATGCCCCATTCCCGGAAATATAACAGATTGACGCGAGGCGCACTACCGCGCCGGAAGCAAAGGCAAAAAGGTCGAGGCGGTGTACAATCCGGCTGTTTTGTCCGCGGTGTAGAGGGCGATTTCGCTGCTGCCGATGGCTGAGAGTGGAAAATATTTTGTGGCTGTGGTCGGCGGGGCGATTTCCGGCTCGGTGGCGGCGGAAATTCTGGCCGATCACGGCGTACGTGTGGCGGTAATCGAGCAAAACAAACGCCCGTACGGAAAAATCGAAGACGGGCTGCCGCGCTGGCACGTGGAGCAGCGGCAGCAGGAATATGCGCGCATCGATGCGCGGCTGAAGAAGCGCAGCGTGTATTTTGTGCCGTGTACGCGGCTGGGGCGCGATCTGGATTTCGAAGATTTCACGCGCCACTGGGGATTTTCGGCCGTGATTCTGGCCAACGGCGCTTGGCGCGATCGCGATTTGGGCCTGCCGGGCGCGCAGGATTACGTCGATAAGGGCCTGGTGTACCAGAATCCGTTCATTTACTGGTACAACCACAAGAACGAAAAGGATTACATCGGCTCGCGGTACGAGACGCCCGATGAAACGCTGGTGGTCGGCGGCGGGCTGGCGTCGATCGACGTGGTGAAGGTGCTGCAGATCGAAAATTACGAGCGGGCGCTGAAGTCTCGCGGGATCTCGATCGACATGCACGAGCTGGAAAAAGGAATTCCGGCGGCGTGCAAGGCGCAGGGCGTGGACCCGCAGAGCCTGGGTGTGAAGGGCTGTGTGTTGATTTACCGGAGGCGCGAGCAGGATATGCCGCTGGCGCAGCCGCCCGACCATGCCACTCCCGATCAGATCGCCAAGACCGAAATTATCCGGCAGAAAATGCTGCGGCTGGCGCGAGAGAAATATTTGTTCCGGGTGCGGGAGCGGAGCGTGGCCACGGGGTTGATCGTCGAGGATGGGCGTGTGGTCGGGCTGAAGGTCGCGGACACGCAAATCGAAGGGCGCCGCTGCGACGCGATTCCCGGCAGCGAGCGCGAGCTGCGGGCCCCGCTGGTGATTTCCTCGATCGGGTCCGTGCCGGAGGTGCTGCCGGGCGTGGCGATGAAGGGCGAGTATTACACTTTCAGCGACGAGGCTTTGCCGCGCTATTCGGGCGCCGATCGCGTGTTCGGCGTCGGCAACGTGGTCACCGGGCAGGGAAATATTCACGTGTCGCTGGTACACAGCCAACACGTGACGAAACATCTGGTGGAGAATTACCTGCGCGGGGACGATGAAGACCCGGATGTGGGGCCTGGGTTTGCGCCGGCCGAGGCGCGAGCGGCGAATGAGGCACGGGCGGTGGAGCAAACGCTCCAACGTTTGCCGGCTCTTTCTGCCGAGAAGATGGCGGCACTCGAGCGGCGCGTCCGCGAAATACAGGAACGGGTGGGATATACCGGCGACTACGACTCTTGGATCGCGAAAGTTACCCCACCCGACCTCGAATAGCGTTCGACGACTACGGGTTCTGCACGCCCTGCATCATCATCTGCGGGTTGAAGGGCATGGGCGTGCCGGTGATTTTGTCCTTGGCGCCGGTGATCGCCTTCGTCAGCACCATCGTCGATCCGTTGTTCACCGACTTCACCATGCCGAATAGCGGCACTTGGCTGCTGATCCACACATCGCCGCCGTCTTTCGAGCGGTAGTGCTCGCAGCTGAACGTGCCGGCGGGAACTGTGACGGATTCTTTGCCGAGATCCTGGCCACCTTCGCGAATGTCCGTGTTCGGCTTCGCTTGAGCGCCCATACGACCCTGCGTCGGCATTTCTATGGGCTGCCCGCTGCCCATCTGCATGATCATTCGCGCGGGGGCGTCGGTTGCGCCGGGAATGATCAGGGTCTTCATGATCATCTGGCCCGTGCGGCCGGTGCTGGTGGTCCATTCCATCCAGTAGCCGTCTTTTCCGTTCACGCTTTCCTTACCCACGAGCGCGAATTCGATCGGTTGCGTCTTGCCGTCAGACGAGGTGACTTCGTACGCCGCGCCGGCGCCAACTGTCGGAGTGAAAATTCCCGACGGCATCGACGGACGCATACCCATGCCCATTTGCGCGCTTGCGCCTGCAGCCATTATCGTCAGTCCCCACGCGCAAACCGCCGCAAACTTGGATCGTTGCCTCATTGTCCCCCCTTGTAGTTGAACTGCGGATGGCAGCTTCCTGACGTGATTTTATCGCAGTGCGGGGCGAGCCTTCGGTTCGACTTGCGACCTTAGTTCAATTCTCGATAACTGATCAGGCGGACGCCTCTTGCCTCGGCTAAGCGGCGGGCTTCAGGCGAAAGAAGCCCGTTGAGCTCGGTCTCGCGCTGCTGGTTCAATCGCGTGTCCGTGTTCATCAGCTCGGCGTCGCACAGGCCGGGGTGCGTCATGATTTCCGTGTGACCATCGGAAACTGTGTCTATCAAGCGACACAGGGCCGCTGCGCTGACGCTTCCCGTGATCGCCAAACCCAAAAAATGCTCCGGCGAACGCAGGCCGTAGCGGCGCGCGGTCGATTGAAACCATGATCCGACCGAGCTGACGGCGCCGGAAGCCGCCATATTCAGCGCGACGCCGGTATTTTCGCTGCGCGCCGTGCGCCAGGAATCGCGCAGCTTCTCGATCGGATTCCGCACGCGGGTGATTCCGAACTTTCCGGCCACACGCCCGATTGCGGCCATCACCCGAGGATGCACGTGCGTGTGCTTGTGCGTGTCCACGTGGGTCAATTCGATGCCGGCTTGCCGGATTTTTTCCAGTTGCGCACTGAATTCCCTATCGATGTCTTCGCTGCGAACGCTGCCCAGGCTCAATCGCGTGACGAGCGCAGCCAACGACAGCGGTAACCGGCCTTCGCGATCTGCAAGCGACGGAATTTGTTCCCTCGGAGCGACTGAATTTCCTCCGGTTAGCACCAGGTGGCATCCTACGCCGAGCTTCGGATTGGCTTTCGCGCGCTCGACCGCATCGTTAAACGCTGCGCCATTGGCCATCAACGTGGCGCTGGTGAGAATTCCGTCGCGGTGCGCGCGAATGATCCCCTCGTTCACGCCGTGCGTGTATCCGAAATCGTCCGCGTTGATAATCAGCTCTTTCATATTTCCTGGCGGCGAGTCTTGAAGCGGGAAGAAATGTTACCACGCTGCGGGGAAAACTCGGGACGTTGCGCATCGCGCGCCACAGCAATTCCCTCGCCACATGCGCAAGGAATTCGCGGGTCTTCGTGAACGTTGTGTGAAAGTTTTCAACAGTTCTGTTGAAAACCATGTGGAAATGACAGCGGCGCAAATCGAAATCGCGCGACAGAGTTGAGTTTAGTCCTTGTTGCACAAAATCCGGGCAGAAAAGTACTAGCGCAAGAAACATTTCGTACGCGGGCGCACCGGTCCACTCGTTCTGAACATCGAGCAGAACTGCGACGCGCTCTGGATCCTCTGCGAAAGGAAATTCTCGTGCACGATCGAGGGAAAATATTTCTCAGTACCACTTCGCGGGCGGCTCCAGCTTGATCGAGACCGTTTCTTCGTCTTTGTCCATGTCGTACCACTTGCCGAAAGTGTGCCAATCCTTCGCAATCACCTGAATCAACACCTTGCCTTGCGGGACTTCAGGAACTTTCACCGAGCCTTCTTGGTTCGTCTTGAAGTTCAGCTCGGCCAATTTGTCGTGGTGAAGAAAGCTGCCCTGTTCACCGTAACGCACGTAGACGCTGGCGTTGGAGACCGGCTGGTCATGGGGATCGGTCACCGTGATGCGAATTTTGACGTTTCCGGAATGAGCGGACGATGGCGCCTTATCGTTCTTGGGCGCGGGTTGATCTTGGCTCGTACCACCCGTCGAGCCGCTCTGACTGGAGGGCGTATTTTGCGCGACGGCGACGGCGGAAAACAAAGCGAGCGTCAACAGGGCCGACAGGCCGAGCAGATTCTTTCCAATGGAAGCGAAATGGGCCCGCGACGCGCTCACGCCTCCTTTCTACTCCAATTGACCGGCCGCCTCAAGCAACCTTAGGTATCCGTAACGCCAGCGTGCCAGCGCTATGATTTTCGGCCTGCCACGCACTCTGCAATCCAGCCAAGATACGCGCGCGAACCCGCGGAAACCGGCAAGGCGATGATTTCCGGCACATCGTAACTGTGGAGCCGCTTGACCGCGGCTTCCAGGGCAGCAAAACGCCGCCGCGAACTCTTCAAAATCAACAGAAACTCCTTCGCTGCCTCGACTTTTCCCTTCCACCGGTAGATGGAGAGGATCGGCGCCTCGACCACATTGCCGCAAGCCGCAAGCCGCCGCTCAACGAGCTCCCGCGCGATGCTGCGCGCCTCGCGAAACGACCCGCAGGTCACTACAACCACGATCTTATCCGTCATGTGCGCCGTCACAGTTGGATTTCGCTCGGCGGTGAATACCCCGATGCGGCCCGCTCGCGACACGATACAATGACGCCGTGTGACGAACCAAGCGATCCATTTCGGAACCTCGGGATGGCGAGGCATTATCGCCGACGATTTTACGTTTCCCGGCGTGCGCCGCGCGGCGGCGGCGATTGCCGGACATGTCCTCGCGCAGAAGAAATCTCCTACGATCATCGTTGGCTACGATACGCGGTTTTTCTCTCCCGAATTTGCACTGGCGGTGGCCGAAGTGCTTCGCGCGCACGGTTGCAAAATCCTGATGTGCGGCGAACCGACGCCGACGCCCGTGATCGCGCACGCGATCATGCGCGGGAAACTGGACGGCGGCGTGAACATCACCGCCAGCCACAATCCCGCGGCATACAACGGCCTGAAATTTTCCGGACCCGATGCCGGGCCGGCGCTGCCCGAAATTACGAAGGACATCGAGAAGCGCGCCGCCGCGCTGCCCGACGGCGGCACGAACCATCACGAAATCAAGAACGACTTCCCGGGTGTGCAGCCGCGTGAGCCGTATTTCGAGCAACTGCGCAAAATGATTCGCTTCGACGTGCTGGCCAAAGCCAAAGGCAGCTTCGTTTGCGACGCGGTGCACGGCTGCGGCGCCGGTTGGCTCGACCGCATCCTGAGGGATCACGGCATCGGGGTTACCGAGATCCGCGCGAACCGCGACGTGCTCTTCGAAGGCACTGGGCCGGATCCCTCGGAAGAAAATCTCGCTCCGCTGACAAGGGCCGTCGCTGAGAAAAAGGCTCTGGCGGGCCTGGCCACCGACGGCGATGCGGACCGCTTCGGCATTGTCGATCGCGACGGCGCGTTCGTACAGCCGAATCACATTCTCGGGCTCGCGTTCGATTACCTTCTGGAAACGCGCGGCTACAAACTTGGCGCGTCGCGCAGCGTGGCGACGACGCAGCTGCTCGACGCCGTCGGCAAACTCTACGGCGTGAAGGTCTACGAAACGCCGGTGGGATTCAAATACGTGGGCCCGCTGCTGCGCGAGGATAAGATCGCGCTGGGCGGCGAAGAAAGCGCGGGCATGACCATCCGCGGCCATCTGCCGGAAAAAGACGGCGTGCTCGCCTGCTTGCTGGTCGCGGAAATGATCGCGGCGCGGCAGGGGTCGATCGGCGAGCAGCTGCGGGATCTTTTCCGCCGCGTGGGCCGTGAATACTGGCCCGTGCGCGTGAATTTACATCTGCCCGACGACGCGCAGGCCAAGCTTCCCACGCGTCTGGAGGAGGATTTCAAGACCTTCGCCGGCCGCCGCGTCGCAAAGATCGACCGCACCGACGGCTGTCAGCTCACCTTCGACGATGGCTCGTGGATTTTGATGCGGCCGTCCGGCACCGAGCCCGTCGCCCGCATCTATACTGAATCGACATCACAGGCCGAATCAAACAAACTCGCCCAAGACGCGCGCGCCTGGATTGTGCGATGATCTTGCCCTGACGGAGCCCGAATGCAGGACACGATGAGTTTCGGCGAACAGCTGCGCGAATTCTTGCGCCGCAATATGAGCTGGTTTCTGGCTGCCGCGTTCACCTTGCTGCTGTTGCAGGACGTTTTCGGGACGCACGGCGTGGTCGCCATGCGGCGCGCGCAAAAAGAAGCCGCTTCGGTACAGAAGGAAATCGACCTCATTAATCAGGAAAATCAGCAGCTGCAGGATCGCGTGGAGTCGCTGAAGAACGATCCGCAGGCCATCGAGCACATCGCCCGTGAAGAAATGGGACTCGCGCGCCCCGGCGAGTACATTTTCAAGACCGCTCCACGCCCAGGCGATACGTCAAACTCCGCGCAGCCCCGCGCCACTGAAGCCAAGTAGCCGCATCGGGCCTCAAACGTTCTCCGCCGCACGCGGCACGCGCCGCAGCCGCGCCAAAAGATCCCCGCCGCGCCCCTTCCAACGGGTCCGCAGCGTCGCCAGTGCGACCATGGCCACGAAAATCACCAGCAAACCCAGCGAGGCGGTCGCAATTGTCTGCGCGCGCTTCGGCAAAATCGAAAATCGCCCGTAGACGAATTCGATGTGCATCCAGTACACCAGCAGGGACGCCTGGCCAAGCTGTATGAGCGGGCTGAATCCGATTTGCCCCAGCCCCCAGCGGCACCACGCGTATACGCCCCACAGGATCATCAGCAGAATTCCTACGCGGGCCAGAAAGAAATTCGGGCTCGTGTGCCAGTAATCGTAGGCGGCGTAGAACGGCGGCAGCCGATCGAGCCATCCGGAGAGATAAAACAGCCCGACGCCAGCCGCGCCGAAAAGAGCCGTGGCGCGACCCGGATTTTTCGCTGGCCAATCGCTGAACAACAAGAATCCTATCGCGAGGCCGGCGAACGCGAAAGCCGTCCACGGAAAAATCGGAAACAGCCACGGCTGCGGCACGCCGAACGTATGCACGCCATTGACGTACGACTCCAGGTACCATGGCAGCCAGCGCGGCCGCCAGATGGTCCACAACGGCGGTGTGGCCATCGCGATCGCCGCAGCTACGGCCGCGGCCAGAATGACGTTCGCCGCGCGGCCTCGCGCCAACCAGTTGACCGCGCCCATCAGCATCAGCGAAATGCCGATCACGTTTAGCACGTCCACCCGCAGCAGATCGGTCCACGGGGCCCACGGCTGGCCGAAGACAAACTCCTGCACTCGAAACAGCAACGCCAGCCCGAAGATCTCCGCGCCACGAAAGATCGTGGTGCGGGCGATCGCGCCCGGCGGACTGCCTTTTTGCCGCATGCGATCGGTAAGCAGCGCACTGGAAATTCCCGCGAGGAAGAGAAACAGCGGCGCCGGCAGCGTCCCGCCGAGCTGCGACCAGCGAATGAATTTTCCGTCGCGCGCTGCGCCGCCGAGCCAGGAGTCGTAGCAGTGCGTCTGGAACATCACCACGCACGCCAGGCCGCGCATCCAGTCAATGTAGGCTAGGCGGTGTTTTTCGGGAACGGCCTGCGGATTTGGCACGCGACAGGATGGCCGACGCCGAATTTCAAATCAAGTTCTTATCCGGAAGTTCTTGGCGGGGCGAGCGTCGGCTCCGGTAAAATCGACCCGCATGCCGGCGTCCGCAAAATCCAACTGGCAGCTTGGTTTTCCCTGTGCGTTCGTGGTGTGGGCGGCGGTCGTCGTCGCGGCGGCGTTCGAAGGCATGCGACGCGGCTTCCACGGACGCGCGTTCGTCATCGCGCTGAGCGTCGCGGCGATACTTTTCGGGTTCGAATTGTTTCTCGCGGCGCCACGCGTGCTTGCGTGGACGCAACGGGCTTTGGGCGGACGCGCCGCGTATCTCGGCCCGCTCGTTCCGCTCTTTGCGGTATTGGTTTACTCGCTCAGCGTCTCGGGCAATTGGGCGCTTCTGCTGTTCGGAGCGGCGTACTGCGTTCTGCCCGCGATCCTGCTGGCCAGCAGCGCCGGAAAATCGCCTGGGACATGGGGAGACTATGCGGCGCTCGTGCTGATCTGGCTGCCGGCCGTGCTGCCGGTGCCGATGCGGCTGCTTTATCGGGTGTTTCCCTACCCGCCGCCGCTGACGCACACGCTGGCGATCCTGCTGGCGTTGAGCACCGCCGTCGCGGTGTTCGTGATGCTTCGCCGGCTCGACGGCATCGGGTACGCCGTAGCCTGGGGCCGCGGCTACACCGCGAATTTCGCGCTGCACTTCGCCATCTTTGCGGCGATTGCGATTCCCCTGGGCGTCACGCTCGGCTTCCTTAAGTATCAGCCGTCGCTCGAACGGGCGCGCAGTTCCCCGCTCACGATGCTGGGGATTTTATTCTTTACCGCATGGCCTGAGGAATTTCTCTTTCGAGGATTGCTGCAGAACCTGCTGTCGCGGGCGATGAAGAATCAGTGGGCCGGGCTAATCGCGGCGTCGATCGTCTTCGGCTTCTCGCACATCTTCCACGCGCCATTTCCCAACTGGAAGTATGTACTGTTGGCCACCATCGCCGGATTATTTTACGGTCACTGCTGGATTCGGACGCGCTCGCTGCTGCCGGGCGCGCTCGTCCACGCCCTGGTGGACATTTCCTGGCACATTCTTTTCCGTTGACGCTATCTTCGCGCGGTGGTGCGGCCGGCCTTCTGCCGCCCCTTCTTTTCGCCGAGAATCGCGCCGAGAATTGTGGCAGCCGTCACGGCAGCCAGCGAAAGCAGGCCCAGGGGAATCACGCGGGCAAGCGGCGTCCCCGATTCCCACCCGCGATACCAAACCAGGCCAACAAACCCGTTCACGATCACGAGCAGAAAAACGGTTTTGCGGTTCACTTCACCATCCCGGCCAGCGGGCTCGACGCCGTCGCGTATAGTTTCTTTTCGATACGTCCGGCGAGGAACGCTTTCCGCCCCGCCTCCACGGCGGCGCGCATCGCCTCCGCCATCAGGACCGCGTCCTGCGCGCCTGCGATCGCCGTGTTCATCAGCACACCGTCGGCGCCCAGCTCCATCGCAATCGCCGCGTCGGATGCCGTGCCCACGCCCGCGTCCACGATCAGCGGGACTTCGGTGATGCGTTCGCGCAGAATCCGCAGCGCGGCTATGTTCTGAATGCCCATGCCGGACCCGATCGGTGCGCCCAGCGGCATTACCGCCGACGCTCCAGCGTCGATCAGCTTGCGGGCCACGATCAGATCGTCCGTGGTGTAGGGCAACACGATGAATCCTTCCTTCACGAGCGTTTTCGTCGCGGCGATCAGCTGCTCGGTGTCCGGGAACAGCGTCTGCTCGTCGCCGATCACTTCGAGCTTCACCCACTCTGAAAGCCCGACTTCGCGGCCCAGCCGCGCGGCGCGAACCGCCTCGTCGGCTGAATAGCAGCCCGCCGTGTTCGGCAGGATGAAAATTCTCTCCCGATCAATGTAGTCGAGCAGCGATTCCTTCGAGCGGTCCGTCAGATTCACGCGCCGCACCGCCACCGTCACCATGTCCGCGCCGGCCGCCGCGTGCGCCCGAGCCATTTCCTGAAAGCTGCGATATTTTCCCGTGCCCACAATCAGCCGGGACTTGAACGCGCGCCCCGCAATCACCAATTGGTCGCTCATCGAGTTATCTCCATGCACATTCTATCGCTCTCCCGGGTTTATCGTGCCGACGGCCAAGCGTTCAACCCATTCGCGCTGTTCCGGCGTGTCTGGCACCGGGAAGCCTCTCGCTTGCCGCAAGAGTTCGAAGGCATCCGCGACCGAGAACCCATATCCTAACAGCAACGAAGCAGCAATGATGCTGCTGCGCCCAATCCCAGCCCGGCAATGAACCACAACGGCCTTGTGGCATCGGAGATGTTTCTCCACCGCTTTCAGAAAACCGCGAAAGTCCTCGACGGAATCCGGTACCGAGCGGTCCGCAATCGGAAAGGAAATAAAATCAATTCCGCCCCGGCGGCACGCGTCGGCCTCCTGCGAGAGCTCAAGCTCGACCGACTCATCCGGTTCCAGGGCTGAGACGATGACCCCGACCCCTTCGGCTTTGAGCAAACGGATATCTTCTTCCAGCCAGTCACCGCCCCTTGGCCGTGGCATGATTCCCAACCGGCAGACTTCCGATCGCACCCAAGAAGGAGGCAACCGCTTCTCCCTCGATTCGATTTCATCACCGATTCCCGATTCAGGCGGCGGCTGGTCTTGCGCCTCGATACGCCAGACTCAGCCCTTTTCCGACCGGAAGAACCATGTGCATGAACCCTTCCGCCCCCGCAATGGCGTTCAGATACCCGCGGATCTCGTCGGGATGCGAAATCGCGTTGTCGGCGGCGATGAGCGCGCAGGTCGCCAACTTGGGAACGAGCAGCTCCAGCTGCTCTGGCGCGGTCACACGGTCTCCGTCGAAAAACACAAAATCAAAAGGCCCCGCCAGTCCCCGCACCAACTCGGTCGCCTCGCCCAAAATCAACGCAACATGGTCGGCCAATCCCGCCCGGAGCAGATTCTTTCTGGCCATGGCTTGTTTTTCGGCGCTGCGGTCCAGGGAAATGACTTGGCCCCCCGTCTCGGCCGCCGCGGATGCCAGCCAGATCGTGCTGTATCCATTCGACGTCCCGACCTCCAGTACGCGGCGGGCGCCGCTGCTCCGCACCAGGAGGCTCACGAGTTGCGCCGTCTCCGGGTCCAAATTGAGCATCTTCTTCGCGCGGTCCGTCTCGCGCGCGTCAATTTCTTTTCCCTGCCGCTCCAGCTCCGCCAGCAGCTCCCGTAATTTAGATTCCATGCCCGGGACCTCCTGCCACACCGCTCGTCACGTGTTTCCCGGTCTTGTTCCGCCTTGCGCCCGTCTCGTGCTTCTGTACCTCAAGCCGTCCGCTGCGGGCGCGGTTCTTCCACGTCCGCGTACATTTTCTCGATCGTATCGGCGTAACGCTCGGCGATCACGCGCCGCTTCAGCTTCATGGTGTATGTCAGCTCGCCGCCCGCGTAGGTGAAATCTTTTTCAAGCAGCGCGAACCGCTTCGGGCGCTCGTATTGCGCGAGCGGCGCCATCAGCCGGTCCAGCTCGCGCGTGTAGAGGTCGCGCACCCAGGGATCGGCCAGCATCTGCGCGTGCGTCGAAAATTCCCGGCCCGCCTTCCGCGCCGTATCCTCGATCCCGGCAAAATTCGCTACCAGCAGCACGGCCGGGAATTTACGGCGGTCGCCCACTACCATCACGTTCGCGATTAGCGGCGAAGCTTTCAGTAAATTCTCGATCGGCGCCGGTGCCACGAATTTTCCTCCGGCCGTTTTCAGCAGTTCTTTCTTGCGATCCGTGATCATCAGGAAACCGTCTTCGTCGATCCGACCAATGTCGCCGGTCATCAGCCACCCGTCGCTGGTGAACGTCTCGCGCGTTTGATCCGCCTTATGGTAATACCCCTGCATCACGCAATTCCCTTTCACCAGAATCTCGCCGTCGTCCGCGATTTTCACATCCACGCCCGCAATCGGCCGCCCCACCGATCCCACTTTGTATGAATGCGGACTGCTCGTCGACACGACCGGCGAAGTCTCCGTCAGCCCGTATCCCTGATAAATCGGCAGACCCACGCTCCAGAAGAATTCCAGCAGCTCGACCGATAGCGGCGCGCTGCCCGAAGTGAAGGTGCGAATATGGCCGCCCATTCCTTCGCGAAACTTCGGATAGACCAGTACGTTCGCGATTCTCCAGCGCAGTTTCACGCCGGCGCTCACCGGTTTGCCATACGCTTTCCAGGGCGCTGCTGCCGTCGCCGCGCGCAGAGCCCAATCAAATATCGCGCGCTTCAGGCCTGTCCCGCGGCGGCCTTTCTCGATGATCGTCGCGTAGATTTTCTCGAAAAATCGCGGCACCGCTGCGACAGTGGTGGGGTGCACTTCCAGCAGCGCCTGCGCTACCATCTCGGGCTGTTCGACGTACGCCACACTGATCCCGCGAAAAAAATAGGTGTAGTCCACCACGCGCTCGTATACGTGCGAAAGCGGCAGAAACGACAGACCAATGTCTCCCGGCAGCACCTCGGCATCGCGACACGAATCGATCGCGTTCGACGTCAGATTCGCGTGCGTCAGCATCACGCCCTTGGGTTCACCCGTCGTCCCGGAAGTGTAAATGATCGTCGCCAGATGCCCGCCCGTCACCTGCTCTGCGCTCCGGCGATACTGGGCGATATCGTCGTCCCCGGCCGTTGCGATCAGCGTTTCATAGTGCAGGATGTCGCCAAGCAATTCCGCCGGCGGCGATGCCGCAATCACCTGTTCGAGTTCCGGCAAATGTTCGCGGCACTCTTCGATTTTTCGCGCCTGCTCCTCGCCGGACGTGATCACTACCCGCGCGCCTGAATCTTTCAGGATGTAGATCAACCGGTCGTCCGACTCGTGGAAATACACGGGCACACTCGCCGCGCCCAGCCCGAGAATGGCAAAATCGGCGATCGCCCACTCGGGGCAATTCGGCGCGAAAACTCCCACCCGGTCGCCCGCCTTGATCCCAAGCTCCGCGAGCGTCTTCGACAAACCGGCGACACGACGCACCGTCTCGCTCGCGGGGATCGACTCCCACACGGCCGGATCCGACCCGCGCGATTTGCGATACATCTGCGCCCGCGGATTCGCAAAATTATCCACCGCGTCGAGAAAACACTTTGTAATTGCCGGATATTCGGTGGTCATCGCCGCAACTCTAGCCCATCGCGTGCGCCCCACGCAATGACGCCCACCCTTGCGCCCTGCCTATTCCGTACTAATATGGTCGCGCGATCATTACAATCGACGCATGGTGAAAATCGCCACCGACGAAACGACCGGCTACCAGCCGCAGCGAGCCCCGCGCGGCACCACGCTCTCCTGCAAAGGCTGGGAGCAGGAAGCGGCGCTGCGCATGTTGATGAACAACCTCGACCCCGAGGTCGCCGAAAAACCCGAGGACTTGATCGTTTACGGCGGGCGCGGCAAAGCAGCGCGCGACTGGAAATGTTTTCACGCCATCGTGGCGTCGCTCCGCGCGCTTGAAAATGACGAAACGCTGCTGGTCCAATCCGGCAAGCCCGTCGGCGTTTTCCGCACGCACACTTACGCTCCACGCGTGTTGATCGCGAATTCGAATCTCGTCGGCCACTGGAGCGACTGGAAGCATTTCGACGAGCTCGATCGTGCCGGCCTGATGATGTATGGCCAGATGACGGCCGGGAGCTGGATTTACATCGGCTCGCAGGGAATTTTGCAGGGCACCTACGAGACGTTCGCCGCAGCCGCGCGAAAACATTTTCAAGGCGACCTCGCCGGAAAACTCGTTGCCAGCGGCGGTATGGGCGGGATGGGTGGGGCGCAGCCTCTTGCCGCCACTCTCCATGGCGCCGCGTTTCTCGGCGTCGACGTCGATCCTGAACGCATCAAGCGCCGCGTGAAGACCGGCTACTGCGACGTGATGGTGAATAATCTCGACGAAGCGCTGCGCATTCTGAAGAATGCCGTGCGCAAGCGCGAAGCAACCTCCGTCGGCTTGGTCGGAAATTGCGCGGACGTGATTCCAGAGCTTGCTCGCCGTGGCGTCGTCCCCGACCTGCTCACCGACCAGACCAGCGCGCACGATCCAGTCGGAGGTTACATCCCGCAGGGACTCGACGTCGCGCAAGCGGCCGAGCTGCGCCGCTCCGATCCCGACGCATATCAAAAGCGTTCGCTCGAATCCATGGCGCGCCACGTTGAAGGCATGCTGGCGCTCCAGAAACTCGGCTCGGTCACGTTCGATTACGGCAACAATATCCGCACGTTCGCGTTTCAGCAGGGCGTGAAGAACGCCTACGACTTTCCCGGCTTCGTGCCCGCCTACATTCGTCCGCTTTTCTGCGAAGGCCGCGGCCCGTTTCGCTGGGCGGCGCTTTCCGGCGAGCCGTCCGACATCCATCGCACAGACAAGCTCGTGCTCGATATGTTTCCCCACGATGAAATTCTCTGCCGCTGGATCGCCCTCGCGCAAAAGCGCGTTCGCTTCCAGGGGCTGCCCTCGCGCATCTGCTGGCTCGGTTACGGCGAGCGCGACAAATTCGGCCTGGCGATGAACGATCTCGTGGCGAGCGGCGAATTGAAGGCGCCGGTCGTGATCGGCCGCGATCATCTCGATTGCGGGTCGGTTGCCTCGCCCTATCGCGAGACCGAATCGATGCGCGATGGCTCCGACGCCGTGGCCGATTGGCCGCTGCTCAACGCGCTGCTCAACACTGCGAGCGGCGCCAGCTGGGTTTCGATCCATAACGGCGGCGGAGTCGGCATCGGCTACTCCCTGCATGCCGGGCAAGTCCTCGTGGCCGACGGGACGAAGGAAATGGCCGCGCGCATCGGACGCGTCCTCACCAACGATCCGGGCATCGGCGTCGCGCGCCACGTGGACGCCGGCTACCCCGAAGCCGTCGACTTCGCCCGCAAATCCGGCGTGAAAATTCCGATGGCATGATCGCTGGCCGGACCAGTAGTTTTTTGGCACTGTCCGCGTTAGTATCGGCGAACCGCCCTTGCCCGACTGGCTGATCACCGGCTGCTCGGAGCTGCTGACGCTACGCGGTCCGGTTCCGCGCCGCGGACGCGGCCTTGCCGAGTTGGGCCTCATTCGTGACGGGGCAATCCTTGTCCACGGCGATCGCATCACGGCGATCGGCCCGCGCAAAAGCATCGAGCGCCATCAAGGCGCGCGCCGCGCCGAAAAACTTGATTTCGGCGGCCGCGTGGTGCTCCCCGGCTTCGTCGACGCACACACGCATCTGGTATTCCCCGAAAGCCGCGCAGCCGAATACGAGCAGCGCAATTCCGGAAAAACGTACGAGGAAATAGCGCGCGACGGCGGCGGCATCCGCTCAACGGTAAAGCACACACGGAGCGCGAGTTCGAAATCGCTGCGCGAACACGCCCGCGCGCATCTGCGTCAATTCGCGGCCCACGGAACCACTACGCTCGAAGCCAAGAGCGGCTACGGCCTCAATTGGAAGAGCGAGGTCAAGATTCTCGACGTGCTCGACCAGTTGCATCAGCACCAGCCGATCGACATTGTCCGCACATTTCTCGGCGGGCATGTGGTTCCCAAGGAGTATCAGAGCCATCCTGAAAAGTACGTCGATCTGCTGGTGAAGCGCTGGATCCCCACCGTCGCCACGGCCGGGCTCGCGGAATTCTGCGACGTGTACTGCGACACCGGCGCGTTCACAGTGGCGCAGTCGCGCAGGATTTTGTCGGCAGGGCGCGCGTGCGGACTCGTGCCGCGCATTCACGCCGAGCAGCTGGCGCGCACGGGCGGGGCGCGGCTCGCGATCGAAATGCAGGCCGCGAGCGCCGATCATCTCGAAAAGATCGATCACGCTGACGTGCGCGCGCTGTCGCTTTCAAACGTCGCCTGCGTCCTGCTGCCGGGCTGCTGTTTTCACCTGGGCCTGGGCGGCTACGCACCCGCGCGCGAGCTGATCACGGCCGGAGCGATCGTAGCACTGGCCACGGACTTCAATCCGGGCACGAGCCCGACGGTGAGCATGTCGATGATTATGTCGCTGGCCTGCACGCAGATGCGCATGACGCCTGCCGAAACGATCGCGGCGGCGACGATCAATCCCGCTTATTCGTTGCGCCTGCATGATCGTGTCGGCTCGCTCGAAGTTGGCAAATATGCGGACCTGGCCGCATTTGACGTCGCCAGCTACCGCGAAATTCCGTATTATTTTGGCGTGAACCTCTGCAGCCTGACCATGAAGCGCGGTGCGATCATCCACAGCAAGAAACGTTAGCCGATGAAGCCGCTTGTCGAGTGTGTTCCCAATTTTTCCGAGGGCCGCGTGACGGCGAAAGTCGATGCCATCGTCAACGCCATGCGCGCGGTGCCCGGCGTGTATCTGCTGGCGCGCGAAAGCGACGCGGACCATAACCGCAGCGTGGTCACACTCGCGGGCGAGCCGGAAGCGGTGCGCGATGCCGTGGTGCTCGGAGTTGGGAAAGCGGCGGAACTGATCGACCTGACGCGCCAGACCGGCGCGCATCCACGCATCGGCGCAACCGACGTCGTGCCGTTCGTGCCCATCCACAACGTCACAATCGAGGATTGCGTTAAACTGGCGCACGAAGCCGCGCAGGAAATCTGGAACCGCTATCACATTCCCGTGTATCTGTATGAGGCCGCCGCGCAGTGGCCCGAACGCACGAACCTGGAAAACATTCGCCGCGGACAATTCGAGGGCTTGCGCGAGGAGGTACAGCGCAATCCGCAGCGCGCTCCTGATTTCGGCGAGCCGCGCCTGCACCCCACGGCCGGCGCGACGGTGGTGGGCGCGCGCAAATTCCTGATCGCCTACAACATCAACCTCAATACCGCCGATCTGGATATCGCCAAGCGCATCGCAAAGGCGATTCGGTTCTCGAGCGGCGGAATGCCCTGCGTGAAAGCGATGGGCGTGGATTTGCGCGCGCGAAATCTGGCGCAGGTTTCGATGAATCTGACGGATTTCGAGCAGACTCCAGTTCACACGGTCTTCGAGCGAGTAAGAGATGAAGCCGAGCGGCTGGGCGTCGGAATCGTCGGCAGCGAAATCGTGGGATTGATTCCGCGCCGTGCAATTGAAATGACCGGGGAGCACTTTCTGAAGGTCGAGAACTTTTCCTCCGCGCAGGTGTTAGAGAATCGACTGGAAGAATCGCTGGCCGAAGCGGCGGCGAAGAGCCATGCGAGCCTGGCAGCGATGGCGCAGCCGTTCATCGACGCGGTCGCGAATCCCACACCCGCCCCCGGCGGCGGGTCGGTCGCAGCGCTTGCCGGTTCGCTGGCAGCGGCGCTGGGACAGATGGTTGCGGGTATTTCCAGCAAGAAAAAATCGCTGGCGGCCCATGCGCCGCAGCTCGAGTCGATCGAGAGAAGGTTGCACAAGGCTTCGAAGGCTCTGGCGGAGGGAATCGACCGCGACGCGGCGTCGTTTGATTCCGTGCTGGCGGCCTACCGGCTTCCGCGAGACTCCGCCGAAGCATCCAGCGACCGTGAGCGCGCCATTCAGAAGGCGCTGGTGGGCGCCGTAAGCGTGCCGCTCGAGATGGCACGCCGTGGCGCCGAGGTTTTCGAGACGCTCGGGCAACTGGAACCACTGGCCGGGCCGTCTATGTTGTCAGACGTGCGCGTGGGCCGCCTGATGGCCGCGACGGCGGTCCGCGGCGCGCTGGAGAACGTGAGCACCAATCTCGCATCCGTAACCGATACGGCTTTCGCCAGCAGCGTGCGCGCGGAGGTGTTATCTCTCAGCGTCCAGGTCGGTGAAAGTTCCGTCGCCACCGGCCGATAGAGCTATCCTGAAGCCCTGAGGTTACTTAAAGTGAATCGACAAACACGCTGGTTGGCCGGAATTGGACTGCTGGCATCGCTCATCTATATGACCGCGCTGGCACTTGTGCCGCAGCCGAGCTCCGCCGGATCGCTCAGCACAGCCGTCATCGGCATGTTTCCGAAGGAGGTGGGTGAATTCACCTACGCGGATCTGAAAGGGGCACGAAAATTCCCCTGGTTCAGCCAGCTGAAAGAGCAGCTCTTGCCGAGCCACTTCCGGGACTTCGAGAAATTTCTGGCCTCGGCGGGGGTGGATCCGAATACGCAAGTCGACGAACTCGCCTGGGGCGGAATCAGCCCCACGAAAACCAGCGGCGAGGAGGTCGTGGGCATCGCCTTGGGCGCATTCAACCCTACCGCTAGCGAGGACCACTTCAAGGCGCAAAAGCTCCCGATGATCGAATACCACGGCTACCACATGTACGCGTTCGGTACCGGATCCGGCGCCGGCGATATTCTGTTCATGTACATCGACGCGAATACCGCAGCGTTCGGCAGCCGTCCGGCGCTCGAAAAACTGGTGGACGTTCGCACGGGAGTAACGGAAAGCCTGCTCGCCAACGACCTGATTTTTCCGCTTATTAATGAAGCCAACGGCACCGGGCTGATCTGGGGCGTGCTCAACAAGGACTATGCGCACATGGCGCTGACGCAGCTGCTGCCGGAAGCCAGTCAGTTCGCCCAAGCGGCGCCGATCATGGGCCGGATCAAGGCAATGACGATTACCGTGACCGCCGACAGTGGAATCGACGCGAACTTTCAGGCGGTGTGCAGCACGCCGGACGATGCCAATCTGCTGGCTGCGGGAATGCAAGGCGCGCTGATGATGCGCCGCTATCAGGAAGCGCAAGGCCATCCCGACCTTGCGGGCGCTCTCGATCAGGTGCGCATTTCGCCGTCCGGTGATCGATTGAAAATCGATCTGCCGGTGACCCAGGACCAACTGCTCTCGATCATCAAGACGCGTGCGCTAGCCACGACGATGTGAGTCGGCGACGATCCAGCTGAGTAAGGATTTTCAGGGGAAGGAACTTTAGCAAGCCGAGCCGGACTTCGCTGCACCGCAGGACTTCAATAATGTGACTCGGACGCCGCCTTCGCGCGATTCGCACCGGATGCGATCGTTCGCGTTGCGTTCCAATCGCTTGTGCATTCCCGCGGGGTTTGAACCCGCCGGCGATTCGAACGTGAGCTCCAAGCGATCCGGGAATTCATCAACGATCAGCCGCATGGTTGCCGCGGCGTTTCCGTTGGCGGAAACGGCCATTTCACGGGATGCCTGGGCGGCCGCCACCGAAACCTCCCGTTGAGCCTCCTCCGAGAAACCAGCCCGACCGGCCGCATGGGCAACGATTGTCTCCACGGAGGCAAGGAGCCGCGGATCGTTATCGAGTTGGCATTCGATTCGGCTGGTTCGGGCGCCGGGAGCGGCGGAGGAAGATTTGGCGGCAGGCTCTGCGCTCATCGAAATTCCCCGGATTCGGCCACGTGCAGATCACAGGCTTCGCGGCAATCCGGGCAGTAATACATACCGTCCTCGCAGAGACGGATATTTTCCATGGACTGGCAGAAGGAGCAGTACTTCTCGCAGGTGCATTGGTGTTCCGTCTTGTCGCACTGCGCGCAAACGACGATGGTCGCCATGGTTGTCCTTCCGCCGGTAGCCGGGTTCGCCTAGCACAATACTAGGTGACAGACGCGCGCGAGACAAGCGCAGCCGGGGCCCTGGAAGGGCAGACCCGGCTAGCGCTGCTTCTCGTTCCGTGCCTTTTCAACCGGCAAAGCTCGTTGTGCCGCTACGGTCGGCTTGATTTCCGACGTTGCGGTTGCCGGAGTGGTCGCCGGAAAGGTCAGCTCGCGACCGTCTGAAATCGCGGCAGCAGCTTCGGAGCGCGATTCGGGTACCGGCGAAGCCATCGGCACCAGCGCTCCTTCGGCTTCCTTCAAGAAGGTCAGGCCGGTGTCGCCCTGGTTCCAGTCAATCGAGATCACGTCGCCCAGCTGCACCTGGCTGGTCGCCAGCAGGCTGGCCAGCGGGTACACGACGTTGCGTTCAATCGCGCGCTTCAGGTGACGCGCGCCGTATTTGAGGTCCGTGCCCTCGCGCAGCAGGAAGTCTCGCGCAGGCTGCGTCACGCGGAACAGAAAGCGGCCCTTGGCCGTTTCGAGCACGCGCTGCTGCACCATGCCCAGCTCGATTTCGAGAATCTGCTCGAGCTGCCTCGAGCGCAGAGGATGGAACACCACGACTTTGTCGATGCGGTTCATGAATTCCGGCGCGAATTTGCGCTTGGCCGCTTCGGCCGCCGTGCGCTCGACTTTCTGGTCGAGGCCCGTCTGCGTTTCGGGCCGCAGCAGGGGCGCAAAACCCATTCCGCCGGTCATTAGCTCCGTAATTTCGCCGCCGCCGAGGTTCGAAGTCATGAAAATCATGGTCTGCGACAGATCGACGCGGCGATTGTCGCCGAGGGTAAGGGTAGCCTTGTCGAGAATGCCGAGCAGCAGCTGCCAGAGCGCGTCGGAGGCTTTCTCGATTTCATCGAACAGCAGGAAGCTGATCTTCAATTTGTCGGTGTGATACTGGGCGAGCGCCTCCTGCGTGATCAGCGGATGCGTCTCGCGGTGCCCCAGGTATCCGGGAGGTGAACCGATCAATTTGGCGATTTCATGCGAGTGCTGGAATTCTGCGCAATCGATCTTGATGACCGCGCGCGGATCGCCGAACAGCACTTCGGCCGTGGCTTCCACCACGCGCGTCTTGCCCGCGCCAGTCGGCCCGAGGAACAAGAGATTCCCCACCGGGCGCCCAGGCGAATTCAAGCCGGCACGAAACACTTGGTACAGATCGACGACAGCCTGCACGGCTTCGTCCTGTCCAACGATCTTTCGTCGCAGCCCTCCCTCGAAATCACGCGACTCCACGCTGCGGAGGGTCGGGTCGAGTTGTAGTGCTTGCGCGCCCATGGTAGTGCTCCCTACCGGAACTTTCTGCCGCTTTCAAGATTGCGCGGTTCGGAGCGCTCGAATTGATCGAGTTTGATGTCCACCGTCGACCGCAGCAATCGCAATTGCGTGACCAGTTCCCGGCTCGAGTTGGCACGATCCGTCAACACCAGCATCGGTGGCGAAAGATCGGCCAGGTCCAGGTTAAGGTTGCGTAATGAATGCATCAGGTTCTGCACGTACAGCGAACGTATATTGAACAGCTCGACCCGGCTGCTGACCCGCTCACGCAGGTTCGACCAGTCCAGCTCGAGGAAAGGGTGGCTCCGCGACACCGTACGGACCACTTCGTCGGTTATGCGCGGGCGTTCACCGAGCCGCGCCAGTTGGAGCTGCTGCACTTTCCCTTGCCGGCGCACGTTGTGCACCAGAAAGTAGGTGTTCCCTTTTCGTCGTACGAAAGCCACGACTATCTCTCCTTCGAGCCGCGTACCACGTCCAACTGGGACGTAGTGTATGAGCCGTCCACTACACGGTCAATGGTACGATGCAAAAGTTGGGCCAAAGCTGCATCGAATTGGTTAATGCCGGGCTGGAAAGGGCCGCCGATACGCGAGTGATGCAAATAAGGGGGTTGACGACTACAGCAGGCTGCGTGGATACACAAAATTCTATCGTACTCATTTGGATGCTGAATCGAAGCAGCGGGAAGCCTGCCAGGAGGCTGGAATGTCGTGGGAGTTGGTATACCAACTGGTGAAAAAGATCCCACGCGGACGCGTGACGACCTACGGTGAGTTGGCGAAGCGGCTGCGGATTCGCGGCGGAGCGCGCGTGGTCGGCTACGCGATGGCGGGTTGTCCCAACGGGCGCGGGATTCCGTGGCACCGCGTGGTGGGCGCCGGTGGCCGGCTGATCATTCGCGAGCCGTACGGCAGCTTGCAGCGAAAACTGCTGGAATCCGAGGGTGTGAAAATTGATGGCGTGCGAATCGACATGAGGCAGTACGCACTCGTGCGGCCGAAGAAGAAATCCGCCGTCGGGTCGCGAAAACGGGCGCGTCCGCACGCTCGCCGGACGGTACGCTGAATCGAGCGGCTCCCGGCGATTGTGTTATAGAATTATTGCTCCCCGACACTCGGGATTCATTCCGTGGGCGAACCCATCATTCAGGTCGAGAACCTCTACAAGAACTACGGCGCCGTAGAAGCGTTGCGCGGCGCGAGTTTCGCCGTGCAGGAGGGCGAGGTTTTTGGCCTGTTGGGCCCGAACGGTGCGGGGAAAACGTCCACGATCGAAATCCTGGAGGGATTGCGGACCGCCGATCGCGGCGTGGCCCGGGTTTGCGGCCTCGACCCTGAAAAAGCCGGCGAAAAATTCAAGGAAATCATCGGAGCGGTTTTGCAAGCCACCTCCCTTCCGCAGAAACTCCGCGTGCGGGAGGCGCTCGACCTGTTCGCGAATTTCTATCCCAAGCGGGCCGATGTGGGGATGTTGCTGAAGCGCTTTCAACTCGAGGAAAAAGCCAACGCCTTCTATAGCGAGCTTTCCGGCGGACAAAAGCAGCGGCTGGCGCTCGCCATGGCGCTGGTGAACGATCCGCGCGTCATATTTTTGGATGAGCCCACGGCGGGCCTGGATCCGCAGGTGCGGCGGGAAATTTACGACATCATCGCCGAGCTGCGCGGCAGCAAGAAGACCGTGCTGATCACTACCCACTACATCGAAGAAGCCGAACGGCTGTGCGACCGCGTGGCGATTATCGACCACGGCCGCGTGATCGCCCTGGGCACGCCGCGCGAATTGAAGCAAGGCTCGGCCGGGACCACGCGCATCGAGGTGCGAGTCGCGCGCTCGCTGACAAACGGCCTGATGGGCAAGCTGGACGGCGTAGCGAGCTGCCACGAGTTCGACGGCGCCTGGGTCCTGAGCTCGACGCGCCCGCCTGCGACCATTGTCGCGCTGGTGAAGCAGCTGGAAGCGGAGAATAACGAGCTGCAGAGCCTGGAAATGTTTTCACCGTCGCTCGAGGACGTGTTCATCGAACTGACCGGACGCCGGTTACGGGAGTGACATGGGAATTCTGAGCCGCACGTGGACGCTGACGAAGGTGCGATTGGTGCTGGCGACGCGCAACCGCGCCTTCTTCTTTTTCAGTCTGGTGATGCCGCTGATCTTTCTGGTCGGGGCCGTGGTGTTCATCGGAAATCACACGCAGTGGGCTGGTTACATCCTCGGCGCGATTCTGACCACGACCGTGATGGGCAGCTTCTGGGGCCTGAGCGTGCAGCTCGTGACGTTCCGGGAGCAAGGAATTCTGCGCCGGTTCCGAATCGCACCCGTAGGAGCCGGACCGATGCTCGCATCGAGCATCATTGCGAATTATTTCATGGCGCTTCCAGTCGTTACGCTGGAAATCCTGGTCTGCCGGTTCGTGCTGCACATGCAGAATTGGGGAAACCTGCCGGCGATCGTGGTACTGGTGACGATTGGCTCGGCGACGTTTTCCTCGCTCGGGCTGATCGTGGCCAGCGTGACAAACACCATGCAGGAAACGCAGATGATCAACAACCTGATCTGGATGGGGTTCATTTTTCTGGGCGGGGCTACCATTCCGATCGGCTCTTTTCCTCATTGGCTCCAGCATGTTTCACTCTTCATTCCCGCGCAATACCTTGCCACCGGTCTGCAATCGGCCGCCACCTGGCAGGCCTCGTTCTGGGAAGTGCTGGAAGACTCCGTGGCGCTGTTGTTGGGGCTTTTCGTAGCATTCGAGATGTCGCGCCGGCTTTTCCGCTGGGAGCCCGAAGCGAAGGCGCCGCGGAGCGCGAAGCTTTGGGTGGTGGCGGCCTTTGTGCCGTTCCTGATTTTCGGCGCGTGGGAGAACTATCACGGCTCGCAGCTGAAGCGGGTGAACACGAACTATCACATACTGCGTGAAATGATGCCGGGTCAGATGACTGCGCCGCGCTGAGATTCCCAGTCCCTTTTCACTTTGCCTCTGAATCCAGTTCGGCCCGCGGCACATTCAGACAGCCCGGCCCGATTGTCGAAGGAGCAGCCATGAAAGCGATTCGCATTCACCAGTTCGGCGGACCCGAGGTTTTAAGGCTTGAGGAAGTGCCCGACTTACAGCCGGGAGCGGGCCAGGTGGTCGTGCGCATGCGCGCGGTCGGCGTGAATCCGTTCGACACCTACATGCGCGCAGGCACGTATCCACGCAAGCCTGCCCTGCCCTACACACCCGGCCAGGACGGCGCCGGAAGTGTCGAATCGATCGGTCCAGCGGCGACGACGGGTGAGCCGGTGAAATTCAAGCCGGGTGATCGCGTTTATATCGCCGGCAGCTTAAGCGGCGCGTACGCCGAACAATCGCTTTGCGACGCTCGGCTGATTTTCCCATTGCCGGCAGATGTTTCGTTCGCGCAAGGTGCGGCGATAAACGTTCCCTACTCGACCGCCTTTCGCGCGCTGTTTCACAAAGCGCAGGCGCGGGGTGGCGAAACGGTCCTGATTCACGGCGCGAGCGGCTCCGTGGGCAGCGCAGCCGTTCAACTGGCGCGGGCTGCGGGGCTCCACATCGTAGGCACGGCCGGCAGCGATCGTGGGCGCAAGCTCGTGCTTGACGAAGGCGCTCACGAGGTGCTCGACCACAAATCGGACAAGCATTTCGACCAAGCGCTGGCTCTGACCGGAGGTCGCGGCTTCGACGTGATCATCGAAATGCTCGCCAATGTGAACCTGGGACGCGATCTGCCGATTCTGGCGCAGCGCGGCCGCCTGGTCGTGGTGGGCAATCGTGGGACCTCGGAAATCGACGCGCGACAAACGATGACGAAGGACGCGGTGATCTACGGCATGAGTATGTGGAACGCGTCGGCCGAGGACGTGATCAGCATTCATTCAGCGCTGGTCGCGGGCCTGGAGAACAAAACGCTGCGTCCGGTGATCAACCAGGAAATTCCGCTGGCCGAAGCCGCGCGGGCGCACGTGGCCGTAATGGCCGGCGACGCACACGGAAAAATCGTTCTGATTCCGTAGTATCCTCGCCACCCTCATGCTCAGAATCGCACCCATCGAAACCGGAGCCACCCACGCCCTGCTCCCCGCGGTTGCGGGCGCGCTGATCGTTGCGGTCGTGCTCTGGGAGGCGTTCGAGACCATCGTCCTGCCCCGCCGTGTGGCACGCCGTGTGCGGCTGACACGTTACGTCTATCGCGGCATGTGGGCCCCCTGGAAAGCGGTCGCGCGCCGGATGAAAAAGGCGAGGTCGCGCGAGACATTCCTCAGCTATTTCGGCCCGCTTTCTCTGCTGATTTTGTTCGCGATTTGGGCGGCCGCCATCGTTTGCGGATTCGCGCTCCTGTATTACAGCGGCTCGGCCCAGGATTCTACTCATCCGAGATTCGAAACCTGCCTCTATTTGAGCGGGACAACGATGTTTACGCTGGGCATTGGCGACGTCGTGCCCCATACGGCCTTCGAACGCTTTTTCGTGGTGATGGAGAGCGGGCTCGGCCTCGGTTTCTTGGCATTGATCCTGAGTTATCTGCCGGTGATCTATCAGGCGTTCTCGCGGCGCGAGGTAAATATCGTCCTGCTCGACGCCCGCGCCGGCTCGCCGCCCACGGCTACCGAAATTTTGCGCCGCCACCCTGGCTCCCTCTATGCGGAGGATCTCGATCAACTGCTGCGCGATTGGGAACGCGCCTCGGCGGACATTCTCGAAAGCCACGTGTCGTATCCGGCCGTCAGCTATTTCCGCTCGCAGCACAACAACGAGTCCTGGCTTGCCGCTCTTACCGCCATGCTCGACACCAGCAGCCTGATGCTGACCTGCATCGACCATCCCGCGTCGCGCCAGGCGAAGCTCACGTTCGCGATGGCCCGCCACACCATCGTCGATCTCGCCCAGCTTTTCAACGAAGCTCCGGTTTACGACGCGGCCGACCGCCTGCCGGGCACCGAATTCAAGCGACTGAGCGCGGTGCTGGCGCAAGCCGGTTTTCAGGTTCGAGACGAGCTGCATTCCTGCGAAAAGCTGACAAAGCTTCGCGCCATGTACGAGCCATTCGTCCTGGGTCTGGCGCGCTACCTCTACATGGAAGTCCCGCCTTGGATTCTGGCGAAGGAAATCACCGACAATTGGAAGACCAGCGCCTGGGGCCGCATCTCCGGCCTCACGAGCGACCGCGAAACTCTCGACGATCACAACGACTGACGCCTCGTTCTCGAGCCGCCCGACAACTCCGCTTTGGTCCAATTTGGCGCTGATTTACGCGCGCCACACGACACGGCGCCCCCGGTGGCAAAAATGCGTGTGCTATACTTTCTCCCTTATCGGGCCATAAAAGTTTCCATCGACGATGCGGAGAGCGCCATGAGCCTGCCCAAGACCGAGAAAATCTGGCACAACGGTAAATTCATCCAGTGGGACGACGCCACGATCCACGTGCTCTCGCACGTCGTCAGCTACGGCTCCGCGGTTTTCGAAGGCATCCGCTGCTACGACGCGCCCCAGGGCCCCGCGGTTTTCCGCCTCCGCGAACACATGCAGCGCCTGATTCACTCCGCGTATATCTATCGCATGGAGCTGCCCTATTCGGTCGACGATCTCTGCAACGCGGGCCTCGAACTCGTGCGCGTCAACAAGACTCCGGCGTGTTACATCCGCCCCATCGTGCTGCGCGGATACGGCGACGCGGGCGTGAATCCCACGAACAATCCTATCGAGACCTATCTGGCCTGCTGGGAATGGGGAAAATACCTGGGCGAGGAAGCGCTGAAATCGGGCGTGGACGTCTGCATCAGCTCATGGAACCGCCCGGCGCCGAACACGTTGCCACAAATGGCCAAAGCCGCCGCGAATTACATGAACTCGCAGCTGATCCGCATGGAAGCGAAAATAAACGGTTACGAGGAAGACATCGCGCTCGATACGAACGGCTATGTCAGCGAAGGATCCGGCGAAAACATCTTCGTGGTGAAAAACGGAGCGGTCACCACGCCGCCGCTGGCGAATTCGGCTCTCCCCGGCATCACGCGCGATTCGATCATGAAGCTCTGCCGCGATTTGAGCATTCCCGTCGCTGAGCAGGTGATTCCGCGCGAAATGCTCTACATCGTCGACGAAATTTTCTTCTGCGGCACCGCGGCCGAGGTCACACCCGTCCGCTCCGTCGATCGCATCAAGATCAGCAGCGGCGCGCGCGGTCCGATCACCAAGCGCGTGCAGGATGAATTCTTCGGCATCATCAACGGCAAGACGCCCGACCGCCACGGTTGGCTTTCTCCGCTGAACGTGCCGAGCGCCGCCGTTCGCTAAGCGGCGATCGACTGCGTTGCGGGGTTCTTTGACTCCCCTTCGGGGATTCTGTAGAATCCGCGCGGTCGTAAACCAAGCATGTTCAACCTCCTTCGAAAACTCACCGCGGAATTTCTCGGTACCTTCGCATTCGTCTTCGTCAGTGCCGGTTCGATCTGCACGGACGCCTATCTCGTCTCTACGGGGCAGAGCGGATTGGGCTGGCTTGGAATTGCGATCGCCGCTGGGTTGACCTTTGGAGTGATGGCTTCGGCGCTCGCGCATATTTCCGGCGGACACCTGAATCCCGCCATCACCATCGGCTTCTGGGTCACGCGTCGATTGAGCACGCTGCACACAATCACCTACTGGATCGCCCAGCTTGCGGGCTCCATCGCCGCAGCCTACACGATCAAGCTGATCATTCCGGATAGCACCTGGACGGCGAAGGCGCTCGGCTCGATCACACCGGACCTCGGTGGTGATTTCACCCGCGCGCACGGCATCGCGCTGGAAGCCGTATTGACGTTCTTTCTCGTGTTCGTCGTATTCGCCACGATGGTCGACGCGAAAGGCGCGTTCAGGGAAGTAGGCAGCTTCGCCGCGGGCCTGACGGTCGTCGTGGGAACTCTGTGGGGCGGACCTTTCACCGGAGCCTCCATGAACCCTGCTCGCGCCCTGGGTCCGGCTCTGGCCACCACGCACTGGCAGAATCACGGCGTCTATTGGGCCGGACCTTTGCTCGGCGGCGTCGTGGCGGCATTCGTTTACGACCGCGTCTTCCTCCGCGACCAACCGCCGGCCTAGCGGCGGCCTGCAGCGACGGCTCTTCACTCTTCCTGCGTGCAATCCATTGCACCCCTAGAAACTCTCGCACCTGGCTATCTTGTTGGGTACTAGAACCCATGCTAGGTTGGCTTCAGACCGCACGGAGGGAGTGTTCGCGATGGCCCTGAATATCGACGACTTGCTGCGCCGCGCGGTGGACAGCCGCGCTTCCGACTTGCACCTGAAGGTCGGCAACCACCCATATCTTCGCGTCGACGGCCAGTTGGGCGGCCTCACCGATGTCCCTCGCATCACGCCGGAAGAAATGCTGTCGATGGCCTTCAGCATGATGACCAACCGGCAGAAGCAGAAATTCAAGGAGACCGCCGAGCTGGATATGGCTTACGGCGTCGCCGGCCTGGGCCGTTTCCGCGTCAACGTCTTCCAGCAGCGCGGCAACGTCGGTATGGTTCTCCGCGTCATCCCGACCAAGATTCGGACCATCGAAGAGCTCGAGCTGCCCCGCGTGCTGATGCAGGTCTGCGAAGAGCAGCGCGGTTTGATCCTCACCACCGGGACCACCGGATCCGGCAAGTCGACCACTCTCGCCGCCATGATCGATCGCGTGAATTCGCTGCGCGCCGAACACATCATTACCATCGAAGACCCGATCGAATATCTGCATCGGGACAAGAAAGGCTTCATCAACCAGCGCGAAGTGGAAGTCGACACGTCCTCGTTCTCAACCGCGCTGCGCGCGGCATTGCGCCAGGACCCGGACGTGATTCTGGTCGGCGAAATGCGCGACCTGGAAACCATTTCGACCGCTCTGCTCGCCGCGGAAACCGGCCACCTGGTGCTTTCGACTCTCCACACTTTGGACGCGACGGAAACGATTCAGCGCATCATCGCCGTCTTCCCACCGCCGGAGCAGAAACAGATTCGTCTTCAGCTCGCTGGAACGCTGAAAGCCGTGGTCAGCCAGCGCCTGGTCCGCAAGAGCGACGGCACCGGCCGCGTGCCGGCCGTCGAAGTGATGATCGCGACCGGGTACATCCGCGACTGCATCATCAACCCGGACAAAACCCGCATGATCCGCGATGCCATCGCCGCCGGCACCAGCCAGTACGGCATGCAGACGTTCGATCAATCGCTCTTCGATCTCTATTCACGCAACCTGATCACTCTCGAAGAAGCTCTGACGCGCGCCTCGAACCCGGACGATTTTCACCTCCGCGTCCAGGGTATCCGCTCCTCGGCCGATTCCGCGCGCGAGGACATGGAACGCGCCATGAACGAATTCGAGCGCCTCGGCAAACGCTAGGGTTTTCTCTTCGGATAGAAGCCGGCCTGACAGACCCATTCAAAAAGCGGCCCAATGTTCGGGGCTTGGGAGACTGTGTCGCAACCTCGATGTCCACAGGTTGTATTATCTCGAGAATCGCATCAGTCGCGTCGCTCCCAAGAAACCGACAAGGGATGTGGAAATCGATATTTGCCCGAGCGACACAGACTCTGGATCCCTGGAGGTTTTTCCACAAATCCCGATTGCGCTACTCACCTCCATGCTTCTATGCTCGCCGCATGCGCAACCGGTCCAGACCGCGCCAGCTTTCAACTGAACAGGAACTCTACGCCTCCGCCCTCCGGGCCCTGATGCGCCGCGCGCATTCGATCCACCAGATGAAGGAATATCTGAATCCCCGCGCCGAAGACAAGGATCTGGTCTCCAACGTCATCGCCCGCCTCCGCGAGCTGAACTATCTCGACGACACCCGCTTCGCCGCCGAATTCGCCCGGCAGCATGCCAGCTTCCGCAAGCAAGGCCGCTTCCGCATCGCCCGCGAGCTACGCGCCCGCGGCGTGCCCGACCCCTACATCGACGCCGCGCTCGATTCCGTGTTCGCCGAAACCGACGAAGCCGCTTCGGTCCGCGCCCGCATCAAGCGCAAACTCGCTCATGTCCGTGGCGCGCTCGATCAGCGCAAAATCGCCTCGCTATACGGCAGCCTGCTCCGCGCCGGTTTTTCCGCGGACATCATCCGCACCGAGCTCCGCGGCCTCACCGGCGGCGCCCATCCCGACCTGTCCGAATCCGAATAGGTGAGTGGAAGCGCCGTTTCAACCCTGAAACGAGACTTGAGGTTCGGAGCGTTAACCCCGCCATCGGGGCCAACCTCAGCACTGGGAATTCACCCCGGCGCTCCCGCTACGGTTCGCGCCCGCCGGCTAACTTTCCTTTCGGAAGCAGCCGGCCTGCGTGCACGTGCCGCACGTATGGGCGGCCCCATGCGGGGTCGCCAAAGCCGGACGGCTCGCAATTTTGACCACCGCGGAGTTTCGCGTCCGCGCGGCCAGCGGCGTCCCGGCAGCGGCGCAAAACGACACAACTAAATTCTCACGGGTCACTTGCGCGCGAATCACCAAACGCTGCGGCGCGCGAAAACGCAGATCAACGTAGTTCCATGCCACGGTGGCGTCGCGTCCGTCCGCCGCGGCCGAACCCGGAACCGCGCGCGAATGCGCGTGCCGCTCGACGATTTCGCAGCCGGTTTGCAGCGCCAGGTCGTACAGCGCGTTCGAAAGCTGGCAAAGCCCTCCGCCGACATCCGGAATCATGCAGCCCTGCTGCAGCATACGGCCCTTCAGGTACCCGCGGCGCTTGCTGGCCCGGCCGATCTGCATCCAGAAACTGAAAACGCGCCCGGGCAGCAGCAACGTGCCGTCCAGCGACTCAGCCGCGATGCCGAGGTTGTGCACTTTGCCGCGCTGTAAGGCCACTTCCACCGCGCGGAGGTCCGACCAAAGCGCCGTACGCGATTCGCCCGCCACGAACAGGTACTCGCGCCCCAGCACGCGATCAAAAGGCAGCGGTCCGTCGGCGAAGTCTTGAATCGCGCGGCGCAGCTGGTGCCCCAGAACCCGGATTCGAAACAGCGCCGCCGAAAGACGCGTCGGCAGTGCTTCGGGCACGTCTGGGTGGCCTGCGGTGATAAGCGGCGAGCTTCCCATGGCCGGCTCCTTCCACTGGCGTAACAGCAGGTCCGCTGCCGTTTTCCTGCCCTGATTCAAGGCCAGAGAACCAGGTAATCACAGGACTTCCCGCGCACGTTCATAGGGCACGCGTGTCGGCAAACACACGTCCGTCGAAATCGTGACACCCGCAAAACCTTTTCCTGCGAGCCGCGTCTATACCGGGCAACGCGCCGCGTTCCTTGCACGCGCCGCGCTCGCATCGAGAATCGAGAGGAGAACCTTGCATGAAGAAACTCTGCCTATCGGCCACGTTATTCGCACTGGCGCTATCCGGCTCTACCTCGCGGGCCCGCGCCGCGCAGCCTGAGGACAAAACGCCGCCGAGCTATGACATGAAGGGCCAATCGCTCGCCGATCTCGACGATCTCCATAAGAAATTCGTCAGTCTCGCCCAAGCCACGCCGGCAGAAAAATTCGCCTGGCGGCCCGGCGAGGGCGTCCGCTCCGTCAGCGAAGCTTACCTGCACGTCGCCGCCATGAATTTCGGGATGCCTGCGCAGATTGGCGCCACTCCCGCGCCCGGCTATAAAAAAGACGGCTACGAATCCTCCACCACGGACAAAGCCGCGATCATCGCGCAGTTGAATCAGTCGTTCGATTACGTGCACGCCTACGTCGAGAGCATGTCCAACGCGGATTTCGCCAAACCGGAGCTGAAATTCGGCCCGCAGGCCAACGCCGGCGACATCATCTACATCATCATCGCCGACGACCACGAACACCTCGGCCAGTCCGTAGCCTATGCGCGGGTGAACGGCATCGTCCCGCCGTGGACCGCCGAAGCCGCGGCGAAAGCAAAAGCCGAGAAAAAATAGAATTGGCCAGGAAATACGGCACTGCTCAGGTGAGAGTGGGGGCCTTTCGGGCCCACCAGAAAAACACTGGAAGCGAAGCGGGCTTTACTGCTGGGCTCGCCCGGTGTGGAAGTAAATGTAGCGGCGCGGTTTCAGCGCGGGACGTCGGCTTCACCGCGCCACGCTATCTTGAATAATCGCCGTCACAGGCGCATCCGCCGGAGGCAGAATCCCAAGATCGCGATAAATAGGCCGGATCAGCGATCGCACCAACCGCAGCCGCGTCGCAAACCACAACGCACCCACAATACAACACGCCCCGCTGATCATGACTGTCCGTGGCGCCCCAATCCAGTTCGCCAGCGTGCCCGCCAGCAAGCTGCCGAACGGTGCCATGCCCACGAACGACATCGTGTAATAGCTCATCACTCGCCCGCGTTTGTTCTCTTCGACGATCGTTTGAATGATCGTATTGCTCGCGGCCATCTGCTGCATCAGCCCAAATCCGCAAACCAGCATCAGCGGCAGCGAAAGCCACAAATGCCGCGAGAACCCGAACAAGATCAGCCCC
>Ga0210391_10000595_pt1 | contig 36787 bp, 39 predicted proteins | sample IncBWC12OmetaG_FD_160573 | JGI IMG/M metagenome (GOLD analysis project Ga0210391, IMG submission 160573) | Forest soil microbial communities from Barre Woods Harvard Forest LTER site, Petersham, Massachusetts, United States - Inc-BW-C-12-O ...
GGACCGAAATCTCCACATGCGAAGCGTCCAGGAAAAGGAGCTTGTGCTCGTTATGACCCGCCACACTCAGGAAGTAAAGGTTTGGATCGTGCACCACGCCACGGAGCAGGAACTGCCCCTGGTACACGGTGGTGCTGGCCAGGGTATCCTTGTTCAGGTTCGGGTTGGATAAAAACACGAGCGTCCCCTCGGGCGCTCCGGGCAGGGTACCGTGGATGGAAAAGGCAGTGTCTGCTTGGGCAAGGAGCCCGTTGCAGTAAAAAAGCAAAGCTCCAATGAGCCATTTATGTCGCATGTCTTTCTTTTAGTACGTCAATCACCTCATTCAGGTTGTACCCTTTCGCCCTGAGGAGGACCAGATAGTGATACATCAGGTCCGCAGCCTCGCCCAGGAAAAGGGACTTGTTGTCGTCCTTTGCCTCGATCACCAGCTCCACCGCCTCTTCGCCTACCTTTTGGGCTACCTTGTTGATGCCCCGTGCGAGAAGCTTGGCCGTGTACGAGCCATCGGGCGATGTTGAAGCCCGCGATGCAATCACACCTTCCAGGTACGACAAAAAATCCGAAGAAACATTTTCTTCCCCCCAGCACGTATCCGCTCCTGTATGGCACGTAGGTCCTTGCGGCGCGGCCTTAATGAGCAGCGTGTCACCATCGCAGTCCAGGAGGATATCCCGCAGGATGAGATGGTTTCCGCTTTCCTCTCCTTTCGTCCAAAGCCTTCCTTTGGAACGGCTGAAGAAGGTCACCCGGTTTAACAAACGAGTAGCCTCCAGCGCCTCCTCGTTCATAAAACCCAGCATCAGCACCCTCCTGGTCTCCGCATCCTGAACGATGGCCGGTACGAGACCGTCCGCATATTTACTGAAATTCACCTTCATAATCTGACCGGGATCCGGTGCTTATGCAAATATCCCTTTATTTCTCCAATCCCTATTTCCTTGAAGTGAAAAATGCTGGCCGCGAGCGCCGCATCGGCCTGACCCTCCCGGAAAACATCCAGGAAATGAGGGAGTTGTCCACCCCCTCCCGAAGCAATTACGGGAACGGGCAAATCCGCAGACAAGCGGCGCGTGATTTCCAGGGCAAACCCCTGCTTTGTTCCATCGTGGTTCATCGATGTCAGCAGGATTTCCCCCGCCCCCCGGTCCACCCCTTCGCGGGCCCAGTCCTCGCAACGCACGTCGGTCTTCACGCGCCCCCCGTTGAGGTATACATACCACGTTCCATCGGACTCCTGCCGTGTATCGATGGCCAGTACCACGCACTGCGAACCGAATTCCTGGGCCAGTTCCCCGATCAACTCCCGGTTCCGGAAGGCGGCCGTGTTCACCGAAATCTTATCAGCCCCGCAAGCCAGCAACGCCTGCACGTCGCCCACGCTCGCGATCCCCCCGCCTACGGTGAAAGGGATATTGATGTGGCGGCTGATCCGGTCCACCAGCGCGGTCAGCGTTTTGCGTTTTTCATTCGTGGCCGTGATGTCCAGGAAGACGAGCTCGTCCGCCCCCTGCGCCGCGTACAGGGCCCCCAGCTCCACAGGGTCGCCCGCGTCCCTGAGCTGCTCGAAGTTCACCCCCTTCACGGTGCGCCCGTCCTTGATGTCCAGGCAGGGTATGATGCGTTTGGTCAGTGCCATTTGCTCAAGTCTTTTAATTCGATCCGTCCTTCGTAGATGGCTTTTCCTATGATGACGCCGCGGCAGCCGACTTCGGCCAGCGACTCCAGATCCGCAAGTGTCGCCACGCCCCCGCTCGCGATGAAATACAGATCGTGAAAGCGCTCCACGATTTTCTTATAGAGCTCGGTCGCCGGCCCCTGTAGCAATCCGTCCCTGCTGACATCCGTGCAAAAAACCTGATGTATGCCCCTATCCACGTACGATTGAATAAAGTCGAATACATTCATCGTGCTCGTCTCCTGCCAGCCGCTCACGGTGATTTTTTCCCCCTTCACATCTGCTCCCAGGAGAAATTTTTTCGCCCCGAATGCGTTCATCCATTCCGCCATCGTTTCGGGCTGTTTGACCGCGAGGCTCCCGATGGTGGCCAGCTTTGCGCCCGAGCCCAACACGATCTCCAAATCTTCCCGGCGCGCAATGCCTCCGCCGAAATCGATGACCAAAGCCGTGCGACCGGCCACGCGTTCCAGGACCTTCCAATTTTTTACCGCGCCCGCTTTCGCGCCGTCGAGGTCCACGAGGTGCAGCCGCGAAAGCCCAGCCCCTTCGAAAGCCTTGGCCACTTCCAGTGGGTCTTCGTTGTAGACCTTCATTTGCGCGAAGTCGCCTTGTGTGAGGCGGACGCATTTCCCATCGATGATATCTATGGCTGGTATGATTTCCACTTCTCCATTTTTATGTAGGTATATCCTTGGTCTTCCCACGCGGGTCCCACGGGTCGCATCCCAAAACGCTCGTACAGGGACAGCGCGCTGGTCCTGGCATTGCACCAGATGACCCTACCCTGCGCCTGTGCCATGATGTGCCCCAGCAGCAGGCTGCCGTAACCCTTGTTTTGCTCGTGCGGAAGCGTCGCGAATTTCCTGAAGCGGCTTTCATCACCCGCCTCGAACAGCGAAATCACCGAAACGGCTGCATCGTTGATGAACACCCCCCAGTGCGACCCCGCGTCGTCGTCGGCCAGCTTTATCCCGTCCAGCGTCCGTTCGGGATAAAGTACCTCGCGCCGGATGCGCCATACCGTTTCCAGGGGGGCTTCCCTTATCTGAGGCGTCATAGTTTCAAAAAGTTTCGCAATATATCCTCACCCGCTTCCGCGCTTTTTTCCGGGTGGAATTGGACGCCGTAGAAGTTTCCCTTGTGCAGCGCGCTGCTGAATTTTCGGCCGTACTCCGTGACCGCATCCGTCTCGGCACAAATGTCGGCATAGTAACTATGCACGAAGTAACAATAAGGCGTCGCGCCGTTGAATAATGCGCCCTTTGTATCCTCCACTTTATTCCACCCGATCTGGGGTACCTTCAGTTCCCCCACCGGAAAGCGCCGTACGCGCGTCCCGAAAATCCCCATTCCCTCCGTATCATTTTCTTCCGAATGCAGGCACATCAACTGCATGCCCAGGCAAATGCCCAACACGGGTTGCGTCAGGCTTTTCAGGAGGGTGTCGAGCCCGCGCTCCCTAAGATACCCCATCGCCGTACTCGCTTCACCGACACCCGGAAAGATCACCTTCTCCGCCGAGCGGATCAGCGCCGGATCGTCGGTCACCGTAGCCTCCGCCCCGATCCGCGCCAGTGAATAATGCACCGACTGGATGTTACCCGCATTATATTGGACGATCACGTTCATGGACAGATAGTTTTGAGAAAAGCGCTGGTCGAGGCATCAATCGCCCCATCCTGCAGTGCTTTGATGTAAGCAGTCCCGATGATCGCACCGTTGGTGTGTTCACAAGCCGCCTGAAAGGTCGTCGCGTCCCGGATGCCAAACCCCACGATGACCGGATTGCGCAACCCCAGCCCCCCGAGGCGCGCAAAGTAATCCTGCTGGGTGCTCATATCCTTGTTGCGTCCCGTGGTGGAAGAAGAAGACACGGCATAAAGGAACCCCGTGCTCAGTGCATCCAGTTGACGCACCCGCGCATCCGGCGTCTCCGGGGTCACCAGAAAAATGAAATGCAAATTTTGGCGTTTCAGTATGGAACTATAGGTTGTCGCGAACTCGTGCATCGGCAAATCAGGCAGGATGATCCCATCCACCCCCACCGAAGCCGCGTCCGCACAAAAGCGCTCGAACCCGTATTGCAGCACGGGGTTGAGGTAGCCCATCAGGAGCACCGGCAGGCGGATGCTTTCGCGGAACCCCCTCAACTGCTCGAACAGCAGCGTCAGGGTCATGCCATTGTCGATGGCGATCATCCCGCTCGCCTGGATCACGGGCCCGTCAGCCAGGGGGTCGCTGTAAGGCATCCCCAGCTCGATCATGTCCACACCCCCATCCTGCAAAGCCTGCATCACCGGCAGGGTGCTGTCCTGGTGCGGAAACCCCGCGGTACAATAAACGCTTAAAATCCCCCGGGGTTTGTTCTTGAATAAGGTATCGATTCTATTCATTTTGTTTCCATGTAATTCATGTATGCTTGCATGTCCTTGTCGCCCCGCCCGGAGAGACAAAGGACGACGATTTCGCCGGGCTTGAATTCCAGTTGTTTCAACCCCGCCAGGGCGTGCGCCGACTCCAGGGCAGGGATAATCCCTTCCGTCCGGGCCAACTCGAAAGAAGCCTCCAGCGCCTGTTGGTCGGTAGCGTTGAGGTAGCGGCCGCGCCCCGATGCGTACAGGTGCGCGTGCAAGGGCCCAATCCCCGGATAATCCAGCCCCGCCGAAATACTGTGTGCTTCCAGCACCTGCCCATCCGCCGTTTGCATGACAAGGCTCCGGCTTCCGTGGAGGATGCCGTCTTTTCCCAACTGCGTGGTGGCCGCCGAATGCCCGCTCAGCACGCCCTCTCCCGCCGCTTCCACCGCAATCAGCTCGACTTTGGGTTCGTTCAGGAAATGATAGAAAGCTCCCGCCGCATTGCTTCCCCCGCCCACGCAAGCCACCACCTTATTCGGCAGTTCGCTGCCGGTCGCCTCCTTCAGTTGCGCGCGCATCTCCTCGCTGATCACACTTTGAAAGCGCGCCACCATATCCGGATAAGGATGCGGCCCTACCACGCTCCCGATGATGTAATGCGTATCCACCGGATGGTTGATCCAGTCCCGGATCGCTTCGTTGGTCGCGTCCTTCAGCGTCTGACTTCCGCTCAACGCCGGTTCCACCCTCGCCCCCAACATCTTCATCCGCGCCACGTTCGGCGCCTGGCGCTCGATGTCCCTGGCCCCCATGAAGACAATGCACTCCATACCCATCAGCGCACACACCGTGGCGGTGGCGACGCCGTGCTGACCGGCACCCGTTTCCGCGATGATGCGGTGCTTGCCCAGACGCCTTGCCAGCAGGATCTGGCCGATCGTATTGTTTACTTTGTGGGCGCCAGTGTGGCAGAGGTCTTCTCTTTTCAGGAAAATCCTCGCACCGTATCTTTCGCTCATTCTTTTGGCGGGGTACAAGGGCGTGGGTCTTCCCACGTAGTCTTTGAGCAGGCTGTGGAATTCTTTCTGGAAGGTGGGGTCGCCTATGATTTCCAGGTAGCGGGTTTTCAGTTCTTCGACATTCGGATATAGCATTTCGGGGATGAAGGCTCCGCCGAAGTTGCCGTAGTATCCGTGCTCGTCTACTTGATATGTCATAACATTTTATTTTCGCCGCTGCGCGCAGCGCGGATTATATTTTGTGCACCGCCTCGATGAACGGTTCCAGGTTTTCCATATTTTTTACACCAGGCTGGACTTCGAATTTGCTATTCACGTCGATCGCGAACAAATTGCCGCCGGAGGGGCGGCTGCGGAATCCGCGGATGTTTTCTACGTCCTCGGGGCCGATGCCGCCACTCAAAATAAAGGGCTTGGCCAGTTGGACTTCGCCGAGGAGGGCCCAATCGAATTTGCGGCCCGATCCTCCGTATTGGATACCGGCAGTGTCGAAGAGGAAAAGGTCGCAGGCTCCGCTGTAGTTGCGCACTTTCCATTCGATATTGTCCTCGGGGCCCACGCGGAAGGCCTTGATCGTTTCGAGCTGCTCCGAGATGCGTTCGCAGAACTTGGGCGTTTCATCCCCGTGGAGTTGTACCATGTGCAAACCGTACGCATCCACGGCGCGCATGACCTCTTCGTAGGAGGGGTTGACGAAAATCCCCACCTTGTTGGTCTTCCAGCGCGCCTTGCGCACCTCCTCGGGGGACAACAGGTTGCCCAGGAAGCGTGGGGACTTGGGGTAAAACATGAACCCCACGAACTCCACGCCCAGGTCATCCAGGGTTTGGATTTGCTCCATTTGGGTCAGGCTACAGACTTTGATACGCATGTACGAACGCTTTAAAAGCCAATCCCGGATCTTTTTCCTTCATGAAGGTCTCCCCGATCAGGAAACCCGAAAAGCCATGGGCGCGCATTTTTTTCATCGTCGCCGGATCGCTGATTCCACTTTCTGCGATCCTGGGCAGGTCCGCCGGGAGGCGGTCGGCCAGCCTGAGGGATCGCTCAATATCCACCTGAAAGGTCTTCAGGTCTCGGTTATTGATGCCAACTATATCTACTTCCGCGCAAACGTGGCCCAGTTCATCTTCATCGTGCAATTCCAGGAGTACCTCCATGTCAAGGGACCGCGCCAGGGCGCCGAGTTCCCTAACCTGCGCGGGCGTCAGGCACGCCGCAATGAGGAGGATCACGTCCGCGCCCATGTCCCTGGCCTCGTAAACCTGGTAGGGGTCGATGATGAAGTCCTTCCGCAGGATCGGTATGTCGTTTGCCCGCGCGGCCTCCAAATCGGCACGACTGCCTCCGAAGAAGGGTCCGTCGGTCAGCACGCTCAGGCCCGAAGCGCCGGCCGCCGTGTAGGCGGCCGTGATGGCCGCGGCGTCCGCGCCTTCCAGGAAGACACCCTTGCTGGGGGACTTGCGTTTGAATTCGGCGATGATGCCGGTGTGCGCGGGATCGGCGAGGGAGGCGCGGAGCGACAACGTTTTCCGGCGCGGCCTGCCATCCAGGGTCCCGCTCGTCGCCAGCGGCCGATCCCGCTTGGCGGCCTCGACCTCGCGGCGCTTGCTTTCTACTATGGTATCCAATATCGTCATGCCTGCAACGCTAAAAGTTTTTGAAGGGCGTTATACGCCTTGCCGCTTTCGAGGCTATCCAGAGCCACATTGTAACATTCCTCATAGCCCCCGTACTTGCCCGTACAATGCAGGGCCATGGCCGCATTGGCTACCACCACGGCGTGCTGGGCCCAGGAGCCCTCGGCTTTCAGGATGTGGAGGAACAACTTTGCCGCCTCCTCCACCGAATTGCCCCCGTACAAATCGGTGGCTTCCACCGTCCTTTTGCCCAGCTGTTCCGCCGAATAAATCCGTTCTCCCGTATTGCTGAGGACCTTGGTATCGCCCGTCAGGGAAATTTCATCGTAACCGTCGAGCCCATGGATGATCGTGAACGCCTGGTCCCCCTGTTGCAGGAGGTAGTTATAGATCCGCGCCATTTCCATGCTGTACACCCCGATGAGTTGATACGGAGGAAAGGCCGGGTTGACCAGGGGCCCCAGCATGTTGAAGAAGGTGCGCACCCCGAGGTTGCGCCGGATGGCGCCCACCGCTTTGAGGGCCGGATGGAATTGGGGAGCATGGAAAAAGCAGATTCCGCTTTCCTCCACTTCCTTCCTCAAGGTCGGCGTATCGTTTTTGAACTTGTACCCCAATTGTTCCATGACATTGGAGGCGCCGCTGATGGTCGAAGCCCCATAGTTCCCATGCTTGGCCACCTTCTGACCGGTCCCCGCCACGATGAAGCAACTCAGGGTACTAATATTGAACGTATTTTTTCCGTCCCCGCCCGTGCCCACGACATCGATCACGTCCAGACCCGACATATCCACGCGCACGCACAATTCCAGCAGGGCGTCGCGGAAGCCCTGTAACTCCTCGATCGTAATGCTGCGCATCAGGTACACCGTGATGAAGGCCGTCACCTCGCTCTCGCTGTACGTCCCCTTGGATATCTGCACCAGCGTTTCCTTGGCCTGCTCCCGGCTCAGGGTCTTGTGCTCGAAGAGGTATTGTAAAATCTTTTTCATGCGCGTAGCCAGTTTTTAAGGATGATTTCGCCCATGGGCGTGAGCACACTTTCGGGATGGAATTGCACCCCCCTGATGTCGTATTTGCTGTGCTGCAGGGCCATGATCAAATCGTTTTCGTCGCGGGCCGTCACCTGAATACACGATGGCAGGTCTTCGTCCGAAATGACCCAACTGTGATATCGTCCCGCCTCGATTTCCTGGGGAATGCCCCGGAAGAGGTCGGCGTCCTGGCTCGTGATCCGGATCGGCGTCGCCACGCCATGATACACCTTACTCAGGTTCACCAGTTTGGCGCCGAAGGCTTCCCCTATGGCCTGGTGTCCCAGGCAAACGCCGAGGATCGATTTAGTGGCGGCGTATTCCTTGATGAGGGGCAGGAGCAGACCCGCCTCGGAGGGTATCCCCGGGCCGGGGGATAATATAATTTTGTCGTATGCTTTCACGTCCTCTAAGGGAATACGATCGTTTCTGAATACCTCTACTTTTTGATGTAGGATCTTCTCCACCAGGTGAACCAGGTTGTAGGTGAAGGAGTCGTAATTATCGAATACCAGTATGCGCATGTTATAACGTTTCGGCCAATTCGATGGCCCTTTTGAGTGCGTTTAATTTATTATTTACTTCCTGCAGCTCGCTCTCGGGATCGGAGGCGGCCACGATACCTGCCCCGGCCTGGTAATAGAGGTAGTTGCTACGGCTGAGAAAGGTACGGATCATGATGGCGTGATTGAAGCCTCCATCGAACCCTACGAAGCCGATGGCTCCCCCGTAATACCCACGCGCCGTGGGCTCATATGCATCGATGAGTTGCATGGCCCTGTACTTGGGGGCTCCGCTCAGGGTGCCTGCGGGAAAGGTCGTTGCCATGAGGTGGAAAGGATTGGCTCCCTCGGGCAGGTTGCCCCTGACCTCGCTGACGAGGTGGATCACGTGCGAATAATATTGCACGCTGCGGTACTCGGTTACCTCCACTCCCGTGCAGGACCGGCTCAGGTCATTGCGCGCCAGGTCCACGAGCATTACGTGTTCGGCATTTTCCTTGGGATCGTGCCGCAGGCGTTCCGCTTCGGCCATGTCGATGGCGTCGTCACCCGTCCTGCGGAACGTACCCGCAATGGGATGGATGATGGCCTTTCGCTGGCGGACGATCAGTTGGCTTTCGGGACTGGAGCCCATCAGGCGATAGTCACCGTAGTCGAAAAAGAAGAGATAAGGAGAAGGATTGATGCTCCGCAGCGCGCGATACACATTGAACTCGTCTCCGATAAAGGACCTTTGAAAGCGGCGGCTGAGTACCACCTGGAATACGTCTCCCCGGTAGCAACTTTTGATCCCTTTCCTTACCATTTCCCGATACGTCTCGTCGTCCATGTTGGAAGTCTCTTTCCCGTTCGTCCGGAAAGGATACACGGGTACGTCCTTAGACCGGATCAACGACTCGATCGCAGACCTGTCGCTTTCCAAACCCTTTATTTCGTTCTCACAGAGGTACAATTCCTCCTTGTAGTGATCGATCACGATGACGTACTGGTACAAGCGATATCGCATCAGTGGGATACCCTCCGATTCCTTGAAGCGGATGGGCTCGAAGAACTGTACCGCGTCGAAGGTCGTGTACCCGAACAGTCCTTGGGCCAGGGCCACGGCCTTTTCCGTCACCGCATTCACCTCGAAGCGTTGCATGAAGGACCATAGCAGGGCGGGTACCGAATCCTTTTCGGTCAGGGCCTGGTGCCCGGCTTCCTGGCCGGGGATCTTGGTCTCTACCCTCTTCAGGTCGCTGATCTCCACGCCGCCCACGGCGTTGATCCCGATAAAGGAGTAGCTGTTTTGGCCCGCATGGAAGTCGGTGCTTTCCAGGAGCACCGTATCCCGGAAGCGGTCCCTGAGGCGCAGGTAAATGCCGACCGGCGTATAAACGTCCGAGAGCATCTTCTTAAAGGTCGTTTCGATGTGTATCTTACTCATAGAACTAAAATCAGAAAGGCCCGCTGTGTACAGCGGGCCCTCCATGAATAATATGCAGTATATGCAAAGGCTCTGTTACACAGCGTCCGTGAATCGGTCTCCGTGCCACCACCAAAGCATATTATGATTGAGCTTGTTCATCCATGCAAATATGCGGCAAAAATGCATCCCCGCAAAAAAATTTTCCCCGGCGCCGCGGCGCCCCCGCGCAATTCGCGTCCCCCGCCGCGGCGGGTCACAGCACCCCCTTCGTCGTCGGCAGGTGGTTGCTGAGCGGATCGCGGGCCACCGCCATCCGTATCGCCCGGGCCAGCGCCTTGAAAATGGCCTCGATCTTATGGTGCTCATTCTCACCGCGGCATTGCACATTCAGGTTGCAACGCGCCCCGTCCGAAAAGGACTTGAAAAAATGAAAAAACATCTCCGTGGGCATCTCGCCGATCTTTTCCCGGTGGAACTCGACATCCCACACGATCCAGGACCTGCCCCCGAAGTCGATCAGCACCCGCGCATCCGCGTCGTCCATGGGCAGGGCGAACCCATACCGTTCCATCCCCCTTTTATCGCTCAGGGCCAGGGCAAAGGCCTCCCCCAAAGCAATCCCCGTATCCTCTATCGTATGATGCTCGTCGATGTGGAGATCCCCCTTCACGGCTATGGACAGGTCCAGCTTTCCGTGACGCGCGATCTGGTCGAGCATGTGGTCGAAAAACCCGATACCGGTATTTATTTCGGTTTGCCCGCTACCATCCATATTCAGCGTAACGGATATTTTTGTTTCCGCGGTATTGCGTGCGTGAACCACTTTGCGTAGCCCCAATTTGAAGAAGGTATAAATATCTTTCCAATGCGGCGTCTCCAGGATAACCGTTTCGCGCAACCGCTTGGCGTTCGCGCTGATCTCGCCCGCGCCCAGGGAAGGGTCGTTGTTCAACCAGATCGCCTTGCAGCCCAGGTTCGCCGCCAGCTCCACGTCGGTAATGCGATCCCCGATGACATAGGAATTGGCCAGGTCGTAGGCGGGGTTATTGATATAGGCGTTCAGCATCCCCGTTCGGGGTTTCCTCGTTGGCGCGTTTTCCGAGGCGTGGGTGCCATCAATGTGTACTGCGGAAAAGCGGATGCCTTCCCCTTCCAGCGTCCTCATGATAAAGTCCTGAACGGGTTGAAAATCCTTTACGGGGAAAGAGGGCGTCCCCAACCCATCCTGGTTGGTCACCATCACCAGTTCGTAATCGAACTCCCGGGCGATGCGGCCCATCCATTCAAAAACATGGGGATAGAAGACCAGCTTGTCGAATGAATCGATCTGGTAGGAAGGGGGGACCTCGTTGATCAGGGTGCCGTCCCGGTCTATGAACAAAAGGCGCTTCATTTCACCTTGTCCTTTACGCGGATCGCCTTGACCTCTGCCGCGGTGACAGCCGTCGCGGAGTTTCCGAAACTATGCCGCACATAGGTCAGTACGTCGGCGATGTCCTGATCGCTCAACGTGGTATGCGGAGGCATGATGTTGTGGTATTCATTGTCGTCGATGGTCAGGGGAGTCTTCATCCCTTCCATCACGATTCGGATGAGCGCCGTTTTATCTCCCAATACATAGGTGGTCTTGATGAGGGGAGGGTTCATGTTCATGACCCCGCTGCCATCCACCTGGTGGCACGTCAGGCATTGCGCCTGGTACAACTTCTTGCCCCTCGCGATGGAGGCGGTGAGGCCGTCCTGGAGGGCGGCGCCCGCGACCAGGAGTGTTGCGATGATGATTAGCTTCATGATTCAAAATTAAACGATTCGTCTGAGGCGATGATACTAACCTTGAAATGAGTGCATCGCCTCTATCAGCGCACGGTTCTCCGGAGGCGTCCCCACCGTGATCCTCAGGCACCCTTCGCACAACATCACCCGGCTTCGGTCGCGGACAATGATACCCTTGTTAACTAAAAATTCATATATCCCATGGGGATCGGTCGTCTGGACCAACAGGAAGTTCGCATCGCTGGGATACACACGCCGAACCACCGGCAGCCCGACAAGCGCCTCCGCCAAAGATTCGCGCTCGCGGACGGTTTCCCGGATCCATTCATTGACCTGCTCCACATTTCCCAGGGCTGTTAGCGCCAGTTCCTGGGAAGCCTGGTTGATATTATAGGGAGGCTTGATCTTGTTCATCACCCCCACGATGACCGTGGAGCTGAACGCCATCCCCACCCGTAGCGCCGCCAGGCCCCAAGCTTTGGATAAGGTTTGCATCACTACGAGGTTGGGATATTCGGTCAGTTCCTGAATGAAGCTCCGGTGCCGGGAATAATTGATGTAGGCCTCGTCGATCACCACGATACCAGGAAAATTATTGAGCACCGCCTCGATATCTCTCCGCTCCAATGCATTTCCCGTGGGGTTGTTGGGCGAACACAGGAAGATCAGCTTCGTATGCTCATCCACCGCGGCTCCCAGGGCGTCCAGGTCTAATTGGAAACCCGCGGTCAGGGGTACCTTTCTCAACGTTACGTCATTGATGTGCGCACTGACCTCGTACATCCCATAGGTCGGCGGACATATAATCACATTATCCACACCCGGGCGGCAAAAGGCGCGGTACACGATGTCGATGACCTCGTCGCTTCCGTTCCCCAGGAAGATATGGTGCACGGGCACCCCTTTTATCTCCGAAATACGCTCCTTCAGTTTCGCCTGGAGAGGATCGGGGTAACGGTTATACGCCTCCGGCAAAGGGGACCCGAATGAATTTTCGTTGGCGTCCAGGAAAATGCGCGCGTCCCCCTTGAATTCGTCGCGCGCAGACGAATAGGGGATCAGGTTTTTGATGTTGTCGCGCAGCAGCGCGTTTATGTTGAATTGCATAACTTAATTTTATTCTGCGCCACCGGTGCCACGGGCACCGCTTGTGGCGGCTCCGCCGCCGCCGGGCGTTGGACTACCGCCGGGGGCCGCGCCGCTTGTGGGACCGCCGGGCGCGGACAGCCGCACAGCCACGGCGCGCGCGTGGCCCAAAAGGCCTTCGGCTTCCGCGAGGGTGATCACGGTGGGGCCAAGATTTTTCAGGCCCCCGGGGGTCAGTTGTTGAAACGTAATTTTCTTTACAAAGCTATCCACACTCACCCCACTGTAGGCGCGGGCATACCCATTCGTGGGCAGTGTGTGATTGGTGCCGCTGGCATAATCTCCGACGCTTTCGGGGGAATAATGGCCGAGGAAAACCGAACCCGCGTTCACGACCCGTGAAGCCAAAAACTCCGCGTCCGCGCAGGCGATGATGAGGTGCTCGGGGGCGTAGGCATTGACCAATTCAAAAGCCTCGTCCATGCCGCCCATCACGACGATCCGGCTATGCACCAACGCCGCGGCGGCCAAATCCTTGCGCGGCAGGGCGCTCAGTTGTACCTGTACTTCGTTCATCACCTCGCCCGCCAGCGTTTCGCTGGTCGTGACCAGGAGGACCTGGCTATCGGTCCCGTGTTCGGCCTGGCTCAGGAGGTCGGCCGCCACAAAGCGGGGGATGGCCGAATCGTCGGCAAGCACGCAGACCTCGCTGGGCCCCGCGGGCATGTCGATGGCGACTCCGTTTTGCTGGACCAGTTGCTTGGCGCAGGTCACGTATTGATTGCCGGGACCGAAAATTTTGTAGACGCGGGGAATGCTTTCGGTTCCGAATGCCATGGCCCCGATCGCCTGTACCCCGCCCACGCGGAAGACCGAAGTGATGCCAACCGCGCGGGCTGCGTATAGGATGGCAGGATGAAGGTTTCCCGAGGGATCGGGCGGAGAACACAAAATGATTTCGCGGCACCCCGCGAGCCTGGCGGGGATGCCCAGCATCAACAACGTCGAAAACAAAGGTGCCGTCCCTCCGGGAATATATAAACCTACGCGTTCGATCCCAACCGACTTCCGCCAGCAACGCACCCCCGGCATGGTTTCCACCACGTTCACCCGGTCCAACTGCTGTTCATGAAAAGCCGTGATATTGGCACGGGCGAGGTCTATTGCCGCGGCCAGTTCCGCAGGTACGCGGGCGGCGCCTTCGGCGATTTCTTCCGGGGGCAGCACCAAACGCGCGATCCGCGCCCCGTCGAAGCGTTCGGTGAGGCGCAGGACGGCCGCGTCGCCGAAATCGCGCACTTCCGACAGCACCTCCGCGACTTTGGTCCGGAGGGCAGCCTCGTCCGCAGAGGGGCGGCGGAGCACCTGGGACCATTCTTCGCGGGTGGGATGAAACAACAACTGCATCAGACGATCATTTTTTCGATGGGGACCACCAGAATGCCCTGTGCGCCTGCCGCCTTCAGCTTTTCAATGATCTCCCAAAATTGGTTTTCGCTTAAGACGCTGTGCACCGAGCTCCAGCCTTCCACCGCCAGGGGAAGGACCGTGGGGCTCTTCATTCCGGGCAGGAGCCCGATGATCTCCTCCAGACGGTCATTGGGCGCGTTCATCAGCACATACTTATTATTGCCGGCCTTCTTCACTGCCTGGATGCGGAACAGCAGCTTGTTCAGGATGTCCATCCGCTGTGCATCCAAGGCGCCATTCCGGACCAGCACCGCCTGGGAATATAAAATGGGCTGGACCTCCACCAGTCCATTCATAAACAGGGTGCTTCCGCTGCTCACGAGGTCGCAAATGGCATCCGCCAGCCCGATACCTGGCGCGATCTCGACCGAGCCGCTGATTTCGTGGATGTCGGCTTTCACCCCGTGTTCCTTCAGGAACTTGTCCAACAAAACGGGATAGGTCGTCGCAATCCGCTTCCCCTCCAGGCAAGCGGGGCCGGGATACTCTTCTCCCCGGCGCACTGCCACCGACAGGCGGCACTTGCCGAAGCCCAGCTTCTCCACGACCTCGACGCTCCGGTTCTTTTCATACACCACATTTTCACCCACCATGCCCACGTCGGCCACGGCGTCTTCCACGTATTGGGGGATGTCGTCGTCGCGCAGGAAGAAAACCTCCAGGGGGAAATTGCTGGCTTCGGTCTTGAGCATTTTCACCCCGTTGGATACGTCGATGCCGCACTCCTTGAGGAGTTTCATCGAATCGTCGTGGAGGCGACCGGATTTTTGAATGGCGATTCTGAGTTTGGCGTCTGGCATAAAAAAATAAGGTCCGCCGATTGGGCGAACCTCAGTATTGTTTAGAGCACACAAAACCGTCAGTTCACCCTTGAGGGAGAAAATGATGGTGATGGATGTGTGCGAAAATATTCATGCCGCGAAACTAACTAAATTTCTTTGCATCTTCCAAAAATTTTGCCAGCCCAATGTCCGTCAACGGATGCTTCAGCAGGCCTAGAATGGATTCCAGGGGCGAGGTGACGACGTCGGCACCCGCTTCAGCGCACTTGACGATGTGCAGCGAACTGCGGATCGAAGCGGCCAGGACCTGGGTCTTGTAGCCATACGTCCGGTAAATCTGGACGATCTCGTCGATCAGTTGGACCCCGTCCCAGTTGCTGTCGTCGATGCGCCCGATGAAGGGAGACACATATTTGGCGCCTGCCTTGGCAGCCAGTATGGCCTGACCCGCGGAGAATACAAGGGTACAGTTTGTTGCGATGCCGTTATCGGTGAACCAGCGGATGGCCTTCACCCCGTCCTTGATCATAGGGACTTTTACGATGATATTGGGGCGAATGGCGTGCAGCTTTTTCCCTTCCTCTACAATTTCATTGAAGGTGGTGGAGATGACTTCGGCGCTGACGTCTCCGTTTTTGACGATGTCGCAGATGGTCGCGTAGTGCTTGGTTACGGCTTCTTGTCCTTTGATCCCTTCTTTAGCCATGAGGGAAGGGTTGGTGGTTACCCCGTCGAGAATGCCGAGTTCGTTTGCTTCTTTGATTTGGTCCAGGTTGGCCGTATCGATGAAGAATTTCATAATTATTTGGTGTTTATGGTGGGCCGTAAAGGTAAGAAAAGGCTCACGGGAGGGCAAAAAAAATGGCAAGTTACTTATATCGCACCGCTGCGACCGCCTACCCTTGCTGCCTTCCGGCCCTGGGGGAGTTCGACAGGAGCTGGTCGTATAAGACTTGCCACGGCAAAGATAGGGGAATTGCCGACAACCGGCAAAAAGGTCTAGGGGCTGACAAATTTCACCGCCCCGGAGTTGTCCCATTGGGTCTGATAGGTAATGGGCCCTGTTTGGGTGACCGAACCGGAATACGTTTTTCCAAGCCAGGTTATGCTCAATTGAACAGGAACACCCAGTGTAAGGGGAGTCAAAATCAAATCGGCGGACAAGGGTGCGGGCACATCATAAGAATAAGCAAAGGGGAAGCTTCCCAGGTAAACGCTGTCCGAAAAGGAAAACGTATAGCTGTTGGTACCTGTAGAAGTGGAATACACAAAAATGCTGGACCCTCCTCCCAAATAGGTTTTAACCGAGGTCGAGATGAGCTGGATATCATATAAAGTATCCAGGGATCCTAGAGTCAATCCATAACCCACGGACGGGCTGATCAACAGGGTGTCTGTTGGGTTCATGAACTGATAGGGAAACAACGTATCCGTACCGACCGTCACGGAAACCACATCCGTATGCCCAAGCAATTTTCCGGTCAGTGAATCGAAAAAGGAAGCGGAGATCGCATAAATTCCCGAATGACCGAAAGTCATGTATCCTTCCCCGTTTACCATGGTAGGGGACAAGTACAAGGCAGGATCGGATGGGGTCACCGTCCACTTATAAATATGGTTCGTAGGGGGTTGTGCCCATTCCAGGCTATCCCTGAGTGCAGTCGAGTCGCGGATGTAAAAGGCCTCGTGGATCCGGAGATTCTGGTCGTACCAGACACCCAGATAGTCGACACTCCCCGGCTGCGCGTTTTTCCGGCAGGAAAACAACATAAAAAGAACACCCAAAATAAAAATCGCCTTGCGCATATTGAACCAGATACGAGGGACAAAAGGAACGTTGCCTAGCGCGCACGCTCCGCATTATTCTGCGCCAGCGAATTCACGCGCCCCACGCCCACAAGCTCGTCCCAGCGCCCGCCCAGGGGACGATAGTACACCAAGACCAGGTAATTGTTTTCGGTCTCGAAAAAATTCCCTTCCGTGGGTGTGCTGTCTACGGTCCCGTCCGGGGACCGCAAGACATAAATATAGTCGTAATAGCCTTGCTTCAAATACTGGGCGCAATGGTATACGTTATGCGCAGGATCCCAGGTCATGCGGGTGCTATCGTTGAACTCATAGTTCGTAAGCGCGCCAAAGAGGTAAAGGTCTTTCCCGTCATAAGGCTGCCCGTCGGGAGGTACATAAGTGAAGTAAATGTGTCCATAATCTCCCTGGTAGGTCGGGTTGACGCCATCGGTGGTGATGATGTTATAACTCCCGTTTTGATCCTGGTACACGACGTAGGGAAATCCGGCCCTGGACTGATCGGGGCGGACGACCACGTTGATCCGGGTGGTGCCTTCGTCCAGCTTGGCGATGCGGTCGCTTTGAAAGCGGAAGCTGCGGATATCGAGCCACCGCCATTCGCGCGTCCCCGGGAAGACGGCGTCCGCTTCGGGGTTGTATTCCAGGTAGCCCTGCCGGACAAAGCTCGGGTGGATATCGTATTTGGCGGTCTCCCAGCGCCAGTTCTGGACGATAACGACCTTGACCTCCTGGGTGGGGGAATTGAGCTGGTGGGCGCCCGTACTCACGGTGAACTGTACCTTTTGGTGCGTGGTATGGACTTCATCCGTGAAGGGAGGCTGGACTTCGAGCCCGCCAACCGACATGCTGTTGTTCAGCACCAGCATTCGAACTTGGAACACCGGATTGTCCTGGTCTCCGCTAACAAAAACCTTCAGCAGGTAATTCCCTCCCTTGGTGGGCATATAATTGGGGTCGGGCAGGGTGGCATGGTAGTGCGTATAGCGCGTGATGGCAAGGGCGGAAGGGCGGTACTGATCGATCTGGATGCCCGCGAATCCCTTGGTATATTCCATGGCGTTGAGGCCGGAGGGACTCCAGTCCTCGTTCCTCAACTCATAGATATAGGAATAAGTCTTCGTGTCCCCGTCCAGGTCGTCGAAAGCCAGGTCCAGACGGTCGCCTGCGTTCAGGGTGATGACGGGCGGCGTGATCTGGCTGCCCTTGGCATAGAGCTGCACGGTTTTGATGTTACCACGGAATACGTGGGTGGCTCCGTCATCCGTTTGAGCCAGCAGGCTGGACGCGCAAAGGCATGCAGCCAGGGTAAGAGAATGCTTCAAATCCATTAGTTTTACAGATCAACAAAAGTACGTGCTTTGAACATTGCCCGGTTTATTGCCCAACGTATCGCTTTTAATCCGGAGCGGACCTTTTCCAGGTTCATCATCCGCCTGGCCATCATCGCCACGGGGATCAGCGTGGCGGTCATGATCGTGGCCCTGGCCTTTACCGAAGGATTCCAGTCAGCCATCAGCCAAAAGGTCTTCAGCTTTTGGGGGCACATCCGCGTGGAACACATGGAGCCCGAGCAAACCCTGATCGCCGAGGAAACGCCTATGCATCAGAACGACACCGTGATGGAGATGATCCATTCCTGGCCGGGGGTTGCCTATGCCGATGCCTTCGGAACCAAATCGGCGATCCTCAAGACGAACGAAGGAATCGAGGGAATATTATTCAAGGGCGTGGAAAAGGGGTTCCATTTCAACCGCCTTTCTTCCTTCCTTCAACCCCAGGAGGGGCGTTGGATCGAATTCCCCGACAGCGGGTACAGCAAGGAAATCAACCTTTCCCAATATACCGCCGATCAGCTCAAGCTCAAGGCCGGGGATGACCTCCTGATCTATTTCATACAACCCAACGCGCCGCCCAGGGCGCGGAAGTTGAAAGTTGCGGGGATCTATAAGACGGGCATCGACGAGTACGACCAGAACTTCGCCATGGGTGACCTGAACCTGATCCGCCGCCTCAACGGGTGGGACAGCACGATGATCGGGGGATACGAGATCTACGTGAACGACTACCGCAACATGGGCGCCATAGCCGATTCCATCCGTGTGAACCTCCCCGTGGGCTGGAACGCGCAAACCATCCAGGACGTTTATCCCAACATCTTCGACTGGCTGGGCCTGATGAGCTGGACGGAATGGCTCCTCCTGGGCGTCATGACGTTGGTAGCCGTCCTGAACCTGATCACCTGCCTCATCATCCTGGTCCTGGAACGCACGCGGATGGTGGGGATCCTCAAGGCGATCGGCACCACCGACGGGACCATCCGGCGGATTTTCATGATCCATGCCGCCATCATCGCGGGCTGGGGCATTTTCTTCGGAACCGCCCTGGGGTTGGGTATCTGCTGGCTGCAGCAAAAGACCAACCTCGTCAAGCTGACCGAGGACGCTTATTATCTTTCCGTGGCAACCGTCAAGATCGTCCCTTGGCAAATCCTGGCGGTCGATGCGGCGACCATGCTGATTTGTTTCCTGGTCCTGCTCATCCCCCTCCAATTGACCAAACGCATTACACCCGTGAAGGCGATCCGTTTCGAGTAAAGTGGGAAAGCAGAATCCCCGTCGCTACGGCGGCATTCAGGGATTCGGCGGCGCCGATTCGGGGAATGGTCACCTGCAGGGTGGCCAGCGCCAGCAGCCCGGACGAGAGGCCATGTGACTCATTGCCCACGAGAATTACGCCGGGGGGCGACGCAGCAATACCCGTTACGGGAGCGCCGTCCAGGGTGGCTGCATAGACGGGGCGACCCAGTGCGGCCAGGGCGACAGCCAGTGCGTCGTATCGAACCGCCACCCTCAGGAAACTTCCCATGGTCGCTTGTATAACCTTAGGATTATAGACTTCGGCGCACTCAGGGGAGCACAGGAGGTGCGAAACCCCGAACCAGTCCGCGATCCGGATGATGGTCCCCAGGTTCCCCGGGTCCCGGATGTCGTCCAGTGCTACACACCAGGCGTCAGGGGGGAGCGTCCAGGGAGACTCATCTGAAACCTGCAATACTAAAACCACTTCGTGGGGCGTTGTCAGGGCGCTGATCTTTTCAAGGACGGGAGCTTCCACAGGGAAGACGCGGTCCGGAGGCAGGGCGGCAACGAGCGGGGAATTTTCGGCTATCCATGAGGGTAAGGCAGCCAGGTACTGCACCCGGGACGGCACCTTATCCAGGACTTCGACCGCTATCTTGGGTCCCTCGGCAATGAAGGCCCCCAGGCGGGTTCTGAATTTTTTCTGGTGTAAACTTTGAATATATTTAATTTGTGCCTTACTGAGCATGGTACCTTTTTGGCGTTCATATGGGTTGATTTGTCTGGTGGGGTGGTTGACCTTCAGCGGTTGTTATAAAGCCAAATACTACCAGGCAGGCAAACCGTTCGCGTTCAAAAATAACATAGAACTCAGCGCGGACGTCAGCACCCAGGAAAAAAAAGGCTTGGTAAGGGATCTATTTCAGCAATTGGACGACAGCCTCACCCCCCAGGTCAAGGATTTCCTCTTCGTGTGGCATACCCTCCAAAGTCCCGCGGTTTACGATACCAGCTATGCGGGCGCCTCCCTCAAGATTATGCACTTCTACATGCTGAAGGAGGGTTTTTTTAGTCCGGAAGGCGGCTACACCTATAAGATCGATACGGTCGTCGTCAACAAAAGACACAAAAAGGTCCAATACCGCGTGACCACCACCTTCCACATCGTCGCGGGCCCCCGGACCCTGCTGGATTCCATCGTGGAAGACCTGAAGGACCCCGAGCTGCAGGCCCTGCTGGATTCATCGCGGAAGTCCACGTTACTGGTCAGGGGCGAGCCTTTCAATGGAGACAAGATCGACGGCGAGATCAACCGCCTCATCAATATTTACAAGAACCACGGGTACTATTCCATTTCCCAGGATGCCTTCCAGGTGGAACTGGACACGACCAATCCCATCCTGATCAATCCCACCCTGGATCCCCTGGAACGCATCCGCCAATTTGTGGAGCAGCAGAAAAAACAAAAGAACCCAACCACCGATCTGTACATCACCTTACGGCCCAACCTCGACAGCGCGTTGCTGAAAAAGTACTACATCCGCAAGGTCTACATCTATCCCGATTTCGAAATTACCCGCGATAACCGGAAGACACCCCTGACGGGTATCTACATTGACAGCGTCAGTATCCGGTATCACACGCTGAAATTCAAGCCCAGCTTCCTGTTGCGCAATACCTTCCTGAAGCCGGGCGACATATATACCCAGGACAACTATAACAAAAGCCTGAACACGCTGAATTTCCTGGGGGTCTGGCAGGTGCCGATCATTCAGGCACGGGAGGTGAAGGATACCGTAGCCCCGGCGCCGAAAGGGGACAGCGCCGAAATGCTGACGCGCGTGCAACGCGCGGACAGCTTGCGCAAGGCGGCAGACAGCGCCCAGCTCGCGCGCAGGGCCGTGGAAGACAGTATCCACCTGGCCAGGCTCAATGCACGCGTCGACAGTACCCTGGCCGCCATGAAGGGGGACACGACGATCCACCACGACGAGGACGCCCACGCTCTGCTATCAGCGGGGGCGGGCATCAAGGCTACCGGTCCCGGGCAAACCCAGCCGACCCACAAAGGCAGGGATTCCGTGGGTTTCCTGGATTTTTATTACCTGCTGACTCCCGCCAAACCGTTAAGCCTGGACGGCAACCTGGAACTCAACTATTCCAACAATACCAGCTACAGCGAAGCGCAGAATTCCATCGCCACGGGCAATATCATCGGCCTCGACGGAGACGTGGGAATCACCCACCGCAACGTGGGCCGGGAAGCCATCAGCATGACCAATACCGTCAACGGAGGCGTTGGGCTGGCACCCCAGTACAACTTTGACCTTGCTTCGGTGGACCTGGGCTACACCAACAACATCACCATTCCGCGCTTCGTCACGCCCTTTGCCTCGATAAACAACCTCAACCCCCTGGCCAAGCAAACCGTGATCACCTCGAACGTGACCTACGTTGAGCGCATCGGTTTCTTCGACCTCCAAAGCTTCAACTTCAAATACGGCTTTCAGTGGAAATCGGACACCAATGTCACGTGGTCCTACAACCCTATAGACGTGGAATATTCCTACATCTATAACCGGACCAATAGTTTCGAACAGGCCCTCGATACGAACCATTTCCTGGCCTTCGCCTATACGAATGCCCTGATCATGGCGCAAAACTTCAGTTACCTCCATACCTATATCAACCGGCACCATCCCAACCGGATCAGCTACTTCCGCGCCAGCCTGGAAACTTCGGGGCTCCTGGCGGGGATCGCCAAAAGGGCCAGCAACGGGGACGTGTTCGGGCAAGTCTCCCAATACCTGAGACCCACCCTCGAATACCGGCACGAAATCAATTTCAGCAACAATAATTCCTGGAACTTCCGCTTATTTTCCGGGGTAGGGATACCCCTGGGTGGAGACTCATCCCTCCCCTTCTTCAAGCAATTCACAGGGGGAGGTCCCAACAGCATGCGTGGTTGGGCCTTCCGCAGTCTGGGACCCGGTTCCATCCGCCTGGCTCCCGATACAGCGAATAACTTCAACGACCGTTTCGGGGACATCCAGTTCGAGGGGAATATCGAGTACCGCTATAATATCGCCGAGATCATTCCCAACTCCATGTACCTGAAGGGAGCCATATTTACCGACATCGGGAATGTCTGGGACTTCAGGCGCCAGTCCTTCGATCCCGCGACCCACCCGACTTATGACAGCGCCACTCTGGATATTTCCCATTTCTACCAGGAACTGGCCGTTGATGCGGGTGTGGGCTTACGCCTGGACTTAAGTTATTTTGTGCTGAGGTTCGACTTCGGCTTCCGGATCAAAAAACCCGACGAACCCCTTCATGACGGGTGGCAGCTTCCCGACATTACCTTTCTCCACGTGTTCGATGGTTCGAAGAACAATAAATTGTGGCGATACAATAACTACAACTTCAGTTTCGGGATCAACTATTTTTTCTGACGGACGCTATCTCTGAAAGGAACCCTTCGAGCGTTTGCGCATCTTCAACCCGGAATGCACCGATGCGCGTCCGCCTCAACGCACTCAAATATCCCCCACAACCCAGGGCCGCTCCCACATCGTTCGCCAGGCTCCTTATATAAGTTCCCGTGGAACAAACGATGCGCACGTCCACTTCCGGCAGGCGCCAATCCACTACCTCAAAGGCGTGAATCGTCACGGGCCGGGGCTCCATGGTGACTTCGAGTCCTTTTCGGGCCGCCAGGTATACCGGCTTTCCCCCCTGTTTGATCGCAGAAAAGATAGGGGGCACCTGGAGTATACTACCGCGGAAGTTATTTAGCACGCTCTCGAACGCCTCCGGCGTCACTCCATCGAGGGACGCGAACCCGGAAGGGGCGCTTTCCAGGTCGAACGTCGGCGTCACCGCCCCCAGGGTAAAAGTGCCCCGGTACTCCTTTTCCAGGCCCATGTACTCGTTGATCTTCTTGGTAAACTTCCCCGTGCATACAATAAGGAGGCCGGTGGCCAGCGGGTCAAGGGTCCCCGCATGGCCCACCTTCTTGATCCCGATGGAGCCGCGGACTTTTGCGACCACATCGAAAGAGGTCCAGGTCAGTGGTTTATCAATCAGCAGGACTTTTCCTTCTACGAAGGGCAGTTGCCAGGGAGCGCTTTCAATCATTTCACGCAAAAATAGCTTACGAAATGCTATACATATCGAAGAATGGATATATATTTACGTCGTTATTTCCCACCCTATTCCGTACCTCCCTTAATCCGTACCGGACCTGCAGCACCTTGTTGTCCGAGCGTCTCATTTATTGTTAATTAATATAACCGCTTATGAACAATTCGATTACACTCGAAGTGGCAGCTGCCATCATTAGTTTTGTTGCTCCGTCCGTGTATGTGGCCGTACAGATCATCCGCTTCAACCGGAGCCTGAAGCAACATAAAGCACATTAATTGTAGGTACCAACGCATCCCATATCTTATGGTTAGGGTCCGGCGCAAACCGGACCCTTTTTTATTGTATCGCCGCGATGCACCGCCGCATCAGCCCCAGCGTAGTTCTACGCAAAATGGCCGTATACCGCTTTTGGGTATTGTCCCCGTTTGAAACATGAGCTAGGTTTGAACATTATTCATTAAACACTGCACAAATGAAATGTTCTCACCTACTGGCACTAATCAGTTTTTTGGCCTTCACCGGCTGCTCTAAACAGGGACCCACGGGACCCAAAGGCGATACAGGTCTCCAAGGTGCACAGGGTCCCCAGGGGCCCAAAGGCGATACGGGCACCGCGAATGTCATCTATTCTGACTGGACTGGAGGTTTTTCCGGCACCTCCGGCGAATGGAGCGTGCCAGCCCTGACCGCGGGGGTACTGGACAGCTCGGTCGTGCTGATCTACGGCATTACGGATGGGATCATTTTCACGTTGCCTTACGACAATGTCAATGGCAGCGGCTTTTACGTCAATGACCTGATCTCCACAGGGAATATCGAATTGCTGTGCGACGCCAACGACAACCTGGACTTATACATGTTCCGCTACGTCATCATCCCCCCCGGCGTGCTGGCAACGGGCATTCCGCGAACCTACCGGGAGCTGATGAGCCGCTTGGGCATCGCGCCTTAGATCGCCTGCCGCGCTTTGATCTCGAGGTACTTGTTGATGGTAGCCACCGTCAGGTTTTCCGGTGAAGTGAATACGGAAAGAATGCCAACCTGCGCCAGTTCTTTTGCGATAAGCCGCTTCTCATATAGGAAGCGATCGGCGATGGTCTTGATATAAATATCCTCGATGGTATGCGCCTCCGCGCGTTGCAAAGAATGCAATTCCGTATTATCGAAAAACACAGTCACCAGCAGGTGAAAGCGCCCAATAGCGCGCAAATAAGGCAACTGCCGACGGAGGCTGTGGACCGATTCGAAGTTGGTGAACAGGATGAGGAGGCTGCGCTGCTTGAGGCGACGCCTCAGTTGGGCGTAAAGCTGCTCGTAGTCGCTTTCCTTGAATTCGGTTTCTTGGTTGTACAGGGCTTCCATTACGGCCGACAGTTGGCTTGGCTGGCGCTCGGCGGGCAGGAACTGGTCTATCTTCCTGGAAAAGGTGATGAGACCTGCCTTGTCCCTGCGCTGCAAAGCAACGTTGATCAGGGCCAGGGAGGCGTTGATGGCGTAGTCCAGGAGGGTCATGCCCTGGAAGGGGAATTTCATCAGGCGCCCCTTGTCGATGACGCAGTAAATGGGCTGGCTGCGCTCTTCCACATAGGTATTCACCATGAGCTGGTCCTTGCGGGCGCTGGCCTTCCAGTTGATGGTGCGGTAATCGTCTCCTGGCACGTAGTCCTTGATTTGTTCGAATTCAAGGCTGCGCCCTGTCCGCCTCAGGCGCTGGCGTCCGGCGTCCTGGGTGCTTCCCATGACCTCGAACTGGTGTTTGCGCATGTGGATATAGGAGGGATAAACCTTCACGACTTCTTCCCTTCCGAAGGAGCAGCGACGGCGGACGAGACCCAGGGGCGAAAGGATGAAGACGTGCAACTGACCGAAAGTATAGACCCCCCTTTCCTTGGGGACCAATTCATATGGAATTTCGGCAGTCGCGCCCGGGGCAATGGACAAAGTGCGTCTCCACTGCCGGTCCTGAAATTGTTCGGGTAACTCGTCGATGACGACGGCGTTCAGGGTGAAAGGATAATTGTTTTGGATCTGAAGGAGCACCTCGTTGACGTCGCCGTTGCTGAAGCGCTCGGAAACCTGGCGCCCCGCGAGGAGTCCTCCCCTGCGCCCGTACAACAACAGGGTATCGAGGAATACGGACAGGATCAGTACCCAACCCAACAGCCTGGCGACCACCATCAGCGGGGGGAAGAACCAGGACATGGCCAGGAGCAATACGATGATGCCCCCGATGATATACGCCCGGAGCGACAGGTAATACGAAAGGTAGAATTGCCGTAACAACGCTAACGGGGAATTTCCAATGATTGCAATATCTGCTTGATCACCTCTTCCTCGGTCACGCCCTCCATTTCCTTTTCCGGGGTCAGGAGGATGCGATGTCCCAAAACGGGATAGGCCACCTCCAGGACGTCCTCGGGAGTGACGAAGTCCCTGCCATTCATGGCGGCCGTGGCCTTGGCCGCGTGCATCAGGGCCAGCGAGGCCCTGGGTGAAGCCCCCAGGTACAGGGAGTGATGTTGCCGCGTGGCCTGGGTCAGGCGGGCAATGAAGCGCAAGAGAGGCTCCTCGATATGCAGGCTCCTGACCTGGTGACGCAATTGCATGATGCGCGCGGGTTCCAGGACGGGCCTGAGCAGGCTCACGGGATCGCTGACATCGGTAACGTTGAAGCGGGAAAGCATGCGCACCTCCTCTTCTTCGACGGGATAGGGGACTTTGATCTTGAAGAGGAAGCGGTCCAGTTGGGCTTCGGGGAGGCGATAGGTGCCCTCCTGCTCGATGGGGTTTTGGGTAGCCAGTACCAGGAAGGGGAGGTCCATGGGGTAGGTCGTCCCATCCATGGTCACCTGGCGCTCTTCCATCACTTCAAACAACGCCGCCTGGGTTTTGGCGGGGGCCCGGTTGATCTCGTCGATCAGCACGAGGTTGCTGAAAATGGGACCCCGCCTGAATTCAAAGCGGGCTTCCTTAGGGTTGAACACGGTCGTGCCAAGGACATCCGAAGGCATCAGGTCGGGCGTAAATTGTATCCGCGAGAACTTCACCGACAAGGTGCCCGCCAGAAGGCGGGCGCCGAGGGTCTTGGCGATTCCCGGGACGCCTTCGATCAGGACGTGTCCATCAGCGAGGACAGCGGTGACCAGGAGGCGAACCAGGGCTTCCTGACCCACCAAAACCTTCCGGATCTCCCTATATATACTGTCTACGCTTTCCTGCAATTCCTGCAAGTCGGTCCGTTGTTGGTATTCCATATTATGACGCTATGTTATAGAATTTTTCTAAGAGTCCGTACAATTCCTCCAATTGTTCCACACTCAGTTCCGGTGCATCGTAGACATACCGCACGTGGGTGGCGATGTCCCGCACGACGCTTTCGGGGACCCCCGAACGATGGGACAGGCGCAGCACGGAAGCCTCATCCCCCAGCTCCAGCTTGACCTGGTAATGGTTTCGCGTGAATTCCTGGAAGTGCTGGACCATCTTGATGGCGAGGTTCAAATGATCTGCCTTGCCGTAATACAGGCGGCCGATGGTCTTCACGAAGTCCACGGACTCGTTCGTTTTCGCGGGGATTTCGGGGATGATCCTTTGGCGGCGCTTCAGCCCCAGCAACACGTATATGGCAAAGAGAATGATCAATACGAGGAAAGCGGGGCCCAGGTGAGGATCGGCCAGCAGCTTCCCCAGGGCGCCCGTGAAGTTGTCGGTGTTTTCGTCGTATTTGTACAGGTAGTACTCATTCCATATGATCTTGTCCACGTGGGCCGGCAGGACGGACCAGAAGGCTTCGAAATAATGGATGTTATTTTTATACAGCAGGAAGTAGTTGCTGAACGCCAGGGGGGCGGTTTGCACCATCACGGCGCCTTTCCCTGCCCGGATGTGGATCATGTCCGCATAATGGAAGTCGTTGGTCCCCAGGATGTCGGTGAAGCTGCTGTCGAGGTTGGTGATCGCCCGGTCGAAGCGCCTGCCCGGGTAAAAATAAGTCGTGGTGTCCTTGAAAGGGCCGGCCAGGTTAAGTCGCAGGGAGTCGTCGCCCTGCGTGGCATTTTCCTGGAAATAGTATTCCATGTTCGTACTGCTTAGTTGGATGTGCAGTTCGTCCATGGCTTCCTGGCCAAACAGGCTCGAGGACACGACGAGGTAGTTCCCCTGCTGCACCCAACTGATCAGGCGGTTCCATTCATAGACGTTGGGGTAGAACTGGGGGGACAGCACGAACATCAGTTGGTTCCGGTCCGAATCGTCCAAATCCTGAAGATAAGAGTCGGTCCTTTTGCTGAGTACGACGGGGGCTCCGTGAAAAAGGGTGGGCAATTCCTGGTAGGCCACGTAGGCGCCATAGGGGCGCTTTTCGCGGTACGAAAGGGTGATGGTGGAGTCGAAGTGGCGTTCCACCTTGCGGGTCGTCGCCCACCACACGAACCAACCGACCACGACGAGCGCGATGAACAGGATGATATAGAGTCTGGTGCGTTTCAAAGGGTATTCAGTCGGTTTTGGAATTGGGTGTATTGGTCATGGAGGATCCGGAAGGTTTCCCCGTCCGGCGCAAAACCTCCGAAGTAACTGTATTCATAATGCCTTAGCAAGCGGGCAAAGTCGGACTGCAAGGGGTTTCCGTTCAATTCCCTGAAGTATTCCCGGTTGGTCTTATCCTTGAAGAGGTGGATGAGGTTCCGGGCTTCCAGAGCGATCAGGGTTTGGAGGAAAAGGAGGTGTATCGCCTCGCGGTAGTCCTCGCGTTGGATGGCTTCCCGCAGGGCCTGCCCGAGGTCGGTCTTGAGCTCAACGTCGGTTTCGGTTTGGGTCAGGCGTTTTTTTCGTTTCCGGCGGGACGTGAACCAGGACTCCCCGCTCCCCGATTGAATGAAGAACACGATGGCCGCAACCAATAGCCCGGCCAGGAAGGTCCAGAAAAGAAATGCTACCCAGGGTTTGTCCAGGGACCGCCAGAAGGCCTCCCAAAACTTATTCTTGTGAGGATTGTCTTCGATTTTTACAGGCTTCGGTTGGCCCGGACCCACGTCAACGTACCAGAAGTCGTCGTCCTTCCGGTCCCCGGAAACGTGTTTGGGCGGAACGCGACGGACATTGGCCTTCAGGGGTGGCGCATTCCTGAGGGTCGTATACCATGGTGGCGATGCGCTGTCGACGGTAGTCGTCGTGTCCTGTTGCGCGCTCACGGTCAGGCAAAGGCTGCAACAAAAGAGTCCCCAAAGGATTTTACGCATCGACGCGCCCTCCTTTCCTGCCCAAGCGAATGGGATAATAGACGAAATACCCGAGGATGAAAGTCAGGGAACAAATAAGGATCGTCAGTTTTCCCCAGACGGGCATGCCTTCGTGGCGCGTAACGAAGCCCTCGAAGAAAGCGGCCGTGATGAACACGGGCACCAGCCCTATGATGATCTTGCAGGCGTCCTTCGCCCCCTGTTTGAAGGCTTCCAACCTGCTGAGGGTGCCCGGGAACAGGAAGCTCCGGCCGATAATGAGGCCGGCCGCCCCCGAAATGATCAGGGCGGATATTTCGAGGGTGCCGTGGATGAACACGGTGAGCCAGAAGTCGCCCGCAAGGCCCTTTTGGGCAAAAAAGGTTTCGAAGGCCCCCAGGCGGATACCCTCCATGACGAGTTGATACAGGGGGATCAGGCCGATCAGGACGCCCCCCGCCAGCATGATGAAGGACACCTTGATGTTGTTGATCATGATGCCCAGCCACATCTGGAGGGGATTGCCGTCGTCATATACGCCAAAGGGCTTGCCCCTGGCGATATTGTCCTCCGTCATGTTGATGTAGGAATTGCCGAACAGGTGGCGGATGAAGGATTCGTCACCGCGGGCGGAAAACACGCCCACGATGAAGAACGTAGTGAATATGACAAAGGAAATCAGCATTATCCAGTGATGTTTCCGGATCGTGTTCGGCAAATCGTAGCGGACGAAGCGCGCCAGGCGGTTGCCGTCGTCCTTTCTATTGCGGTAAATGCCCAAATAGATTTTGGCTGCGGCTACGTTCAGGTAGCGGGTTGTCTTGCTGGTTGGATAAAACGTTTTCGCGTAGGAGAGGTCGTCCACCAATTGGATGAATTCCGTAGCCATTTCATCAGGGTCGGAGGCCGGCTGCTCTTCTATCTGCGTCCAGCGGTCTTTGTTCTTCTTGATAAATAATGCTTCCCGCAAGCAGAGAAATTTTCCTGAAATTTACGGAAATTGTCAACATGAGCACCATCCGGATACCCACGAGCTTCAATATCGACCTGGAATTCGAAATCCCGGAATTTCACCGGCGACTGCTCGCCTGGATTATCGACTATTCGATCATCGTCCTGTACTGGATCGTGGCGTACCGGATCGCCATGGCCCTGATGACCGAATATACCAGCGAAACCAACGATCTTGTCGTCATTGCCCTGGAACTCACGGCCATCCCTATTCTCTTATATTTCCTGCTCTCCGAGATCTGGATGAACGGGCAAACGATCGGGAAGAAGGTCATGCGCATCCGGGTCATCAACATGAACGGGGGCAAACCTTCGTATGGCCAATTCATCATCCGCTGGTTGCTGCGGCCCGTGGACTTCGCCATCACTTTTTGTCTGGGCGGCCTGCTCTCGGTCATATTCACGCGCTACGCCCAGCGCCTGGGGGACCTCGCGGCGGGCACGATCCTCATCAGCACCAATACGAAAGCAGGCCTGGATGAAACCATTTTCATGGATGTCACCCAGGACTACGTTCCCCAGTTCCCGCAGGTCATGCAGCTCAGCGACAGGGACCTGAATACCATCCGCTCCCTGCTCGAAAGGGCCAAGGGGAATGACAGCCTGCACATCGCCGATACCGCCGCAGAAAAGATAAAGACCGTCCTGAAAATAGATACGACCCTCCCCCCAATCGAGTTCCTGGAAACCCTGCTGAAGGATTACAATTACATCTCCGTCCAATAGGCTATCGCCTCAGGGTCGTCGCGATAACGGCGCCGATGATGATAATGGTGAGTATGGACAGGTAAATGATGGTTAGAATCCCGTAGAATTTAAAAACCACCTTCTGGTTGGCAAACGCTCTGCCCAATAATTCCTGGTCGTTCGACTTCAGCGCCTTTTTCATGCGCGTGGAAAACAGGTACATGAAGAATGCAGGCACGAAAACCAGGGCCGAGATGATCAGCATGTAAATGATAAAGGCCACCGTCGAAAACTGGTTGACGGAACTCAGTGGGTAAGCGGACCCCAGCGAATTGAAAAGGCTGCCTGCGGTAAAAGCCCCGATCAGGATGAGGCCGGTCAGGATGAATCCTATAATAGCAAGGAATTTGCCCCATTTAGCCGTTTCGGCCAGGGACTCCTGACTATAGGTATCGAGGTGGAGGTCAAAAAGAGATTGTTGCTCTTCCATGAAGTTCATTTTAGTGGTTGAGCTTCAAGATAGCAAAATTCCTTAATATGCCCGGGCAAACAATACTCTTTCCTTGGAAGGGTTTCCTGTAAGGACGCACTTACCAACCTCGGGCGGGTTGTTCAAGGGAATGCAGCGGATGGTCGCCTTGGTCAGTTCCTTGATCTTTTCCTCCGTTTCGGCCGTTCCGTCCCAGTGGGCCGACACGAATCCGCCCCGCTCATCGAGCACCTTTTCGAACGTGGCAAAGTCGTCGACCAGCGTAATGTGGGCATCCCGATAGGCCAGCGCACGATTGTACAGATTCGCCTGGATCTCTTCCAGGAGCGCTGCCAGGGCTTGCGGTAGGCCTTGCAGGGGCAAACTGCTTTTCTCCCGGGTATCCCGGCGCGCCACTTCGGCCACTCCGTTTTCCAGGTCCCTGGCCCCAATGGCGACGCGGATGGGAACCCCCTTCATTTCGTATTCGGCGAACTTCCACCCCGGTCGGTTGTTATCGTTATCATCGTATTTCACCCGAATACCGGACTTGCGAAGCTCTTCCACGAGCGGCACGATCCGTGCATCGATTTCCGCCTTTTGGGTTTCGCCTTTATAGATGGGCACGACCACCACCTGAAGCGGTGCGATACGTGGAGGGAAAACCAGCCCCTCGTCGTCGCCGTGCGCCATCACCAGGGCTCCGACCATGCGGGTGCTTACTCCCCAACTGGTGGCCCAGACGTAATCCAGTTTGTTTTCCTTACTGAGGAATTGCACCTCGAAAGCCTTTGCGAAGTTCTGCCCCAGGAAATGCGAGGTCCCTGCCTGCAGGGCCTTGCCGTCCTGCATCAGGGCTTCGATGCTATAGGTATCCACGGCACCGGCAAAACGTTCGCTGGGACTCTTGGTCCCCTTGACGACGGGCAGCGCCATATAGTTTTCCACGAAATCGGCATAGATATCCAGCATCAACCTCGCCTCCGCGACGGCTTCGGCTTCCGTAGCGTGGGCGGTGTGCCCCTCCTGCCAAAGGAATTCGGTCGTCCTCAGGAAAAGACGCGTGCGCATCTCCCAGCGAACCACGTTCACCCATTGGTTGATCAGCAGGGGCAGATCACGATAGGATTGGATCCAATCCTTGTAGGTATTCCAAATGATGGTTTCGGAAGTGGGCCGGACGATCAACTCTTCTTCCAATTTGGCCTCCGGGTCGACCACTACCCCCGCGCCCCCCGGATCGTTCTTCAGGCGATAGTGTGTTACCACGGCGCACTCCTTGGCGAAACCTTCCACGTGGGCTGCCTCCTTGCTCAGGAAACTCTTCGGAATGAACAGGGGAAAATAGGCATTCTGATGTCCCGTTTCTTTGAATTTACCGTCCAACACGCCCTGCATCCGTTCCCAAAGCGCGAAGCCGTAAGGCTTGATTACCATGCAGCCCCGGACGGCCGAATAATCGGCCAACCCTCCTTTGATAACTAGGTCATTGTACCACTGCGAATAGTCCTTTTCCCGGGCGGTAATTTCCTTACTCATAACGCTATCTTAAAATATTTTAATTGGTGCAAACGTACATAAATTGTAGTAACTTAGTGGAGGTTACCAAATCTACGTGAGTATGAAACTTTCCTCTCTTTCCCTTATCATAGCCGCAATCGGCATATGCAGTTGTTCCACCCAGCGTAAAGCGCAGACGACTGACGACGTTTATTATTCTTCCGGTTCCAACGGAGGATATGTAGCAACCGACGGAAGTGATGATCGCGTTGCCGCCAATACCCAAACATCAGATAACTACAATAACTACGCCTACGGTAACGATGGCTACGCGCCCTTCTCTACCTATTCAGCCTACCCCTATATGGGTTATGGGATGGGAATGGGAATGGGTTTCGGCTATGGCTTCGGATACAGCCCCTGGGCCAGCCCTTTTTACTCGCCGTATTTCGCTTACGGATATTATCCCTACCCGTTATATTCTCCGTATTACCCTATGTATTACGGGGGGTATTACAATCCCTACTACCCGGGCTTCGGTTACTACTCGAAGGTGGGCATTACCAGCACCGGCACCCTGCCCCTGGCCCCTGGAAGGATAAATACGATGGCGTATAACAACAACCACTTCAACAACATCAATTCCACCGTGACCAGGGTGGGCAACATCACCAGGCCGGTAGCCGCCAGCAGCTTCGCCGCGAACAACAACAAGTTCGCCCGCGTCGCTACCCCGACGTCGAACACCACCTGGCACACCTACCGGTCCACGGTTCAAGGGAGTTCCACCCGCAACAACTTCCGCTCCAGCAGTTCCTCGCCCTCCTACCATCCCGCCGGGGGTGGCAGCTTCGGCCGGACAGGCAGCTTCGGCGGCGGCGGCGGAGGTCATATGGGCGGAGGTGGCGGCAGGCACTGATCCAAACCTTTTCTCTCCTTATACTCACTACTCCTTTCTGACGACCTGAAAAAGGAGGCCTTGCATGAAAGCCACAATAACCTTGGTATTATTGGGGGTGGCAAGTCATACGTTTGCCCAACTTCCCGAAGACATCCTACGGTATTCCTTTTACCCACAGGTGGGCACGGCGCGTTCCCTGGCTATCGGGGGGGCGATGGGCTCCCTGGGCGGGGATATCAGCAGCACCTTTACCAATCCGGCGGGCCTGGGCCTGTACAAGACCCGGGAACTGGTGCTGACGCCCGGCATGGGCTTTAACAGCAACCATAATGACTTCCGGGGGACGAACGCCACCTCCTCTTTGAACCGGTTCCAACTTGGGACCAGCGGCTTCGTCTTCGGCGCCCCGACCCAGGTACCCAATACCAAATGGAAGGGGTCCGCCTTCAGCATCGCCGTCACCAAGGTCTCCGACTTCAACAACCACAGCTATTACCGGGGCCTCAACAATTACAGCTCCTATGCCGATCAATACGCCGACGACGCCAACCAGAGCGGGCAAAGCATCGACGGGATCCTGAACGATCCCAGCTTCGCCTACGGTACCTCCCTGGCCCTGGGCACTTACCTGATCGATACTGTCACCAACGGATCGGGACAGCAGCAATACGTCGGCCTGCCCGACTTCCTCCTGAACGAAAAAATTCCCCTGATCCAGGAAAAGACCGTCGATTCCAGGGGAGGCATGTCCGAGGTGGACGTTGCCTTTGCGGCCAGCCATATGGACAAATGGTACATCGGGGGCGCCCTGGGATTCCCCATCGTCTACGTCAACCAGACCATCCACTATACCGAAACGGCCTCCAGCCCCGATCCCAGCGGAAATTTCGTGAGCTCCTCGTTTTACGACAACCGCATATCCAAGGGTTATGGCGTGAACCTCCGCCTGGGCGTGATCTTCAAGCCGGACAACAGCCTAAGGCTGGGCGCGGCCTTCACCTCTCCCAGCGTCATCGGCACGACGGACACGCACAATGCCACCATGACCACCAACACGGGGAGTTATGCGGGCACACAAACGGCGCAAGCCTCCGATTACCTGGGAAATGCCTCATCTTCCAACAACTATACCCTCATCACGCCCTGGAGGGCGCTTCTCAGCGCCTCTTACGTCTTCAATGCCGTGGAGGACGTGAAACAACAAAGGGGTTTCGTCACGGCCGACCTCGAATACGTGGGCTACCACGAATCGGGCTTTGGTTCCACCGCCTCCTCCGACGACGATCCCACCTGGGGCTCCACGCCGGCCCAGAATGCCTATTACCACACCCTCACCCAACTGGTTCACTCCCAATACAAGGATGCCGTCAACCTGAAGGTTGGCGGGGAGCTCAAACTCGATACCTGGCTGGCCCGCCTGGGCTTTGCGCATTACGGGAATCCCCACCGGGACAACGACGACCTGAAGGCTGGAAAGACCATCTTCAGCGCGGGGTTGGGGTACCGCAACTTCGGGATGTTCTTCGACGTGGGGTATGCCTACGCCATCGCCACGGACGTGGATTTTCCCTACCTGGTATCCTCCAAGGAGAATACGTTTGCGGACCTACGCGACCACCGCGGAACCCTCATGATAACCTGGGGTGTTAAATTTTGACGCCCCCCGGCCGCGCGCAGTGCTGAGATTTGAGCTTTTTTTTATATATTTAGAGCCAATCCATTCTTATGATCCTCCGCTCACTTTTGATAGCCGGCCTGGCGGGCGCCGCTTGCCAGGCCCACGCCCAGGTCCAGACCAACCTCCCCGACTCCTCGGTTAAAATCCGGGACATCAGGTCCGTTTTCCAACAAATCGAAAAAGACTCGGGCCTCAATAAGGTAACGCTGAACCAGGAAGAATTCCTGGGAGACGAAGCCCCCGATAACGGCGGCAGCCTGCGCGGTTACTTCCGGGGGGACACGCTGTGCAAGGCCTCCACTTGGATCGGCCTGTCTTATGCCGTCATACAGGAGCACTTCTATTATTCGAACGGGCAATTGATCTTCGTATTCGAAACCGAGGATGACTTTGCCCAAAAGGCCGGCGGCCTGGACCCCTCCAAACTCGTCCGGTCCTTCGAAGCGCGGTATTATTTCGAGAAAGATAATGTGTTGCGCGTGCTCACGAAGGGGAAAAGGAAGATGGATGCGGACGACCCGCACCATTACCTGGAGTTGTATCACAACGCCCACTACTACGCGGGGCTGCTGGTCAAAAAGCACCGGATACAAAAGCCCGTATCTCCTGCAACTGTTCCGGCGAGAACCACTTGATATCGGGGTCCCGCTTGAACCACGTGAGCTGGCGCTTGGCGTAGTTCCGGGTGTGTTGCTTGATTTTCGCTACGGCCGTTTCGAGACTTTCTTTGCCTTCCAGGTGGTCGAATAATTCGCGGTAGCCCACGGTATCGAGGGCTTTCTCGTTTTTGTGGGGTTCGAGTCCTTCGACTTCTTTCAGTAGGCCATTTTTCATCATGGTGTCCACGCGGGTATCGATGCGGGCATAAAGTTCTTCGCGCGGCAGCTCCAGGCCGATTTTAATGACGCGATAATCGGTTCCCATTCTGCTCCCCTGCTGAAACGTTCTTATCGACGCCCCCGTTGCCTCCACGACTTCCAGGGCGCGCAACAGGCGGTGGGGGTTTTTAATTTCCCCTTTTTCATACCATTCCCTATCCTTAGCCTTCACCTGTTTTTGAAGCCATTCCAGGCCGTTCCGTTCGTACGCGTTGCGGATGTTTTCTTTTATTTCTTCCGGAATTTGCGGAATATCATCCAGGCCTTCCAGGAACGCCTGAATGTAGAGGCCCGTGCCTCCTACCAACAGAGCAAGGTCGTTTTCGCGGAAAATTTTTTCTACTGCTTCCTGCGCTTCCTTCGCGAAAGTCTGGGCGTTCACCTTTTCGGTGATGGAGTGATTGGCGATGAAGTAGTGGGGGACTCTCGCCAGCTCTTCGGCGGTTGGGCGTGCGACCCCGATGTTCAGTTCCTTATAGCACTGCCGCGAATCCGCGGAAATGATACCGCCCCCCGCGCCCACGGCCCCGCCATTTGCCAACCCGAGGGCCAGCCCCGTTTTGCCCACACCCGTTGGACCCGCGATGAGTAGGATGGTCTTGGACACGACTTATATTTCTTCGCCGAAGGTCTCTTCCGCGCCCTCCTCGGTAGCCTCCTCGTCCGTGCTCGCAGCTTCGCCCCCTTCTTCGCTGAAACCTTCCTCGCCCTTGGTCAGGTCGTATTTTTCCTCCACTTCCACGAACTTGTCCCCCAGGAGGCTGCGCGTGCCGTATTGGTTGGGCGCCAGCCCTTCGGTCCGAATGACGGCGGGATAAATGAGCTTTTGATTCTCGTCCTTGACGACCGTGATAAGCTCGATGAGAAAGGTCCAGTTGCGGTTGAAATCGTAGATATATATGAACTTCTGGTTCGGGTCCTTGATCTCCGTGAAGATGGGGGTCTGGTCCATGATCAGGGGTTCCTTCACGTAATCCTTGTCGTATTTTTCCAGGGTGATCTCGCGGCCCCTTTGCTAGTGGTCGTTACTGCGGAAAAAAGTTGCCTTATGCTTGTTGTCGAATTCAAAGGATTTCAGGACTATATCGTTCAATTCCTTGAAGCTTTGCGATTGCTTGATGACCACGTCCCGGTAAACTGCATCGTCCTCTTCC
>Ga0210391_10000596_pt1 | contig 36776 bp, 30 predicted proteins | sample IncBWC12OmetaG_FD_160573 | JGI IMG/M metagenome (GOLD analysis project Ga0210391, IMG submission 160573) | Forest soil microbial communities from Barre Woods Harvard Forest LTER site, Petersham, Massachusetts, United States - Inc-BW-C-12-O ...
TCACGTTCGGGCACCGAGCGCAGCGAAGCTGAGAGAGGTCTTCCGGTTAGAGACGGAGCGATGGATCAGCAACGATTGGGTGGTGCAGTACCGGGGCCATTTTCTGCAACTCAAGCCGCAGAATAAGCGCTATGGGCCGACCCAGGCCAAGGCCTTGGTCTATGAGGGAGAAGATGGAGCGGTAGAAGTGCACTATCGCGGAGAACGCATGGATTACGAAGATCTGGTGGCACGACCGCAAGCGGTGCAGGTCGCGCCGCGTGATCCAAGCCGCGAGCCAGCCAAGCACGTAGGGAGCAAGCCAGCGCCGGGACATCCCTGGCGGCAAGGCTATGAACAGAGAATGAAGTTGCGGCGGTTGAATCGATCGCAGCAATCAGCACTCGTTGGAGTGTCCGCCTCCGCTACGCCCTAAACGCGCCGCACAAACCGCGGCGCAGGGCTTCGCTCCGGCGGACACTCCAACGACAAGGCAATCAAAAGAAAAGGGACATTTCTAATGAGGTAAGGAAGGGGACATTTCTAAAGAGGTTTGACAAATCAGAAGCGCAAACATTGCCGCCCGAGCTGCAGATTGTTAGCATGTCCCGGCCATGCCGGACACTCGCTATCCCCAAGAATTCTTGCGGCGCCTGAAAAACCGTGTGCCGGAGATGCTTTCCACGGTCCAGAGGCTTGTCCTCGCAGAATCTCCAAGTCTTGAAAAGATTCCTGCCGATCGCTGCTGCGACATTCTCGCCGCCCAATGGCGCGAGCGCGGAGCAAACGTCGAGCGCATCGCACAGAAACTCCGCGGCGATCAACTGCGCATCACTTGGTGGCCGCAAAAATCGCGGCCCGCTGGCCAGTTTCTGGTACTCGGCCATTACGACACTGTCTACGCCTCCGGCTCGCTGGCCAAGATGCCGTTCCGTGTTTCCGGCGGAAAAGCGTATGGTCCTGGCATCTTCGATATGAAGGCCGGTCTCACGCAAGCGCTCTTCGCTCTCGAAACTCTGCAGCAAACCAGAGCTCCGCTTACGCATCGCCTGGTTTTTCTCTGGACTTCAGACGAAGAGATCGGCAGCGACGCTTCCAGGAAAATCATTGAAACAGAAGCCCGCCGCAGCGATGCCGTCTTTGTGCTGGAGCCATCGCTCGGCCCAAAGGGCCTGATCAAGACCGCTCGCAAAGGCGTCGGAGAGGCCGAACTTATCGTGCACGGCCGCGCCTCTCATGCAGGCCTCGCACCCGAGGAAGGCATCAATGCGATTCACGAGCTGGCGCGTCAGCTGCAGCGTGTTCAGGAGTGGACCGATTTTGGCCGCGGAGTATCTGTAAACGCCGACATCATTGAAGGTGGAACGCGAGCAAACGTCATTGCCGAGCACGCCCGCGCCATCCTCGATCTTCGCGCGCTTCGCGTCTCGGACATGCGCCGCATCGAGCGCAAACTACATGCGCTCCGTCCTATCCTTCCCGGCGCGCGACTCGAGGTTCGCGGCGGCTTCAATCGGGCCCCGCTCGAACGCAAATCGAGCGGCGCGCTTTTCGCCAAGGCAAAAACGCTGGCCGCGCAAATGGGCCTTTCGCTGGGAGAATGCACCGCCGGCGGCGGCTCGGACGGTAACCTGACCGCAGCGGCGGGCGTCGCCACACTCGACGGTCTTGGCGCTGTCGGCCATGGCGCCCACTCGAAGGACGAGCACATCCTCATCAACGCCATGCCTGCGCGGTCCGCATTATTGGCGGCGTTGCTGCTGAGCTCTTGAACCGCCTCGAACGAGGATTTGGCTAGTGTCCGTAGGTCTTCCGCAAATACTCGGCGGTGGACTGCATCAAATCGCCGTAATCACTGTGCAGCACTTCGCGCAACGCAGCTTCCGTGGAACTGCCGCTGCCGATGCGATCGAGGATCCGCTCCACGTCACCCATGCCGTCTGTTTCGACGATGTATTCCATATTTGCAAGCGCCCATGCGTAGGCATAACCCGCTGCGTCGCCCGGCAATCCCATCCACGATCCTTCCAGATTACCGAGCGAAGCGGAATGCCCGTCTTTATAAACTTGCGCCAAAACGTCGGCATTGTCGCCGCTGCGCTTGCCTTCCATCCATTGCGCGAGTCCTTCCTGGATCCATGTAGGCGCATGGCCGCGCGTCTTCTGCCCCACAAAACTGTGCGTCAGCTCGTGTTTCAGAACACGCGACAGTTCGGGCGTGACGCCCGTCAATCCCTGCACGGGCACGCGAATTCGCCCGTCGTTCAGTGCTCCCACCCAGCCGGGCGCGCGGGTGATGTCGGCAAAGGCTTCTTGCGTGTAAAGAACCACGCCGATGGAATCCGGCGGCGTAAAATTCAGTTCCGACTCAATGGCTGAAAAATGGGCTTCGAGAGTGTGCAAAACCTCGCGCGCCAAAGCCGGTTCCGCCGCGCCGCTGTAGCGCAGAGTAAAGTGCGCGCTCTCGTTCTCCCTGTAACCTTCTTCTTCGCGCCTGTCGCGCTGCGCCTTGTCGAGCGCCGCCTGCACTTCCGAATCGGGCCGCAAAACCAGCGCGCGCTTCCATTCCGCGACGGCCTGATCCATCTTGTTCATGCCGTAGTACGCCCAGCCCGCCAGCTTCGCGACGTCGGCGTTTTCCGGCGCAACACGCCGAGCGCGCTCCAGATAATCCAGCGACTGCTTGTACTCGCTTCGCCGCAAATGCAGGTAAGCCACGTTCATCAGCAGCGCCGGCTCTTCCGGGGCGTAGGTGAGTGCCGTGCGTTCGTCGGCCAGCGCGTGCTCCATATCGCCGCGCGAAAGCTCGAACTGCGCCGCCGCATGATGGGCAAGCGCCGCGCTTGCCATCGCGCGCTGATCGCCGACGCGCGCCCCTCCTTCGAGTTTCGCGATGTAGTCCCGGTCAATCGCACCGTCATGCACGGCGCCTCTCTCAATTTCCGTGCTCCCGCTTGTAGCTTCCATGGCAGGCGGCGTTATGGCCAGATTTGCCGCCGCCCCTCCCGGAGAATCTCCTATCGGTACGGCCCCGCCTTTTTCAATGTGGTCGACGATCGACCTGGGCAGGCTGAGCTCGCCGGCCGATGTCTCGTAGGTGACCTTGTCGCCCTCTTCTCTGACGTTGTTCGCAACAATGCGCCTTCCGTTCTTGAGGACAATGGTGTCCGGAAGCGCAACAACGGCCGTAAAAAACATCACGGCACACAGCATCAGAGTGCGTCTAAACAAGGTGGAATGACCCATTTTCCAATTCTAATCCTCCTCGCCTTTGCACTCCTCGCGGCCTTGTTCCGCCATGCCGAATGTGACTACACTTCTTGCATGAGGCCAGGCGCGACACTTTTCTTCTTTTGGTGGGTCATCGCCCTACCCGTATCCGCCGCCGATCAGTCGCCCCACGAACTGTACGACTCCATCAACGCCCTGCGACTTGATCCTCTAACCACCTACCAGCTGGCTATCGCCAACCGCATCGAACTCCGCCGTGGCGACGTGGAAATCTATTTTGAAGAGGGCAAGCTCGCCTTTTTCGCTCCCATCGACGGCCGCATCACCGGCTTCGTCTTCTCCGGCCGCGGCCACGCTTTGGCGTTTCCCCGCGAGCCAGTGGAAAAACAGCAGATGGCTCACTTTCTCGGCGCTCCCGTTCTGGACCAGGAATTCCTCAACGCCTACGTGCGTTTCACCGATGACGCGGCGGACGAACTCCTCCGTCAGTTTCACTCCGCCAACCTCGTTCCGCAATTGGACACTGCCTTTGCTTCTCTCTCGGACCCGTTCGTCGGTCAGCTCAACGCCTCCCAGTCCCTGCGCATCCTCGAGGACCGCCTCTCGCAAAATCCAAAGCCTTATTTCTATGCGGCACTGGAAGGCGTCGAAACCGGCTCTTTCGATTTTCTCTTCGACCCTCAGCGGCGAGAGCAGGTCCTTCTGGGACAGCGGCGGAAATCCGGCAACTATACGTATTACGATGTATGGGCATCCTACAGTGTCCCGGGCCCCGACCCTCCGCCGACTCAGTTTCACGCGCTCGACTACACCATGGATACCACCGTCCAGACGGATAACTCCCTCGACGCCGTGGCAACGGTCCATTTGCGCGCCGAAACTTCCGGCGAGCGCGTTCTGACGTTTCAGCTTTCCCGCGCGCTTCACGCCGAAACCGTTTCAGACGATCAGGGCAAGCCGCTGGCTTATTTCCAAAACGAGGGGATGACCCTGCAAGAACGCAGCGTGCGGGGCAATGACTATCTGCATGTCGTGCTGCCGCAACCCTCGAAAAAGGGCCAGGAGTTTACGATTCATTTTCACTACCGCGGCAATGTCATCGAAGACGCCGGCAACGGCGTACTCTTTGTCGGCGCGCGCGAGAGCTGGTATCCCCACCTGGGCGATCAAGCAGAGTTCGCTTCCTACGACCTCACCATGCGCTGGCCGCGCCATCTGAAATTGGTCGCAACCGGCGCCAAGATCGATGAACAGAGCGGCGGAGATTTTCGTGTAGGCCACTGGCGCAGCGACAAACCGCTCGCCATCGCCGGATTCAATCTGGGCGAATACGCCTCCAGTTCCATCGCCGCCGAAACGCGCACGATCGACGTCTACGCCAACCGCCAGCTGGAGCAAGCGCTGACCACTCGTCTCGACGCTGCAAATCCCGACTCGCTGACCGCAGCCGATGCCCCCTTCCGGATGCCGGGCGGAAACAGCCGCGCGGCTATGCAACCGCCGGCCCCAAGCCCCGCCGATGCGCTCAAGCAGCTCGCCAAGGAAATCGACTCTTCCATTCGCTTCTACGAGGCCTTCAGCGGGCCGTTTCCTTTTCGAACGCTAAGCGTGTCCCAGATTCCCGGCACGTTCGGACAGGGATGGCCCGGGCTGCTTTACATTTCGACGTATTCCTTCTTGTCGCCCGAAGCACAAAACCGCGCTGGACTTTCCGCTACGCGGCAGGAAGCGTTTACCGACATCGTCCCCTTTCATGAAGTCGCCCATCAGTGGTGGGGCAACGTTGTCGGCTGGTCCAGTTACCGGGATCAATGGATCGATGAAGCCATTGCAAATTATCTTGCTTTACTTTTCGCGGACAGCAGAAAACCCTCCCAGCATGAGCTTCGTCTCTGGCTGGAGCGCTATCGAAAGCAACTGCTGGAAAAAGCTCCTGGATCGGACGCGCCGGCGGGCGAAATCGGAGCGCTGCCTCTTGGCAACCGTCTGAACTCCTCAAAGTCGCCGATGGGTTTTGAAGAAGTGATTTACAGCCGGGGCTCCTGGATCATTCACATGTTGCGCGAAATGCTGCGCCAGCCCGGCACGAAAGATCCCGATGCCCGCTTTGTAGCCTTACTTCGAACCATCTCCACAAAATACGCGTACCGCGCCTTCTCGACCGACGATCTACAGCGCGAAGTCGAAACCGTCATGACACCCGGTATGGACCTCGAAGGTGGCCGGTCCATGGAATGGTTTTTTGAACAATGGGTGCGCGGCACGGGAATCCCGCGCTATCGCGTGGAGTATTCCACGCACCATACGGATAAAGGCGAGGTCGTCCGCGGGAAACTCTTCCAGGCCGGTGTGCCGCGCTCTTTTATTGTCAGCGTCCCGCTTTACGCCAGCAACGGCCTCGGACATAACGTCTTTCTCGGCGTAGTCGTGGCCGCCGGCCCGGAGACTTCCTTCCACCTCACGACCCAAGGACCCGTGCACAAGATCGTTATCGACCCCCAAATGACGCTTCTCTGCACCACGGAGCAAACGGAAAAGACCCCGGAATAGGCGGAACGCGTTAGAAGTTCACTTCTGGTCTTTTTCGAGGAGCTGCTGTTCGAGCAGCGGGCTGTCGAGATTCAGTTCCGTCCTGCCGTCCGGGCCGAAAACGTAAGCATAACCCATAGGATCCACCGGCAAACTTGACAGCAGTCCCGCTTGTACCAGCTCCCCAATGCGCAATGGACGCCGGCCTGTGCGTTTTTGAAACTCATCCGCGAGCGCATCGAGCTGCTTACAATCCTGGGTGGCGCGAAGCAGCTGCAGGTGCGTCAGCGCATTTTCCTTCACCTTAGGATCTTTGGCCGTCTGGTAAACCTCGGTCCATAAGAAAATGGAGGTCGCGAGCGATTCGCCTTCGGCCGCGATTTTCGCGGCCATGATTTTCATCCAGATCTGTGCGTCGGGGTTTTTGCTTCCTTCCGCAAACGCCGCCGATGCCTTCGCGTAATCTTTCAGCTCGAAATAGTAGATAAATCCCAGGTCTTCATAAAATCGCCAGTATTCGGGATTCGCTTTAATCCCCCGCTCGAGCAATTCGATGCCGAGTTCCGGGTGGCCGGCGCCCCGAGGAGAAGGCTCGCTCAAAAACGTCGAACCGAAGCGGTACGACACCAACAAATTAGGGTCGAGCGTTGTCGTGATGTCCAGGAGCGGCCACAGCAGCTCGAAATTCGGATCATGCCGCGCGCGCTTGTCACCGTAGTATTGCACCACGCGCGTCCAGTAGATGTCCGCCATCAAGGGCGCGAACTCGAGGCTCATCGCCTTGATCAGTTTGCCGGATCGCAGTACCAATTCGTCGCGCTCTTGGTGTAGGGCGGCGCGCTCGCGGTCGATCTGTTGCTGCAACTGCCAGACACCGGCAAATCCCAGCAGGAGCAACACCAGCAGCAGCCAGTTCTTCGAATTCGGGGAGTTCATTTCAAATTCCGCCGTGAAAAGACGGCTGCGGCCACAAACAAGACGATCCCGCTGTAGAGCGCGGAGTACGCCGTATTCTCGATAATTAAAGCGCCTGGAATTGCACGTCCGTGCGCGGCCGCGGCCATCACATTGAAATTCTCAAAATTCGGCAGCAGGTAGGAGAGCCCCCGAAGCAGAGCCTCCATCGCCGGGTTGGGGGCGGCAAAGTGGAAAGTTCGCATTTCCTCGACGAACAGTCCGGCGATGTACAGCGCCGACGTATATAAAATGGCCAGCAAAGGTGTGGTGTAACAGGAAAACAGCAGCGCCAGCGCTACTACCAGCATCAACTTCAGCAAAATAAAGTAGACCGCGATGAGCAGCACGCCATCGGCGCTCTCCAGACGATGCTTCACATACAAAAGGGCCAAGAACAATCCCGCCGCCATCGCCAGTGTGTTTACCGCTAGCGTCAGAACCAGCCCGCCGAATTTTCCCAGTAGAAATTCCCAGCGCCGCACCGGCTTGGCCAGCAGCGCATACAGCGTCCGCTTCTCCATCTCTTTGTAGACGAGGCCTACTCCAATGAACACCGCGATCAATAAACCAATCACCGAAATGGCGCTCAACCCCAGGCTCTTGATCACCATCTCTTCGATCCCTATCGAGATTCCCCCGACGAAGATCGCCGCCGCCATCATCAACAGCGCAAAAAAAACGAGGTTGTACAGCACGCGATCCCGCACGGCTTCGCGAAATGTATTCAACGCCACCGCGCCCGCGCGCCTCATGTCCCGCTCACCTCGACCGCCGCTGCTTGCGCCCGATCCGCCTCGATCAAGTTCATGAAATAGTCTTCGAGAGAAGCCTTGATCTGCGCCACGGAGAGAATCTTCGCGCCGGCGCCCTGAAGCTGCTCGAGCGCCGCGAACAGCTCCTGTTCAGAAACCTGCAGGCGGTAACGGTCGCCCGTTTTCGTTGCTTTCCCAATAATGGCCGCCGCATTCCGGCCGTCTCCCGCGAGCTCAAACAGAATCTCCATGCCCTGCGCCTTCATTCCGACGATCTCACCCGGCGCGCCGATGCCGCGCAGCTTCCCGCCGACAATCACCCCCACGCGGTCACAAAGCATCTCCGCATCCGACAAAATGTGCGTGGAGAACAGCACGGTCTTCCCTTCACGCTTCAATTCCAGGATAATGTCGCGCACTTCCCGCCGCCCGATGGGATCGAGCCCGGACATTGGCTCATCCAGAATCACTACTTTCGGGTCGTGCAGGATTGCCTGCGCCAAACCCACGCGCTGCAGCATCCCCTTGGAATACTTGCGCAGCTGAATCTTCCGCGCCGTCTCCAGCCCGACTTTCTTGAGCATGCGCTCGACGCGTTCGCCCCGGTCCGCGGCCGTCAAATTGTGAAACCGCGCGAAGTAATCGAGCACTTCGGCGGCCGTAAGATAATCGTAGAAATAGGGCTGTTCGGGCAGATAGCCGATGTCGCCATGCATCTCGATATCGGTGATCGGTTTTCCCAAAATGCGCGCCGTGCCCGCCTCCGGGAAAATCAGCCCGACCAGCAGTTTAATGGTGGTCGATTTCCCGGCGCCATTGGGACCTAGAAAACCAAACACTTCGCCGCTCTCGACCTCCATGGTCAAGCCTTCCAACGACCTTTTCTTCTTGAGGTGCAGGAACCCGAAGGGGTAGTCCTTGGTCAGATTTTCAATTTGAATCGCTGCGCCTGGCATGCTCTCATTCTTCGTAACCCGGGCCTAACCGTCAATCGATCACACCCAACGATGTGCGCGGAGAGAAACTAGAGAGTGCGTGACGGGAAGGAAATGAATTCGCGATCAAAAGCCGCTTCGTGTGTTGCCGTTAGGAGTCGCTTCGGGTACTGCCAATTTGCACCAGCTCAGGCTTCGGCGAAGGAGGCGCCATGGGCTTTGGCTTCAGAGTCTGCGACCCGCGCCAGTTGTCGATAATCCCCACCTGCTGCACGCAAGAGACGGTGCACATGGGCGCGCAGTGCTTCGCCGTGTAGTACTCGCGATGCCGCATCTCATCCGTATATTGCGCCAGCGGAATCCCAGGATACCCGCGCTGCTGGGAGCACCAATGCACCAGCCCGTCCTCGCATATGTACAAATAACGCGCTCCTGAACGGCAACGCCAGTCATGCTCTTTGCCCCGCGCCACGCTGTGCTGAAAATCGTTGAACCGCGAAAACGACCGCTTCCCCAAGGCCATGACCTCTTCAAAAATCTCCAACTCGCGCGGCCCCAGCGGCTTCAGTTGCCCATTCCCATCGTGAATAATCCCCACCGTGCTCGTGAATCCCAAATCCACAGCGCGGTGCGCAATCTTAAGCGCGTCTTCAGGATCCTTCACGCCGCTCCCCAGCACAGAATTGATGTTCACCTGAAAAACAGCCAACTCCGCAAGCCATTCCAGCCGGGTATCGAGCGTCTTCAAGCTCTTCTTGGAAACTTCGTCCGGCACCACATTATCGATACTGATCTGCAAGTGCTCCAAGCCCGCTTCGTTCAGATTGCCGATCCGCTCCTTGCTCAGCAAAAACCCGTTCGTAATCATCCCCGCTATCATCCCGCGCTTGCGGATGTGCCGAATCACGCCTTCCAGCTCCGGGTGCATCAGCGGCTCGCCCCCGCTGATCGTAATGATCGACGTTCCCATGTCCGCCAGAATATCCAGCCGTTTCCTCATCTCCTCGAGCGGCACCGGTTTCGAGACATTGTCGTACTCGTTGCAATACCCGCAGTCCAGATTGCAGCGCCGCATCGGAATGATGTGCACCAAAACAGGATGCTTCGTGGAGGCCAGCGCCTTGGCGATCATCTTCAGTTCGCGCACACGCGTCTTGCGAAATCTGCGCCGCCGCTCGCGCAACACCACCTCGCTGGCCTTCCCTGTTTTGGTCTCTTCTGGCATGAATCCCGCTAATTCCCCAATACTTCAATTATACACAACGCTGCCCTTCCCACTCTCCGCGCGTCCTGCCCGGCAGCGCCCATGTTTCCAATCACCCAACCCGGAGACCGGAATCGCCTCTTTACTCAGTATCCTAAAGGGTCGATCGCCGACGATTTAACTCGAGCGGGCCGCAAAGCATGTTACAGTCGTAATCATGATGCCCACCTATAAAAGGCTTGCCACGTCGCCCATCCTTTGGTCACTTGTCTGGGCGATTGGGATCCTCGCTGCGGCTTTCTTGTTCAAACGCAATCCGGCCAACTATTGGATTGAGTCCGCCCTAGTTGTAGGCGCACTCACCACCGTCGTGCTCAAGTCCCAGCGCCCCGTCTGTTCCGCAAGATAGATCTCATTGCCGGATTCCGGCGCTACAACGTCCAGGATTCCAACCGGGTCCATCCGCGCCCGGATGCGTTGACTTGAAACGCAGCGCGATTCTAAGATTGGGCTCACATGCCGGATTCCACGCCCTCCATCGGCCGCACCATTGCACATTTTCATATCGTCGAAAAACTCGGCGGTGGAGGCATGGGCGTCGTCTACAAAGCCGAAGACACCAGACTGCACCGTTTCGTTGCCCTGAAATTCCTGCCTGACAGCATCGTACGGGATGAGCAAGCGCTGCAGCGCTTCCAGCGCGAAGCCCAGGCCGCCTCTGCCCTGAATCATCCAAATATCTGCACTATCCATGAAGTCGGCGAAGCGGATGGCCACCCGTTCATCGTTATGGAATGCCTCGATGGCCATACTCTCAAACATGCCATTCGCGACAAGCCTCTTCCGCTCGAGGAGACGCTGAGTCTCGGAATCCAAATCGCCGACGCGCTCGACGCCGCCCATGCCAAAGGCATCATCCATCGCGACATAAAACCCGCGAACATTTTCATCACCCTGCGCGGCCAAGCGAAAATTCTGGATTTTGGCCTGGCCAAAACCGCTTCTCAGCCGCCCACCGGAGCCACCGCAACCGCTTCGGACGATTCCCCCACCCTAAGAGAAGAGCACCTCACCAGCCCCGGCACCATCCTTGGCACGATTGCCTACATGTCTCCTGAACAAGCCCGCAGCCGCGAACTCGACCCGCGCAGCGATCTCTTCAGCTTCGGCGTCGTCCTCTATGAAATGTCCACTGGCCGCCCCGCTTTCGGCGGTAACAGCTCCGCTGAAATCTTCGACGCCATTCTCAATCACGCACCGGTAGCTCCGGTCCGCCTCAACGCGGACATCCCCGCCGACCTCGAGCGTATTCTCAACAAGGCCCTCGAAAAGGATCTCGCCCTTCGTTATCAGCACGCGTCGGACATTCGCACCGACCTTCAGCGCCTCAGGCGCGACAGCGACTCCGGCCGCGCCGCCCGGGTAGCTGGGTCCGAATCCGCGCCGAACCTCTCCCCTGTTTCCATCGCCTCCGCGCGGCATGCCGCTCCCGCACCGTCCAGACTCCCCCGCACTGTCCTTTGGGGATCCGCAGCGCTCTTCTTGATCGCTCTCCTCATTGGCGCCGCATTCTTTCGCTCGCCAGCACGCGCTCCAAAGCTCACCGACCGCGACATCGTCGTCCTCACCGATTTCACGAACACCACTGGCGATCCCGTTTTCGACGACACTCTCAAACAAGCCCTTTCCGTCGCGCTCCGCCAATCGCCTTTTCTCAATGTGCTTTCCGACGCGAAAGTCGCCTCTACGTTCAAACTGATGAAGCAGCCGCCAAACACTCCCCTGACGCCCGTTCTTGCCCGCGAAGTCTGCGCGCGTACGAACAGCAAAGCCTACATCGCGGGCTCCATCGCGAGCCTGGGCAGCGAGTTTGTGGTCGGGCTGAAAGCGGTCAACTGCGCCGATGGCGAAGTCGTCGCGCAGAATCAGGCTACTGCCGCAAGCAAGGAAAAAGTCTTGGATGTTCTCGGCGTAGCCGCCGCCAAGCTACGCGGTGATTTGGGTGAATCTCTCGCTACCGTTCAGAAATACGACGTGCCACTCATTGGCGCGACAACGGCTTCCTTCGATGCTCTGCGCGAAATGAGCCTGGGCGCCCGCGCCGAGTATCAGGAAGGCACGTACGCGGCGTTACGCCACTACCAGCGAGCGGTCGATATCGATCCGAACTTCGCGGAGGCGCATGCCGTCATAGGGGTGATGTACAGCAACCTGGGCCAAACCTCGCGCGCCACCGAATCTCTCTCGAGAGCTTTTGCTCTCCGCGAACACACCAGCCAACGTGAAAAGACTCACATCGAATCGCTTTACTACTATCTGGGCATCGGGGATCTGCCAAAGGCCGAGCGCTCTTTTCAGGAACAGATCGAAGCTTATCCCAAAGCAAATTCCTCCTACTCGAACGTGAGCCTGATTGAAGAAACTCTTGGGCACTATGAAAGCGCGCTCAAGTATCAGCAGCAGGAACTGCTCATCAATCCTGGCGACACGACGGGCATGGCCAACGAGGGACAAAACCTGATGAGCTTGAACCGCCCCGCCGACGCTCGAAAACTGCTTGAGCAAGGCGTGGCGCTGAAGCCCAACGCGGATGGACTGCATTTGGCTTTGTACATGGCGGACTTTGCGGAACATAACGCCGGCGATATGGCCAAGCAATCGGCTTGGTTTGATGACAAGCCCGATTTTCAGCATGAGCTTTTTGGCGCCGAGGCAGACACGGAAGCATACTTCGGACATCAAACGAAGGCGCGCGAACTGACTCGCCGGGCCGCAGATTCGGCCTCTCGCGCAGACAACAAGGAGGCCGCGGGAACCTGGCTGGCGCTTGGCGCTTACCGTGAAGCCCTCTTCGGCAATCTCGCCGAAGCCCGCAAGCTAGCCTCCGAAGCCATCGCGCTTTCTCCTGACAGCCAGTCGGTCGGCTTCCTGGCCGCTTTGGCCGAAGCCCGGGCCGGCGATCCGGTCGGCGCGCTGGCCCTCGCGCAAAATCTCAACAAGCAGTATCCGCAAGCCACCGTTGTTCAATCCTATGCGGTGCCAACCATTCGCGCCGCGGCCGCCCTCTCTAGAAAAGATCCTTCTTCCGCCTTGAGCGAACTGCAAGCGACCGCTGAGATGGATCTGGGCGGCATACTTTATCTACCCGCCAACATTTGCCTTTTCCCGATTGAAGTTCGCGCGGAAGCTCTTCTCGCCGCACGCCAAGGCGCAGCCGCTGCCAGGGAGTTCGAAAGAATCCTCGATCATCCCGGCCTCGTCCTCAATTGCCCCATGGGCGCCGTTGCGCACGTGGGCCTGGCCCGCGCCTCGGCGCTCGAGGCCGCAGACTCCAATTTATCCGCCGACGCACGACAAAGTTCCCGCGCCAAAACCCGCGACGAATACCAGCAGTTCCTCAATCTCTGGAAAGACGCGGACTCCAATATTCCCCTGCTCCTCCAGGCCAAATCCGAATTGGCCAAACTGCTCTAAACGCGGCAAATCCCTGGCAGGGGCGGAGGACGCGCGGCCTCCTGCGCGACACCAACTCTCCTCTTAGACGACGAGCGGAGAGTTGTTTCCGGCGCGGAGAGAGTGCGGTAGTTACAGCTTCAGGAAGCGCTCCAAATCACGTCGAGCAGCCAAAAAGTGGCCCGCGAAGGAGCAGGCTCCCGAGAGCCCACCTTTGGAGAATTTTGAAAGAGCTCGAGAATACTTGGAATCCCCCACACCGTCAGTCACAAGTCCGGCAGGCGCCTGTTAACCGGCGGAATTCGCGCCAGAAATAGAGGTTAACTGCCCATGAGGAACAGGGGCTTGGCTTCGAAGCTCGAGAATTGCGGGCGAAGGCGCTCGGTATTGTAGTGCTCCTTGATATCCACAATTTTCTTGGTCGAGGTGATCGTTTCAATGGGGATGTTGCCATAGCTCCCGTTGTGCAAAACAACGAGACGGCCGTGGATGCCTTTCAACAGCAATTCGAGGGCGATGTTGCCGTAAGCCATCGGAACGATGGAATCCACGACATCGGGGTCGCCGCAACGAGCCAGGTAGCCCAACTTCTGGTTCACGACTTCGATGGTCTTGCCCTTGTTAAATTTCTTCGACAGTTCCTTTACCTTGTCCGAGACGATATCACCGATGCCGCCCAGTTTCTTGTGACCATAGGCATCGGCAGCTTCGCCTTCGAAAATCATTTCGCCGCCCTCGAACATCGCACCTTCGGAAACGAGAACCGTCGAGTAGCGGCTGGGATTCTTGTTGCGATCGTGAACGAGAAGCTCGGTGAGGCGCTCGATATTGAACTTGTACTCGGGAATCACGCAGCGGTTCGCGGCGCCAGCCATGGTAGGGAGCATCGCGGTGTAACCGGCGTAGCGGCCGAAGACCTCGATCACCATGAAGCGCTCGTGAGAGCCAGCGGAAGTGCGGAGGTCATTGACGAGCTGCAAAGTGCGGGTAACGCAGGTGCTGAAGCCGATGCAGTAATCCGTTCCGGGGACGTCATTGTCCATGGTCTTCGGAATGGCTATGACCTTGAAGCCTTCTTTGTGGAGGCGAACGCCGTAACTCAGCGTGTCGTCGCCTCCAATAGGAATGAGCGTGTCGATGCCCAGCCAGGCGAGATTCTTGAGAACTTCGGGAGTGAGATCGTTTTTCTCGGCGGTGAAATTGTCTTTCAAATGCGCCGGTACGTTGGACTTGCTGACGCGGCCGGGGTTCGTTCGCGAGGAGTGGAGAAAAGTGCCGCCGGTGCGTGCGGCGCGCTCTACGACTTCTTGCGTAAGCACCAGAAAATTGTCGGAATTGTCGTAGTCCTTTTCGCGAACCATATCGACGAGGCCGGCCCAACCATGACGGAAGCCGATAACTTGATAGCCTTCATGAAGCGCGCGAATCGTAACGCCGCGGATTGCGGGATTGAGACCCGGGACGTCGCCGCCGCCTGTGAGAATGCCGATGACGCCTTTTTTGGTGTTGACGTTTGCCATGATCCAGAGCCCTTTCCGGGGAAGAGTGAACCGACAATTATCCACGGACCACAGAGATTTAGAAAGTGCGGATCCCAAGAGAAATATCGGGTGGCGTGCTCGAAGAACGCCCGCTTCCATGCATATTAAGGCTGCATCTGTGTGCCGAGGACGCCGAGGAACTTGGCGAGCCAGGAATGCAGCGCGGGCCACGCCGGGCCGGTGACGAGATTGCCGTCGACGAGGGCCTCGGTCATGGGAAGACTGACATACGTGCCGCCGCCGAGGGTAACGTCCGGGCCGGTGGCCGGATAGGCGCTGCACTTTTTGCCTTGAAGAACTCCCGCAACAGCCAGAACCTGCGGGGCATGGCAGATCGCGGCCAGTGGCTTATTGGTTTTTGAAAAGTGATGAACGATCTCGATGACCCTGGGGTTGAGCCGAAGGTATTCGACGGCGCGGCCGCCCGGGATCATGAGCGCGTCGTAATCCTCAGGCTTGACCTGATCGAAAGTGGCGTTCAGCGCGAAATTGTGGCCGCGCTTCTCTGTATACGTCTGCTCACCTTCGAAATCGTGGATGCAGGTCGCAACGAACTCGCCGGCTTTTTTCCCCGGACAGACCGCGTGAACCGTGTGTCCGACCATCTGCAGCGCCTCAAACGGCACCATCACTTCGTAGTCTTCGACGTAATCGCCAATCAGCATGAGAATGGATTTCTTCGACATGAGGCCTCCGCGGGGGGAATTGTAACCGAGGAACCAGATTGCTCAAAACGCAGCTTGGATCAGCGCGGGACAGCGAACTGGTGTGCTTCCCGGTGAGGCGATGCTAGGCTCGATGGGCGTCTCAAATCGATACGAAAACGGCTAAATCGATTGAGGCTGAGATGGGGACAGGAACCCTGTCGCCTCCAGATGCGACGATCTCATTTCGAGATTTATCGTACACTGTTGAATCCAAAGGTTTTCCTGGAAAGCTTCCCGAGGACCCGGGGACCGGGGGGTCTGGCTAATTACATGCAAATCATTGCTGGGCGTTAATTTCGCCGGACATTCCGGCTTCAAGGACATCATGGTGAAAAGAGCTAAGGGGATACTCGCGCTGTGTCTGCTAGCCGTGGTTGGCGCAGCAAGCTTGGGGACAGTTTCTCTTCGAGCTCAAGACGCAGAGACCGCAGGATCGAAGCGCAAAGTCAAATCACTCGGAAAACCTCTGTACCCGGATCTGGCCAGAAAGCTGAACCTTGCCGGCGTCGTTAAAGTCGAGGTAACCATCGGCACCGATGGCAAGGTGAAGAGAACGCATGTTGTCGGCGGGCATCCTGTACTCGCTCTCGAAGCAGAAAGAGCAGCGATGCAGAGTGAATTCGAGCCTGGCCCGAAGGAAACGACAGAGGTGATCGAGTTCAAATTCGGCCCGCAGTAAACTCCGGGACTTTCTGAAAAAGGCGGCTGTCTCTGACCGAGACGGCCGCTTTTTTCATTTCTAAGAGGAATTAATGCGTGTGAGCAGAAGAAGCCACGACGGGCTCCGCAGAATCCTGAATCGTGAGCATGTCGGTGCGTACTTTGTCCCACTCGAGCAAGTTCAATCCGTAGGACGTGAACAGCTTGCGGATGTGCGCCGAGTCCCAGCCCAGAACCTTTTCCAGCACCGGGACAAGGACGCTCATGGCGTTGTCGCTGAGTACGGTGCGCTTGGCAACGCGCGTAATGAACTTGGCTTCGGAGACGGCGATCGTCAGGCCGTCGTGCTGATTGACGTGCATCATCACGGGAATATCGGAACTCCCGTCGCCCATGTAGATGATGTGGTCGTGGCTGATGCTGAGTTCCGCGCGGCGCTCTTCGAGAACAGTTATCTTGCCCCAACCAGCGGAAGCGCGAATGATCGATTCGACCTCTCCTGTCGACTCGTTGTAGCGGAAGCGCGTGCCGAAAATATTTTGTGGCGGAACGATTCCTTCGAGTGCGGATTGGATAATCTCCTGCGGAGCAGCGGAAATCACACTGAAATGAAACTTGTAGCCCTCGGCTAGATTGGCCAAGGCACGGGCCAGTAGAGCGACGTTGTGCTTCAGGCGAATGCGCTTGCCGGTTTCGACCAGATGATCGCGGCGAACCCGGCGGAAGTCCGGGTCATGCAAAATCAGATAGCTGAGTTCGGCGCCCTGTTGGACGAGGTTCATCTCCGCAAGGCCCTTGACCTTGTCGTGGAACCCATGAAAACCGATGAGCTCGGAGAGAGCGACTCCCGAGTCGTTGAAGCTTAAAGTCTGGTCAAAATCGCTCGCCAGTAGATAGTGCTTAACCATGTCCTAGTACTCCTTCTTGCTACTGTTCTCTGCTCGCTCGGTGAGACGTATTTTCGTCTTTGGCGAGTTTGGCCCGCCCTGGATGCGGGTGCCGGGACCCCCTACAGTTACAACGATAGCCCTGTTCACCGAAGGTGCCCCACGAATTATTTTGATGGGTGCTATGCGTTAAAAACGTGAACGGACCATTATACCTTGGTTAGATGTGTCCCAAGGTTAAAAGATACAAAGGAAAGGAGATGGGACCGTTCTGGGGCCATCAAAAGGGACAAAAGGCGTGTCTAGAACGACATAGCAGGAGCGAAGGAAAAGAGAAAAAAGTCATCTGTAACATCAGCGGCCCAAAGTTGGCGGTTTGAGGCTAAAGACCCAGGGCCTTCATCTTGGGTTCCTCATAGACGTCATCTTCTCCGGGGTACCGGAGGCGGTCCTTGAAACGGCCTGTCTCGGCGGCTAAAGCCCAGACCAGGCTCTCCCCTGCGGGGAGGGTCTTTGGCAGGCTGCGGAAGACTTCATCCTGGAAGGCGAGAGAGGCGTCGATCCATTGCCAGCCGGCGGTCTCGAAGGCGGCCATGACGTCGGGAAGAACGAGGGCATTAAGCGTGTTGTAGTGAACGAGCAGAGTGTGGCGAATGTCGCGGCCGAGGACATCGAGGGCGAGTTGGCGGTAAAACGACGCGCGGTCCAAAAGATGCGCGATCAGATAGTCGCGATAGGGCTTGATGTTGAACTTAGGCTCTTTGATCAGCCGATCGGCCATCCGCTCGTCGACGTACCAGTCGGAAGCGTCGATCGTGACGTGGCCGACGCGATAGCCGCTTTCCTTCAGCAGCGTGCGAAAGCGGTCGCGCTTGTCGGCAGTGTCTCCCTCTTTGAGGAAGGGGTAGCGGAAGAGAAGAGTCTTGTTGCGATAGGGAGCGATGATTTTTTCGTTTCTGAGGAAGTCGACCGCGAAATCGGCGTAGCTGGTGGGGCCGCAATAATTCAAATGGGAATAGGAATGATTGCAGATCATGTGTCCGGCTTGGTCCCAGGCGGAGAGTAGCTTCGAGCCGTCCGGTTCGTCCACGCGCATGCCGCAGACAAAGAGTGCGGCTTTGATGTTGCGGCTATCGAGAGCTCTTAAGATGCGGGAGTTGGCATCGGGCCAGCGGAGGCTGGAATCGAGCTTCAAATTTGGATCATCCATGGTGATGGCGAGTTGGGGGCGGGGAGCGTTTGTGTTTCGCGCCGGCACGGCGCTTTGTTGCGGCGCGAACGCGTCGAGAGCCCCGGGGAAAATCGGGGCACAAGAAACGGCCGAAATGGTTTTGAGTGTCGAATCGAGGAATTTGCGGCGATCCATAGTCAGCACCTCAGAAAAAGGAATTGAGCCAGCTTCGAGCACGAGTCAAGAAAGAGCTTGAGGATGCGGTCGTAGCCGCGCGCGGAGATTCCACCGGTTCATCGGTGACGGAATAGAACGCACCGCTGCTTGAGTGCATATAGAGGCGCTGCATTTCCGCGCGATTGAGGGGGCGTGCGCCCCGGCGGCCGAAGACGGCGAGTTGGTTCCCGGATTCGTCGACGGCCCGGTCGCGGTCGATGCCCTTGGAAATTTCGAGCGCGGGGCCGCGGGTGCGGGCCGTGGCGATGAGTTTTGGCATGGGGCGTGGGCTGAAGCCCGAGAAGTGAGCCGGATCGTCCCAGGGTGAAATGATCTGGAGGACGCGGAGGCCGTTGTAGCCGTCAGCGACAAATGCAAAGACGCTGCCCGCAACCATCCCGATTTTGACGTCGTTCACTTCATGCAGCTGGTGGTCGGCATTGAAAACCTGGTCCAGGCGCGGAGCTTCCGGGTTTTCAACGTCAACAATTCCCACACCGTTTTTCCCGGCGGCGATGTAGGCATAGGTCCGCGCCACGTAAATGTTTCGGGCATCGTCGAGCGCGGCGCGTCCCTTCGCCGTCATTCTTGGATGCGCCAGGTCCGTCACGTCCAGAGTTTTTAGGCCATAGCGATCCACCACAAACGCATAACGGAATTGCACCGCGATCCCGCTCGGATTGTCCAGGTCGGGAGCGCCAATGGTTTCGGTGACGCGCGGCGCGAGCGGATTATCCAGATCCACCACGACGAGCGATCTGTCGGTGAGGATGTAAGCGTAGGTGCCGGCGATGGCGAGGCGGTGCGCGCCGGTGAGAACGCCGTTGGGATTGAACGCCAGCGCGCGCTTGAGGAAATTGTTGGCGGGATTGCCGTCAAGAAGCGTCCCGACGCCGGGACTCTTCGATTTAAGGTCGGGATTGCCAATGACCACCAGGCCCTCTTCTTTGTCGGCTACGTAGAGAAAACCGTAGAGCAGATGGATGGGCTGTTCTTCGTTTTCGGGAAGTTGCTGGCGGAGCGGATCGACGCCGAGGGTGGTCGGCGAAGCGATGGCCAGCGCGTTTTTTGTCGGAACGAAAAAACGCTGGCCAACCGGAGAGACAGGAGCGGTGATCATGCGTTCCGAAAAATCCTTGTTATCGATGTTGGCGATGTCGTAGACGCGAAGGCCGCCAGAGCCGGTGGCGGCGTAGGCGTATTCACCGCGCGCCTGAATGTCGAGAACGTTGCCTTCGTGGCTGGAAGCGATCGTGAGTTCGCGCCGATGGTCCACGAATTTCTTGTAATTGTCGGGATAGGCGATGCGCTGCAAGTCGCTGCCGTAGATGGCTTCAGGTTCATCGTGTTCGGCAACGGCTACGGCTTCAAAACCCTTTTTACCGGTGGCGACATAGACATAGCGCCCCATGAAATTCATGAGGTTCGTGCCCTGCAACAGCAGCTGTGCCATCCAGGCGTTGTTGTCGCTAGCAGCGGAAACGTGACAATCGCTGCATTGCTTCGTCTCTTTGGCGCGGACGGTATGCGGAACGAACGTGCTGAAAGCCTGACCCGAGAAGCCCGGAGCGGAGATGGTTTGCTGCGTGTAGTAAAGCCAGTCGCGGTTCGCGTTTTGCGAACTGACGAGGATGGCGCACGAAGAGCGCGCCGGCGCGATGCGATGGCCGGTGACCGTGCCGTCGACGCCGAGCATGTAAATGTCGTCGCGAAGAACCTGAAAATTGTAGCTGGTGTAGTTGCGCGTGGTCAGACCTTCGTTGTGAAGCATCGGCTTGCGCGCATTGGCCGTCATTTGCAGATGGCAGCCGAAGCACGTCGGGGTCCACGACGTGTGGCAGGAGTAGCAGGTCATCGAAGAATTGGCGTGCGCGAGATGCTCGTCGTCTTGCGGCATTTGTGACGCAACGTTGCCGTCTTTCGTCATCAGCTTTGCGCGAAAAGATTTCATGCTGAAGTGCACGTTGCCGGGCGTGACGGAATCGGCGGTCTGCACGATTTCCCACTCTTTGTTTTCTTCCGACATCGAGCGCTGAATCAAGGCTCCATCCGCGCGCCACTCGAAGCGGCGCAGGCCCCACGGCGTGCGCAGCGCATCGAGAGGACGGCCACCTGCGGGCGCAGCGGGACCGGAAGCGACGAGAGTGGCCTTGTTGCGAATCGTGCCGTGACAATCGATGCAGTCGATTTCAACGGCGGCGCGCGGTTCGCCGTAAATTTTCCCGTCGCCGTGATTATCCTGCGCAAAATGGCAATCGTTGCACTGCATTCCCTTTTCAAGATGGATGTCTCTCAGATGCACAGCCTTGCCGAAGCGGTCCGGATCGCCGGACGCGATTTGCTTGCCATCTTTGTCGAGCCAGTTCCCCTTGCGGTCGTGATTGAAGACCGCGCGGAACACCCAGCCGTGCCCATGGAAATCAGCGAACTGAGTTGTTTTCAACTTCGCGTTGAATTCCGGGCTGCCAAGATTTTCGAGGAATTTCTCGTCGCCCCAAAGGCCGCGGGCAGCAGCGGCTTCGGGATTGCGCAGGAAAGACTGGTAGCGCTGCTCTTCTGTTAGCTTAGGCTGCTGCTGGGGATACATTTTGTCGCCATCAATCTCGTTGTCCCACCACGTCAATCCGAAATAGGTGGTGAGCATGTTCGTGCCCGGATGGATGTGGCAGACCATGCACTGGCTCGATGGAATCGAGCGCGTGAACACATGCCTGATCGGATGGCCGGGCTCGGTCTTGGGAATCGCCGGGTCGGAAGAGGCGCTGTAACCGGAGTGACCGAACTGCGCATAGGAACCTGAGTGAGATGGATCGCGGTCATTTGCGTAAATGACGTGGCACGAAGTGCAGCCGCTGGCTCGATAGTCGCCGGGATGATCGTTGGTACCCGGCAGCGACATGACGGGGTCAACCAGGCGAGTTTTTTGCAAACCCAGGAAAACGGGGTCGGTGCGCAGTTCCGTACCGAACCCGCGGTCGCTCAATTTCGCATCAGGCTTGCCGGGGTCCTCTTCGCGATTGGGATTTCCGAGTTCGGGTTTCCTTTCGCCGCCGCGTTCAAAAACGCGCAGGATATTTCCTGGCTGGGAAATCTCCCATCGCAAAAGAGGATCCAGTTCCGGGAGCACGCCTTTCGCGCGTGTTTCTTCCGGGGTGGGAGGTGGAAAGGTCTTGATAGATTGCGGCTTGCCGTCGCGGTCGTAGCTTTCGCCGAAGTGAGCATTTTTTGCCGGATAGCTGCCGTTGTTATAGAGCGCCGCCCCCCACAGCAAACCGGTGTGCGTCATCATGCTCGTCGAAGAAGCGCGAACTTCCTTCGCGTGGCAGCCAGCGGCTCCGCAAGTTTCGGGCGCCACTCTGAGGTCTCCCGGATTCACGAATTTTATGAACTCCGGAGATTCCTTCAGCCATTTTGCGTAAGTACGCTCGGGCAGAGCGGAACGGTCCTTGAAGCTGGGGTCTCGCGGCTGGACGTGCGCTTTTTCTTTGGCGGCGCTGTATTCGATGGACTGCGGCGCCGCGCCAGTGGCAACGGACACCGAAGAGTTGCCGCCGTGACAATCGGTGCAGCCCAGCAACACCGTTTTCGTCGGATGCATCGTCGGTTCGTCCGTCCTCGTGTGGCAAGTGATGCAGCCTGACGATTTGCGATCGGCTTCTTCTTGCGACTGGCCGCGCACTAAGGGAGCGTCCTGTTTCGCCTGAACGGTTCGTGCCGAATGGGAATATAGAAGCAGGAGAAAAGACAACGCAGAGACGCAGAGGATCGAGAGATTCCCCGGAGAAAGCCTTTTGAATGTGCGCGGCAAAATCATCCGATGCGTTCCCTCAGAAAGTAAATTTCATCGAGCCGAAAAGCGAGAAAAGTGTGCGGCTCGTGTAGATATCCTTGAATCCGGCGCCGGGCTGGAGAGCGGACGCGCCCGCTGCAAGCACGATGTTTTCCGTGAGTGGCGGGCGGTAGGTCACTCCGATGCCAAAATCCTCGCCAATGCTGTGGCGAATGGAAGACTCGAACAAAATATATTCGAGCGCCTCCGTACGATCGAAACGCAGGTAGTTGAAATTCGCAAATCCCTTCAGCTTGGGCGTGATATCAAAATCCGCGCCTAGATTAGCGATGAAAATTCCGGGATTCACGAAATTGGCCTGGCCCTCCTCCTTGCTCGAACGAAGAGAAGGAATCAGGCTGCCATCCGTCGTCAGCTGAACGCCCGAGCCAAGAAGCCGAATGTCTTCGCGATTCCAGAAACTGAAAATGCCCCCGGCAAAATTCGGAAGATCGTCAATCGCATCGAAGCCGCGGGCGCGGCCATCGCGCGGATTGGCATCGCCGGAGGTGTAGAAAGTGGAAACGCGATAGCGGATCCAGTCGCGGTCATAGGAAAGCTCGACGGCGGCCATTTGTGCATTCACGGTTACGGGGCGGCCGGCTATGGGATTGAAATTGTCTTCGCCAACAGCCTGATAAAAAGCGTGGGTGAGGTTGATGCGGTGGATGTGACCGCTGCCGAGCCAACCGAAATAGCCGACGCGAATCCCGTGCGCGAGCGGCCCCCCTCCGGGACCCTGGCTTATGACATTGCCGACCGGTTCAGGTCGCACAAGGAAACCGTTGTCGTCGTAATGCACGCTCGGATCATCTTTATTCCACGCGCCGACAAATTCCGCCGTATAGCCAGAAAAGAAAAAATCCTGAATGTACGCGTTTGCCAGAACGACTTGCTGGTGCCGGCGGTTGAACGTGTTAAGACCGCTGTTTGTATTTTTCTCGAGCATCTGAAAATACGTGGCGTTGTATTCGACACGGTCGTTGCTCCAATTGCCAAAAATGCGAAGGCCCGGCTGCTCGTCCACAAAGAGGAATCCTCGGAAATCGCCGTTGAATTGCTGGATGCCGGCGCGCGCGGAGATGAAATCGTAGTTGTCGCTGAGGTCGTGCAGCTTTACTTCGACGAAAGCCTCTTGAAAGCCCAGATGGTCGTCGAAGCGGTTCGTGCCTGCGCGCACATTCGGACTGACAATGCCCAGCTCGCGAACGTCAAGATCATTGAGGCTGAGCTCCGGCGTGATGCGAATGCGCCAGTCGACAGGCTTGAAAGATGCATCGCCGTGAAAGAGATCGAAGCTGAAGCGCAGGGTCTGATCGAAGAAGGCCTGTTCTCCGCGGCCAAAAAAACCGGAACTGCCGGGCTCCGCGGCACTTACGCCGCTTGGCGAAGGAACGCGTCGGCCGTCGAAAAACGTCTCCGAGGAAGCGGTAATGTTTAGAAAAATCTGCTGGCCAAGAAGTTCGGGCCAGATGGGCTCGTCGCCTTTGAAACGATTGCGATTGAAAGGATCATACCAATGCGGCTTGGTGTAGGGATATTCGCCCTTCTGCGGGTAGCGCCGGTAGTCCGGTTGATTGAGCGCCCAGCGATTCGGCACCACATTGTAGATGTCGGCGACGGGAGGCAGATATTCGGGCGCGAGTTCCGCGATGTACTTCGGATCCGAATCGAGACGATGACGAAGTTCGCGATAGTTGCCGAGCGACGGCCCTCGAGCAGGCGAGATGGCGGGACCAAGCTCGGGAAGCCGCGGGAGACGCGAACGAAATTCCGCGCTGCTGGTGCTGACCAGAGAAATTTCCAGCGTCGTAACTTCGTTTGCGTTTAGCGGAAGATCCGGGATTACCAGCGGAGCGTATCCCTCGGCATCAACGCGAAATTCATAGTGCCCGGGTGAAAGAAGAAGGACGCGAAACACCCCTTCCACGGACGAAGCGGCGCGCACCACCTGTCCGCTTTCCAGGTGTCGCAGCGTTAGTTGGGCCGAGGCCACGGGCCGCGATTCGCTGCCCGGGACAGCTTCGCGCAGAACGCCGTCGACGGCAGCGGTCGTCAAGGCTTGCTGGCGCGGAATGCGCTGAGTTGCAGCCGGTTCAGTGGATTTCTGGATGGTGGCCTGGCCACCGGCGGAGGACTGCTGCCCCGGTGTGGATTGCTGCGCGCCCCATGAGCTTCTGCATCCGAGGATCGCGAGCAACACCCCAAGCCCGGCGCGAGCCGAGCCACTGACGCGTCGAGAGGTTCGCGAAGAGAGAGCGAGCATGCCTGCGGCCTGGGAGAATTTGCGCAAGTAAATGGGAGCGCATTCTAGCTAACAATATCGCGCCCCGGCGGGCAACCAATTTCCGCGAAGAGTGAACACAAGCGATAACACTTCCTAGGCATCGCGAACGTTCACCGATAGGAACCTCGTCACCCGCAAACAATTGAGGGGCATGAGAATGCGTGTTACTAAGGAAAATACCCTTCATGCCGACCGAACACACTCTTCGGAGGCCGGCCGCCTCGCGGCATACCCTGGCCCGGCGTCAAAAAACGCTTGCTCTGGGCATTTTGCTGGCCTTGGGTGTCGCGGTGGTTCTCGCCTTTTTGTTGCTGGGATGCGGGGGCGGGAGTGGGAGTGGGGCGCCTGTGTCTCCCCCGGTGGTCGCGAGTGTGGAGCCGCTACAAATCGCGGACGTCCAGAATATCGTGCAGGCCGCGGTGAATTCCGCCAATGTCGATATGGTGGTAGCGGTTGTGGATCGGGCTGGATTTGTGCTCGGCGTGTTTCGCACGCAAAACGGTCCCGCCACCGCGGTGGGAAATTTCGGACAGACGCTTGACGCGAATGATGCGGCCGTGGCACTGGCGCGGACCGGCGCGTTTTTCAGCAATAATCAGGCGCCGCTCTCTTCGCGCACGGTGCGCTTCATCAGCGGAATACACTTTCCTCCCGGCGTGACGAACCAGCCGCCTGCGGATCTCTATGGCATCGAAAATACCAATCGCGGATGCACGCTGGTGAGCGGCGCGGCATTTCAAAGTCAGATTCCTCCATCGCTCGCGCTTGGCGGAGGTTTCGGACCGGGCATTCTCACCGGCAAAGCCGATCCGATGGACTCGAATCCGCTCGCGGTGAATCCCGGAGGCGTGCCGATTTTTTATCAGAATGTCGTTGTGGGCGGAATTGGAGTCGTTACCTCTTCCGGCGATCTGAATGTGGCCGAATATGCAGCGTTCGCCGGATCAACGACGCAGCGATCGGGGCCGTCCGATTCGTTCGGACCGACGCCCGCTGCTCCGGGAGTCGTGTTCATCGGCGGAATCGCGCTTCCCTTCGTAACGCAAACCTCCCTGCCAGCCGGCGTCTCCGTCGGGCCGGTTGCGGGCGCTGGATCGTATTTCGCCCCGCCTCTGAACAGCGCGGGACAGCCGCCCGAAGGCGATTTGATTACGCCTGCCGCGGGGCCGCTCGGGGGGCTGAGCGCGTCAGACGTTCAAACTATTCTGAACAATGCGGAAGCAACGGCGAGCGTCACCCGCGCCGCGATTCGATTGCCAATTGGTTCGCGCGCGCGCATGGTGATTGCGGTGGCAGATCTGGACGGCACAATTATCGGCTTGCGTCGGATGCAAGATTCGACGGTGTTCAGTATTGATGTCGCGGCCAGCAAAGCGCGCAACATGGTGTACTTCAATAGCTCCGCGCGGGCCGCGGCCGATCTGAATCAGGTACCCATGGGCACGGCCGTCACGAGCCGCACGATCAGCTTTGGATCGCAGCCCTTTTTTCCCCCAGGTATCGACGGGACGTCTCCCGGACCATTTTTCAATATTTTCTTGCAGGACATCGGAAGCCCTTGCACACAGGGGATGCAAGCGGGACCCGCCAACGTGAACAAAAGCGGAATCGTTTTTTTCCCAGGGAGTACGGGATTGTATCGCAACGGAACGCTTGTCGGCGGGTTGGGCGTCAGCGGAGACGGCGTGGACGAAGACGACTATGTGACCAACGGCGGCGCGGCAGGATTTGAAGCGCCGGCAAATATCCGCGCGGACCAGATTTTGATCAATGGAGTGCGGCTCCCTTACTTCAAATTTCCGAGAAATCCCACGGACTAATTTTCACTTAATCCCGAGAGCGCACATCTTCGGCGTTATTTGCTCGCGCCTCCGCCATGAGAAGGATCGGGCGAGGTGGCAGAGTTCACGTCGAGAAACCAAGCATGAGCGGTGTCGCTCGGTGCGTAGCAGTTGCCATCCACATGATAACCCGGGGCGCAATGCGCGGTGAATTCCATGCGCCGCGGCGACTGCGCATATTGCCAGACGTCTGCCTCGGAGACTCCGCTCAACTTCGGCGAAGGCGATGTCTGAGGAAGGGTGCAGCCGGGCGAGGGCGGACACGCATCATTGAAGGCCCAAATCGTGAACGCGCGGGACTTTCGCCATTGGAAATCCAAGATGTCGCGGGCGGTTGTGATAGACGTTTGCGCGTCTTCTTTCACGGGAATCGCCGAGCAATAGAATCCGCCCTGATAGTCAAGCATCGTCAAATTCCATAACCAGCCCTGCAAGTAGGCGTGATAGGCCGGCGAGAGACGGCCACCTTCTTCGATATCGAGGAAGATGATCGTGTTGGCGGGAAATCCTTCGCGCCTTGCGGCCTCCGCGGTGGCATGAGCATCAGCTTCACCCAGAGCCTCTGCGCTCTTCGCATCCTTTAGCTCATGTTGAAGGCGGCCACGATAAAGCACCACAAAGCCAAATCCGAGCGAATGGACAAATTCGCGTTTGCCGTGCCATGTGCTTACTTTTTCTCCGGGCGGCGCGCTCAGCCAGTAGCTGGTGAACGCAAAATCGCGGCGGAGCGTTCTCATGGCCGCATCGCCGGGATAGATGTTGCGGTCGAACCCGGGATAGGAACGTTGGGCGGGCTGATCCTGGGGATGCGAAACCGTCACGAGCTCGGGAGAAGAAAACAAAATCGGAACAGCGGCAACCACGAAAAGGAAAAGGAGTGAAATTCGAGGCTTCATCGCGATGTCTCTCCCGAGCATGACAGAACTCGCTCGCTACAACTAGCCCTCGCGTAGTTTGTGGCCTGCGAGATTGCCGAGGCCGTCGTAGGCGGCGTATTTGTACGTTTCGCTGAGCGTCGGATAATTGAAGACCTGCTCGATGAATTCGTCGATGGTTTGGCCGTTGTCGAGAATCATCAGACCGATGTGGATGAGCTCGGTGGCGCTTTCGCCAATCAGGCTTACGCCGAGAAGTTTGCGGTCCGCGCGCAGGAAGATGAGCTTGAGCATTCCGGCCGTATCGCCGATGATATGGCCGCGGGCGTTGTTTTCGTAGAGGGCACGCCCTACGCAGTAGTCGATTTTCTTTTCTTTGCAGGACTCTTCCGTTTCGCCGGCTGCGGAAATTTCCGGGATGGTGTAAATCCCCATCGGAAGCATCGACGCGACGCGCTGTTTGTACTTGAAGCCAAAGGCGTGGCAAACGGCCACCCGCCCTTGCTCCATAGAAGTGGAAGCCAGCGCGGGAAAGCCAATCACATCGCCAGCGGCGTAGATATTCGGAATAGCGGTTCGATAGTTATCGTCGACGGGAAGGTAGCCACGGTCGTTGATAGCGAGCCCGGCCTTTTCCAGGGCGAGGCCATCGATGGCGGCCCGGCGGCCTGCGGCAAAGAGCGCGGCGTCGGTTTCGAGCGTTTTGCCGCTTTTCATCGAGAGACGCACGCCAGCCGAGGAATTCTCAACCTTCACGGGACGCTCGTTGAACAAGAAGCGCATGCCGAGGGTGGTGAGCCGGTCGCGTAGGCGATCGGAAATTTCTCCGTCGAGAAACGGCAACAGACGGTCGCGGCCGTCGACCAGAGTAACTTCTACTCCGAGCGCCATAAAAATTGATGCATATTCGCAGCCTATGACGCCGCCGCCGATCACGGCGAGGCTTTTGGGAATCCGGTCCATTTGCAGAAACGTGTCCGAGTCAAACGTGTGGACGTCGTCGAAAGCGATTTCCGACGGTCGATGCGGCTTCGACCCGGTCGAGATCAGAATGACTTCGCCGCGAAGACGCCGCGTTCCTTCTGCGCCCGTGACCGCGACAGTGTGCGCATCCTCGAACGAAGCCTGACCGCGCGCAAGCTCGATGTGATGGAGTTCGAGATTCTTTAGGATGCGTTGGCGCTCCATTTCGACGACTTCGCGTTCGTGACGCATAAAATCGTGAACGGTAAGATTTTCTTTTAGGGAATAATCGATGCCATAAAGTCCGCGCTGCTTGAGCCCGGAAAAATAGAGCGCAGACTCGCGCAGCGTCTTGCTGGGGACGGTGCCAGTATTGATGCAGCTTCCGCCCATGTGCTCGGCGCGCTCGATGACGGCGACGCGCTTGCCGAAGTAGGCCGCCTGGGCGCCGGCCTTTTCTCCGGCGGGACCGCACCCGATCACAACCAGATCGAATTCTTCCGCACTCGCCACACAAACCTCCCCCTGCAGCCCCCTGCGCGCATCCTTGAAGCGCAGCTTTCAAGCGCTCTAGATGAAACGAAACGAGCTGAGTCAGAGAGAGTGTAGAAGAAGAGCACCACAGGCAAGCGAAGTTCCTCTGAAGGCTGTGCCGAATCGTGGCTGGCAGCTAGCTGCGGTCGCAGGGGGATACCCAAGAGGGGATGGTGGCAAGGCGATTGTTCCCTGTCTAAAATTCCGCAATGCCGATACTATGATGGCACTAACTGCTGCGTTGCTAGGACTCCGGGAGGGATTTCACATGTCGATCGGCGATGTGCCTGTCAGCTACCAGATTAAGTTTGAGAAAGACCACGCCAGTGTGAAGGTGACCTACGATCTGAGCGTTCCAGCCGCCGGCCCCGCTTTGATCGCAGACTTTCAAGCTACCGTTGACGGTACGGATCTGATCAGCGGCTTTATTCCAGGCCAAACGGCTTTCAACGGAGCAAAGTTTCACACTCTCGCCGATCCAACGAAGGACGTGACCGTTTCCTTCTCTATTTCTTCCAACCAGGACTGGAACGCCAGCGACGATGACGTGCTGCGCGGCGAGAAAATCTATGACGATGCGGAGTTCTCCAGCTAGAGCGGCCTTGTGCCAGTTGCGGGCTAGTCGCGCAATGTAACCTGCCCGGAGCGAGACTGAACCTCCGATTTTGGAATAGAATCACTAGCCAGCAAGTTGAGGTAGACGAGAGGTACCCCAAGGTGATGAGCCTAGTAACTCATCCCGTTTCGACGGCAAAAAATGGTGCCCGGGGTGGGAGTCGAAACGCGAGAGCCGCCGAAAACATTTAACTTGTTGATTCCCCATATCCACAGAAACAACAAAAGCCATGGATTCACGCCATCGGTGTACAAAAATTGTACATGCGACAGGCGTTTACACCCTAAAACCAACCGTAACTATCTTTTGGTCCCCTGGTACTGTCCATCGCAGACGCAGTCTTCGTTCAGAAATTCCATCTGTATAACAAATCTCGATTGGCCGATACCCGTTCACAGGAACAAGAGAATGTTTCTTCAACCGTGTAGTTTGGTCCGGCTTCTCCATGAGTAGAGTAAAGCTATTCACAGCCAACGCAATTCGAACGCCACACACGATTCCGTTGCGTATGAGCGAAAAAACCCCAGCGTGATTAACGACGGTTTGAACAGTGTCACCTTCGTCCCAGCTATAGTACAAGCCGTGTCCATCAATGAACGGCCATTTTCCAAAAACCACGTCTACCCAGCTAGGTTGCGGTCGTGTAGCTATTCCAGTTTGGAAGTTTCCCGATGCAGCATATCCACATAGCACTTTCAAACACCATCGTTCGAGCAGGTTCCCATCGAATTTGTACTCCGCATGTTGCGGATTCTTTCTCGCCGACAACAGTATTTTCTCCGTCTCGCAGACTGCCTTGAAGAACCTACCGGCTTCCGCATCTAGCACGCTCAATTCGCTGTTGTGTTTCGAGCACAAGACTTTTGCTGTTAGATTGGCCGTCGAAATTGTTTCTTCTTTACCGTTAAGCCACGGCGCACCAACTACTCTGACCATGCCGGTAGGGTCAATTATTTCAAGAACTGCGCGAGATAGGCAGTGCTCGTTCGACATCGTTGCGCTGCAATTGTCATAGTGATTGGCGTAGCATTTAGGCTGTTTCATGGCGATTCTCTATCCTTGTTCGGCTTTTTAAACTCTAGCGCGCTGGAACGGCGGCACTTACCGGTTTTGAGAGGCGGGCCGAAATGGAAAATAGATGGAATTCGGCAGCGACGTAAATTCTTGAGAGATTCCCTCGTTCCAATCGCCAGTTTTTTCAGGATTCGTTACGGCCTATTCCGCTCGTGTTATTCCGAACTTGAGGGAAGGCGTGGCCCCTGACGTGGGTTCAATTGCCATCGCCCGCTCCAGAAGCCCGACGAATCAATTGGTCTTACGCGCACACGGGCGACGGCGGTCGGCGAGGATTTCAGCCGTGACCCGCTGCGATTTTTGCGCCCACCTCTACAAGTACTTTGACGAGCAGATCCGGGCCTTTTTCGGCTAGAGCCTCTCTCAGTCTGTGAAGCATGCCTTCTTTTTCTTCCTCTGGATACGTCAGAACGGCGATTTTGTTTTCAAGGCCTTTCACGACAGCCGGTAGAATCGGTAATTCTCCAAACTCGGCAAGCTCAGGCTGTAGATAGGTCTGTCCTTTTGCGGTGAGCTGCAACACCCTGTAAAGTGGAGCGCCACGAACAATCTTGAGCAGATGCCTTTCGTTCAGATAATCAGTGTGCCTTTGCAGGTAGTTCAACACAGCCTGACCAGTGGGTCTGCATTCCCGTACCAAATCCATTAAGTGGGCTTCGCAGGGCGGATTCCACGCAGACGATGTTTCGCGAAGCTCTCCAAGTCGAATCATGATTCGATGGAGCAAACCAAGATCCAAGTCTCCGTGTGCCATTGCCGCTCACCTCCCGCTGGTCCCAGCAAGTATCATAGGCTGGAGCGTGGCGGGGACTTATTCTACTCGTTCGAGGTGGCATGCGATGAAAACCAGAGTTGCGGTGCTTTCTTTGCTCTACGAAATAGACGAAAAAAGCCCCTCGCGGGCTGGGCGAACCTTGCGCTGAGCTGCTGTAACGCACTGGTTCTCGAATCAAGTGCGTTGGTTTTAGGTCAGTGGAATGATATTGTTTGCTCCCCGTTTTCGCGGGAGGACTCAATGGATGAGCAGCGGAAATACGCGCTCCTATTTGCAGCAACAATCCTAGCGGCGCGAAAACTTCATGAGATAGGCGACAAGCCATGCCCCGCGCGCGAAGCCTGTATAGCCGATGCGATCAGGAACGCCGAACAGATTCTGAAAAAGATAGACGAGCGCTGGCCACGATAAGGGAGCCTATCTTTCGGTGGCATTTTTCATCGCACGACAAGAGTCGATCGAGCACACAACAACAATGCAATAGATTTTTGCTCATCCTTGGGAATTGGCCACCCGCAAAGATTCACATGACGCGGATGTGGCGCTGTGTCCAGCTCAATTGTCAGATTAGCCTCCGAGACCGCTGCTAAGTCAAAGTCAGCACGCGCCCGTGGCTTACCGCGCGTTGCGCCTAGCAAATCACCAGCTGTCCAGATTTCCGCCTCGGACAGCGCATCTCTCCACAACGCGGAGATTTTTAGGTCTGGGGGCCTGGGAAGAAACGCGCTGGGCTTCGGCGCGGCAGGTGTCTGCCGCCTAAAATGCGCATCCTGAAAGATAAATCTCGCTAACCGGGAGTGTTGAGAACTGGTGGCGGATTCCGCCTTAGTGGGTCGCCTTATCAATACCTCGTACAATTTGTTGAGGACAAGTCTCAACCAATTGCTCAATCCCATGAATACGACTCTTTTCCCCGAACCACCCAGCGTATGCGAGACGGCTCTGTTTGTTGACGCTTACCGAAAACATTTTGCCGGTCGGTCCAGCCCAATCGAAGGAAATTTCCCCGTCCGGGTCCGCCGACACCTCGGGAGTCGGTCCGAACCGGGGCAAGGAGAGGACAAATCGCTTTGCGGCGTGAATCGTATCCGCATCGACCGGCGTCGAACTTTTATCGGAAACGACACTCAGACTTTCGATGTCAGGAAGAAGAAGTTCGAGTCTGGTCTGTAGGTAATGCCGTAAGGTATTTCTGAAAGCCAGATCAACCTGGATAGCAATATCGCTCACGCCGGTGCTGGCACCGCTGCGCAACCCGAATGAAGCATCGAACTGAGCACAATATGCTGTCATTTATACGATTCTAACACTTTCTCAGTCAAAGACGAGAAAAAGACCCTATCCGCAATACCCCTTAAATTGCCTAACCTTGTCCAAATATCTTCTGTGGTTCCCTCTAGTGACCCTTCGGTAAAGACATCTATGTCTAGGACTGCTGAGGTACTGGGCGTTTCGAGCGTTTGCGTAATTATTGCCGTTGCCGCCTGCTCCTCGAAAGGAACCAGCACTCTCTGCATGAAGGCCGTAACGAGAGGAGGAATGGATTTCGGGATTCGCGGTCCTGTGGTTAGATAGTCATCGTAGTCCGCGCCAAGCGGAATATGGATTGCGTTGATATATCTCACTGCAAGCCTACCGGCGGTAACATGCCCAGAGACGGCAAGAAATTCTCGCCAAACATCACGAGTCTTGTCCCTGAGCACATCCCAGCCAGGATAATTTTTCAGAATGCTATAAGTCACACCATTTCTGCGCAGTAGAACCACCTCTGAACCATCTTCTCTCTCATAACGCCATCCCATCGCGCCTTCCCCCAGCACTTGAGCTAAAGGCTTACCATCGTCCACCTTGAACTGAAATTCACTCTGTCTCATCTCCTTAGCTACTGGGAAACCGTTTGGCGCTTTGAACCTTGCCAACACGGAGGCGGGTAGCTCTTCGCGCAGCCGAATATCCAACAGAGCTTCTTTGAGGGGAGAGCGAGTCAGCTTCGGGAATTTTGTTTCCGGCAATGCGGCACCTGGGAGAAGTATAGATTAGCAACTCGCGTTAGCCGCAAGGAGTGTACCACCACGCCGTTTAGAATCCCGCTCCTTCGGTATTCGATCCTAGGCTGCGGATACTCCGATTCGAGGAGTTACACTTTTCTTCGTCTTCGGCCTCGTATCCTGTGAGACTTTCCTCGTTCCCTTTGTGTCGCGGCCCCCGTGCGAAAGTTGTGGAGTGTACTAAGCTTGTCTTGCAGCTCGGTTCGTATCAGGATTGTACCCGGGGGATGCACTATGACTTCACGCTCATCCAGAGCAACTATTACGGGGCTTCGGCGGTTGGTGAGAGAGAAGAATGTGCCCCCGAAATTGCGCCTGAAAGCCATCGAAATGCTGTGCCAACTGGAAGGACTTTACGATTCCAACGGAAAGTCCCGTCAATCGCCCGCCAAAGAAGCCAACGCGAGCAAACTTCGCCTGTTACTTGAACCCTCGAAGGATTTTGCACAGCAATAGGGATTACCGGGCGCATTGGGCCCTTCTTTTGGCTGATAGTTTTCAATTCCAAACTACCGTGGGTCAAATCATCCGAATCGAACTGCGACCCGCCCACGTGCTTGCTATTCGCACTGGGGGCTACTGTGGCAAGCGACTCGCAGGCCGGATTGGATTTGTCCAGGACCCGCAGGCGACCCCCAAGCCCGTAAATGTTACAAAACAAGAAAGCCACCCATGATTCGGGCGGCTTTAAGTCCTTTGTTTTAATCTGCAATGACTGAAAAAGGTTACAGAATGGTTAGAATGTAACCTAGGCGAAGGCCGCCATGAGGGATTCACGGCACGATTCACTGGCCTGTTCATCGCTTACGTGCGTGTAAATCATGGTGTTGGAAATGTTCTTGTGCCCTGCCCGTTGCTGAATCGCGTAGACATCGGCGTGTTCCGCCGCCATCGTGGAGCACAGCGAGTGCCGCAAGATGTGAGGGTGAGCTAGCTCTGGCGCGACTCCCACGGCCAGCGCGTACTTGCGAAACAGCCTAAGAAGCTGCATACGTGTCATCGCTCCACCCTTTTGCGAGGGAAACAGAATCCACGAGCCATCTTCCACGCGCTCACGGAGCCAGGTGCGAAGAGCGAGAACTTCGTCAAGAATCGGCTCTCCACGATGTCTGTCAAGGCTCTGGACGCCCGAGCGCGAACCTTTTACGCGGGCGATTGCGATGGTGGAGCTTTCCAAATCAATATCGGCCAACTTGAGCGTTCGGACTTCCTGACTTCTCAACGCGTGGCGGAACGTGAGGAGAAGCATGCACCAGTCTCGCGTGGAATGCTGGCGCGCTTCCTTGAGAATCGCCTTCACCTGTTCGGCGGAAAGGGCCTGTGGTACGTTCTGCGTAGTTGCCATGGAGCTATCTCTCCTTTGGTGATTAGGGGCGTGTCGCTGTTCTAGCAGTGGCACGCCCCGTTTTTATTTTTCTTTGAATCCGAGAGCCCGTCGAACGTATGCGCTCACCGAGAGCCCGGATTTTCCGGCTCGCTGTTCGAGCCGCTTGTGTTCTGCGGGATTGAGTCGTAGAGCGATAAGATGGCTCTGGCGTTCCTTCGCCAACTTCTTCGGCCTGCCCATTCGAGCCATGAGTTATTGTATAACATAAAGTCAGTCGCGAGTCAATGGGCAATCGCAACAAATGCAATAAACTTTCAGTGCGTCGGCGCTCTGGCTGTCTCCACGCAGTTAGCGGGGGGAGTGTTTTCACCGTGCGATGCGGTTCGCTTCTCGCATGGTGGGAGCGATTCAATGGGGCCCCCCTTTGGCCTGGGTCCCCTGGGTGGGGCGGGGAGTCCGGCGGGGGAGGTAACTTCGGAAGGTGTCGCCCGGTAACCATCGCGGGGGGCCAGTTCCACTTTTCCGGTTACCGCGTTTACCAGGCAAGGCGTCAGGCTGGCATAAAACTCGCTAGTTTTCCTGCCCGACGTTGTTGTTCCAGGTGCTTCACCAAGTCTAGTTCCGCTATTTCCATCTCCACATCGAACGTTGCTAGGCGGTCATTCCGGAAGTTGAAACACCACGTTGCGAGTACGCCCACCAACAAGCCTGCCAGCGTGGGCACCAAGGCATCCGCTAGATTTGCCGCAATGAAGACGATGAAGCCATTTCTGCTTCCTATGTAAGCTCCAAACGAATCCAATATCCCAATAGTGGTCCCGAACAATCCAACAAGCGGCGCTGTAATTGCAATGGCCGAAAGGTAACTCAAGCCCTGCCTGAGTTGTTCGTGGACGCGGTTCCGTGCAGTGCGTGCCCCCCGGCGCGCTGCCTCCACTGCCTGTTCTGCTAAAACACATTCGTGCGCCGTCCGAAATTCTTGCATGGCGTTGAAGTACACCATTGCGACGTGGCTTCGATTAAGCATCTCGGCTATCGACTGGACGCCCTTCCACTGCCCCCGCTCCAGAAGACCTGCGCTTGCTTCTAGGAAGCGATGAGACTGCCGCGTCGCGGAGTAGTAGCGCGCACTTCGCGCCACAACGTCCACAAGGGTCCAGAGAAACATCAGAAGCAACACGACCAGGGAGCATTCCACAAGAAGGCTGGCGTTCTGCAACATGTGCGTGAGGAAATGTCCTCCATCGTACATGCGATTCACACGTCTCCCGACACACCCATCACGATATAATTTCTCGTTGCGTCAGTCTATTAAGACACCAACGTCTCGACCATGGGCATCTTGCTGCTAGTACCCATTTTGAGCGGGAAGCTCTTCAAAAAGCCGTTTCCACATATAAGCTCCCCAAAAGTAGCCTGCGACGGACCAGATGACCAACCCTAGGATGATGGAGAAGGCCAAATATCCTGGAGGAGGAATATGCCATCCGTATCCCCCGTGCCAGTTCCAGAGTGTGGCGAGGACAAACATAGACATGCCCCAGCGCAGGATGCCAGTATAAATGATGTAGTGTTTGCGGCCCTTGGCGCGAATCCTTTTGCGATACTCAATTTGCATTGGAGATAGTGCGGCTGGTTTGAATAAAGGCATGAGAAACGCTCGAAATCACAGTTTATCACCACATGCCTGGTTAGTCGCGTTACCGGAAATGTCAGGCCCCTCCTCAGTTTGCCAGAAGTTCGGATTCGTTCATCTCGCGCCAACTGCGAACTGCTGACTTGTCGAAAAAGGCTGCGAGCGCGCCGTCAGCCTTGAAGAAGCTCAGGCCGCCCTCTGACACCTCAACTCTTGAAGCGCGGACGGGCTGTTGGTATGCCAAGTCCCTCGGGTCTTCCGCACCGTTGAGATACACCATGAAGGGCTTTTCCAGCATGCAAAATTGTAGACGGAATCTCCCTCATGTTCCGATTACCGGACATCTAGACGGCACCCGCAGTTCTCGAACATAGCGAGCGGCGTGGCCATCTCCTCACGATGTTCGACGCTTTGAACGCTTTTGCCGAGGAATCGGGCTCCCGATGGGCAAACGGGATTCCTCAGCATAGAAGTCCGCTATCTCCGCCTCCGAGGGCAATTGGAGAGTACCTGTTCGAGGACGGTCGTATTCCAGCAACCGCGTCACCATCTTCTTGAAGAACTCATAGTAGAGTGAATTTTCCACTTGCTCGCTCGCGATTAGTTTTTTTGCATCGCCCCACACGTGCAGAATCCAATAGTGGAACTCCACCGAGACATCTTCGAGATTGAGGTATTTGCCCTCCAGCAAATAACCCATGTGCTCGAAGAAATTCATCACATCGTGGAGTTCTGGCGGCGGCTCGTTC
>Ga0210391_10000597_pt1 | contig 36739 bp, 26 predicted proteins | sample IncBWC12OmetaG_FD_160573 | JGI IMG/M metagenome (GOLD analysis project Ga0210391, IMG submission 160573) | Forest soil microbial communities from Barre Woods Harvard Forest LTER site, Petersham, Massachusetts, United States - Inc-BW-C-12-O ...
TCTGCGCCTGGATCGAGTAATCGCCCGTCGCCGCCAGGCCGTTTCTCCCGGTCTGCAACACAACAGTGAAGCCGCGACTCAACGTCCACAAAAGTTCCAGCACCGAGATGTCGAATGAAATGCTGGTGACGGCCAGCCATACGCCGGCTTCGGTGCCAACGACGCGGTCCATCGCGGCAAAGAAATTCACGACGTTGCGATGCGCGACCATCACTCCCTTGGGCGTTCCCGTCGAACCAGAGGTGTAAATCAGGTAGGCAAGCGACGACGCATTCTGATCGGTCGCAGCCGTTTCCGTCGAATCAATTCCTTCGCGATCAAACTCGAACTGGTCGACAGCTATGACAGTCGCCGACGACGTCGCGACTCGATCTTTGTAGTTCTTTTGAGTGAGAATCACGCGAGCGTCGCTATCCTTTAGCATCAGCGCGATACGCTCGGCCGGAAACGCAGGATCGAGCGGGAGATAAGCGCCGCCAGCCTTCAGAACCGCGAGCATCGCGACCATCATGTCCAGCGAGCGATCCATCATGATCGCGACGACAGTCTCTGGCTTGACGCGCAGTCCGCGCAGATGGGTCGCGAGCCGACGAACCTTCTCCCACAACGCGCGATACGTCAGAGCTTTGTCGCGACAGATGACTGCCGTCTTCTTAGGAGTCCGCAGAGCCTGTGCTTCGAGCAAATCGTGGATGCACTTGTCGGACTCAAACGCCACATCGGTTCGATTCCACCCCATCAATCGATCTCTGTCCTTCACCGTCATGCTCGAACCACAAGATTGTCTTCGATAAACAAGCAATCGATTCCGGTGCCGAGAAAAGTCTCGACTGCCTCGCGCGGTGTGTTCACTATCGGCTGTCCTTTCACATTGAAGCTTGTGTTGAGCACGATCTCGCGGCCCGTCTCTCTCCCCACCGCCTTGAGCAGCGTGTGGAAAGCCGGATTGTCGGCCGCGGCTACCGTCTGTACGCGCGCCGAACCGTCGACGTGAGTGATCGCGGGCAGCGTCGCGCGGTATTCCTCGCGCACGTTCACCGTCGCGATCATGTACGGCAGCGAGGTCATCGGCGCGACATCGAACCATCGATGGACCTGCTCAATCGACACTGCCGGTGCGAAGGGTCGAAACGCCTCGCGCTTCTTGACCATCGCGTTCACGCGGTCGCGCATTTCAGGATTCGACGCATCGGCCAGGATGCTGCGATTACCGAGTGCACGCGGACCGTACTCCATTCTTCCGCGATGCCACGCGATTACTTTTCCCGCGCTAATCATTTTCGCAGCCCGCTCACAGGTCTCTTCGAGACTGTTGAACTGAGTGACTTTGATCGCGCCGGCGAAATCTCGAAGCGCCGCGGCGGTCTCGCTCGATGCGTGGCTCGGCCCCAGAAACGGAACCGGAAACCGCTTGTTGATGATTTCGTTTCTCAATGACGCGCGATGCAGCGCCGCACCCAGCGCGGCGCCATCGTCGCCGGCCGCTGGCTGCACGTAGACTTCGTCGAACAGGCCCGAGCGCGTCAGCTTTCCATTGGCGCTGCAATTCAGCGCGACTCCCCCTGCCATCGCGATCCTGCGCATCCCGGTGCTCGCGCCGAAATGCCCGCAGATGTGGAGAATTGCGCGGTTGAGCGCCGCCTGCAGTGCTGCGGCGACATCGCGATGAACCTGCGTGATGTCGTCGCCCGGGTCGCGCGCAGGAATCAAATTGTGCGACAGCCATTCGCGCGTCTTCAAATAATTCTCGCGCTCGTCACGCGTGCGGTTGAGGCGAAGAATCGGGATTCTCACGGTGCCATCAGCGCGGCATTCGAGCATCCGCTGAAAGACGCCTTCGAACTGTTTCGGATCGCCGTACGGCGCGAGGCCCATGATCTTGTATTCGTCGGAGTTGAAGTCGAAGCCGAGATGGTAAGTTACCAGCGAGTAAAGAATTCCTATCGAGTCGTTCGCCGAGATCTCGCGGAGCTTTTCCAACTGCCCATTGCTGCCGCGAAAGATCGAACCGCTTTGCGTTTCGCCCATCGCGTCGAGCACCACGACCAGGCAGTTGTCCCATCCTGAGGTGAAATACGCGCTGGCCGCATGGCTCAGATGATGGCCGACCTGATGAACGCGCTCGGCAGGAAATTGCGGACAATGGTCTTTGATCTGTTCGAGCAGCGCCTGCTTCGAGAAGACTTCTTCGTATAGCTTGGCGCTGGTCGCATCGAGGCTGAAAATTTCGCCGAAGGGCGCGTAGTCGAAGCAGTGAGCTATTTCGTCGACATCACTCAACGATAACCCCGCCTGCTTGAGGCAATAGCCGATCGCCTGCACGGGAAAATCGCCCGTCTGCTTGTTACGATTGAAACGCTCTTCCGCCGCCGCGGCCACCACCTCGCCGTCGACGACCAGCGCGGCCGCAGCGTCGAAGCCCTGTAAAATCCGGTACTCCCGCTCATCCAGACCCGGGAAATGTGCTCGTTTGAAGCGAACGGATTCAGCAAGTCCGCTCACGCCCAGAATTGCGCTCATCGATTAGTCCTTACACCCTTTCTAGCGCTGTTACGTCGTCTCATATCTTCCTCCATTCCTCGCGGAATGGCGGCAGAATTAACCCAAAGCGTCTGTGCACGGGCTGAAAAGCACCCCTTGGGGTATCCGAAATGGGTCTGATCACACCTGCCACAGCCCTACCCACTTCAGAATTAGCGAAGCCTGTGCAAAGCGGCCCGAAATGGCGTAGGAGGGACCGGGCGGTGCCGCGAGTCGTCAGATTTGCCCGCGGGCACCGACTTTACGGTTCCAATTAGCAAGCACGCAAATCCTACATCTCCAGGAATTTACTGCCTCATGGACCGGTCCCCGAGAGGGTGATCGTATGCGGACTCGTAGGATCACCCGTCAGGCTGATTTTCATGCTCGCGCTCTCGGCGCCGTGGACTGTCGGCGTGAAAGTAACCGCAACTGTGCAAGTCGAGCTCGGCGGCGTCGATGCCCCGCAGGTACCGCCCGTGACAGCGAAATCACCTGGATTCGGTCCGCTGAAACTCTCGCCAACTGGCAGCGAAAATCCCGACAGGTTATCTACGGTAGCGTTCAGGGTCTTTGACGGTGTCCTCAGGGTCAGCGTGCCGAATGCCAGCTTCGCCGGTGTAACCGTCGCCGGGATCGTTGCACCGGTGCTTAGCGAAATCAGGTGCGGACCGAGCGGATCGGGATTCGCCGTGACCGAGAGAGTGGCAGATTCAGTGCCGATCGCCCCCGGCGTGAACGCCACATATATGGAGCACTCGCTTAGAGCCTTCAGGGTGGATGTGCACGTGCCGCCGTCGACGCGGAAGTCACCAGAGTTGGTTCCGTTAAAATTTTCGCTCAGGGTAATCGGCTGCGTCTCGTGATTGACGACTGCGAAACCAGCGATTGTGGTAGTGCCGAACCTGAGACTGCCGTAGACCAGGCTGGTCTTCGAGGTTGTGACATCGACCACTCCGGTTCCGCTAAGGGAAACGATCTGCGAGCCGGCTCCGCCGTTGTCGGTCACCGTCAGTGTCGCGCCATGCCCACCAACGGCTGCAGGTGTAAACGCGACCTGTAACGTACACGACTTCTTGGGAAGCAGAGTGATAGGAGGCGCAGCGCAGGTGCCATTGTTGGTGACCACATATTCATTATCGGATGGCGTCGCGCCGGTGATGTCGAGCGCATTGGTCTTGCCGGTATTGAGGACCGTCACGTTGCGAACGACGGTCTGTCCAACAGCGACGTTGCCGAATACGAGCGACGCCGTGACGGTCAGCGAGGTAGTCACCCCGTTCGGATTGTCGAATTCGAGCACACGATTGTTGTCCCGGTCCGCGATGTACAAGTTGTTGCCGGAATCGACCGCGGATGAGAACGGATGGCACAGGCCGCCTGCGCCGACATTGCAGCTTTCCGAGTTGAAATCGCCGCCCTGTCCGAAAACGCGGTTGGCGATGTAGCTGGTAAGAGGACTGCTGAATTCGAGTACCCTCTCGCCGCCATCGTCCGCGATATAAATATTGCCGATCCGATCCGCCGTTATCCCAGCCGGAAAGTTGAGGCCGCTAGCTCCCCCTCCAGGACTGTTCGAAGTGAAGCTGCCGTTTTGACCGTATACGTGGTCAGCGACGGTATCTGTAGTAAGCGGCTTATTGTATTCGAGCGCGCGGTTGTTGCTGAAATCGTCAACGTACACATTGCCGTTTGCGTCGACACTGACTCCAAACGGATCGCACAAGCTGCTCGCGCTTACTCCGCCGGTGTTGCACGCGTTTGCGGTAAAGCTGCCGCCCTGTCCAAACACCAGATTGGCAACGGACGCGTTGGTAAGAGGCGCACTGTACTCAACCACGCGGTTGTTACCCGAGTCTGCGATGTAGAGGTTACCCGCCGCATCGACGGCGAGGCTTCGGGCTCCGCACAGACTGCCAGCTCCTACCGTGCCGGTCTCGCAAGCAGCTTGCCCGATGACTACGGATGCGGGCGCGCCGACGCATGGGAATGAGGCGCATGCGGCAAATGGTGCGGCATATTCGAGCGCACGGTTATTAAAGGCGTCGGCGACATAGAGGTTGCCGACGGCATCCACTGCGACCCCGAAGGGGTTGCAGAGGGTGCTCGCGCTCGCCGGGCCGTTGTTGTTGCAGGCGCCCGAAACGAAATCCGGCTGTCCGATTACCAGGTCGGCCGCGCCGCCGTTGACCCAGGTGGCCACATCCTTGTAGCCGAGCACGCGGCTGTTGTTGGTATCCGCGATGTAGAGCCGGTTTGGCGCTGAGCTTGTGTCGATCGCAACCGAGTACGGCTGGTTGAAGCGGTTCGCGGCAATCGCGAAGTTCACAGTGTTGTGAGAAAGATCCGACTGTCCCAGTACGACATCAGCGGTGGTGTCGGTGGTAAGCGGCGTATTGTATTCGACCACGCGGTTATTGTTGTTGTCCGCGACGTAGAGGTTGCCGCTCGTATCCACCGCGGCACCGTTGGGGAAGCAGAGGTCGTTGGCGCTGGGCTCGCCTCCGCCGTCGTCGGAATTGCATCCAGCCGAAGTAAAGCTGCCGCCTTGCCCGAAAACCAGATCCGCCGTGGTGTCGCCGCTTCCCGGAGTAACCGAGGCAGTCAGCGGCGTGTTGTATTCGAGCACGCGGGCGTTGTCGCCCTCGACGATGTACACGTTGGCGGCGCTGTCCACCGAAACTCCATACGGCTGCGATAGGCTATTCGCGCTCACCCCGCCATTGTCCGGGGCGCTCGAAGTAAAGCTGCCGGCTTGCCCGAAGACCAGATCGGCCGTGGTGTCGCCGCTTCCCGGAGTAACCGATACGGTCAGCGGCGTGTTGTATTCGAGCACCCGGTTGTTGCCCTCATCCGCGATATAGAGGTTGCTCGCGCCATCAACCGCAATCCCAAACGGGAAGTTCAAACTCTCCGCGCTCAACCCTCCGCTGTTCGAATCACCCGAGCTAAAGCTGCCGCCCTGCCCGAACACCAAATCTGCCGTGGTATCTCCGCTCCCGGGCGTAGCCGTAACTGTCAGCGGCGTGTTGAATTCGAGCACGCGGCTGTTGCCGGTGTCAGTGATATAGACGTCGCCGCTAGCGTCCACCGCAACCCCGTTAGGGAAGCTGAGGCTGTTAGCCGTAATCCCGCCGTTGTCCCCGTTGCCCGAAGTAAAACTGCCTGCCTGGCCGAAGACCAGGCTGGCGGCCCCGCCCACACAAGGGAAAGATCCGCAAGCAGCGAAGGGCGTAGTGTACTCGAGCACTCGGTTGTTGGTGACATCGACGACGTAGAGGTTCCCCGCCGCATCGACCGCAACACCGGAGGGTTGGCACAGGCTGCTCGCGGTAATCGGGCCGTTGTTGTTGCATGAACCTGAGACGAAATCGGGCTGGCCAACCACGATGTCCGCCGGGCTTCCATTGACGAATGATGTAACGTCTTTCCACCCGAGCACCCTCGAGTTGGTTCCGTCAGAGACGTAGAGCCGATTCGGCGTCACACTCGCATCGACCGCGACCGACGAAGGAGCATTGAACCCCTGCGTGCCGATCTGGTTCGCCGTATTGTGGTTAAAATCGATCTGCCCCAGCTCGCGGTCGGCGATCGTATCGCCCTGCATCGCGAGCGACGGTGTCACCGTGATGGCGCAAACAATTAAAAGAAGGACGGAAGCGGCGAACTTCCCGAATTGAGACCTGGTCATGAGAATTCCTCAGCGCGTACGAATTGGTTCTCTTCGATTTAAGCCGAAATCATTTTTCGGGTCCAATCGTAAGTTTACTCCACGTTATATTTGCCTATGCGTGCTAATCAACAGTTCTCTGCATAATTTCATGTTTCTCGACGAAATATCGGCAGAATTAACCGAGCGAGCTCTTCTCAACGATGAAAAAGAACCGGCTGTGAAGATTGCAATGCCCGATTGTTCCTGATGCTTCGTCCGTCCCCAAGCCGATCTGCTCATTCGACGGGCATTCGGGTGTGCCTCACAGAATTATCACCTGGGCCCACGAGCGGCCATCGAATGCACGTCAAAGCGAGAGCCCACAGCGGGAGAACCCGTCAATCGGAACCAACGGGAAGCGCGCGGGAGTCCAGACGCTAACGACTATGTCCCAACTGGAGATGATTCTTTAGAAGAGCGGGCATCAGGAAGTCCGCGTTCGAACCAATGAAGAGCAAACCGCTTCCGTTACGCTGGATGGGTGCTGCTTTCTTCGTATCGCTCGCCCTGGCCGCGATCGTTTTGTCGCGCAACGGGACTAGCGCGAACGGCCTCGTGCCCGCCTTGCAGCTGACGGCACGATGGTCATTCCTGCTGTTCTGGGTCGCCTATGCGGGCGGCGCTGTTGCGGCGCTATTTGGTCCGGCGCTGGCGCCATTAGGCCGGCGCGGTCGGGAATTTGGTCTGGCCTACGCTTCTGCGATGACTGTTCATTTCAGTCTCGTTATCTGGTTTTTTCATATTTCGGCGCATCCGCCGCTATCCGGCAAGCCGTTCGATTTTTTCGCCACCGGACTCGCCTTCACCTATCTACTTGCGATTTTTTCAATCGGAAGGCTGGCCGACGCTCTCGGCCCGAACGCTTGGCGCATCTTACGGATCACGGGAGTGAACTACATCCTGTTCGCTTTTTCGTGGGACTTCGTGCCCGGCGCGTATCGCGCCGCGACGGCGCACGAGGCCGGCAACCTGGCTTGGTACCTCCCCTTCGCCGCGATGTGCATAGCTGCACCTATTCTTGTGCTGGTCGCAGCAGCAAATCGTCGCCTGAGCACAAGATATAGTCGCGCTGGCCTCGGCCCTTTCGTCGAGCGCGCCAACTAATTCTCGGCGCTAAGTTCTCTCCTGCTATTTTTTCTTCTTCGGCGCCTTCCCCATACCAGATAGTCCTACCGATTGTGGCGAGCCGGTCGCGCTGTCGAAAATCATCAGGCTGCCAGTCTCTTCCGTTGTATCGTCCAGCGGCGTGAAGATGACCGACACCTTGCATTTTTTGCCGGGTGCCAGTGTCTTGTCGCATTGCGATTTTACGGTGAAGACCGATGGCGACGCGCTTTCCATCGTTACGCTCACCGGGGCCCCGATTTTCTTCTTGCCGTTATTCTTGATCGTGACGTGCGCGGCCTTGCTCGGTTTTCCGACTGCGGTCTTTGCGCCGAAATTAAGCGACGAAGGACTGATCGACAGCGTCCCGACCGGCGTCGCCGTGGCAGTCGGAGTCGCAGTCGCCGTGTGAGTTGCCGTGGGCGTCGCAGTCGCGGTTGCCGTAGCAGTCGGCGTGGCACCGCTCGATCCTGTCGGCGACGCCGTCGGCGTTGCGGTTACAGTCGCCGTTGCCGTGGCAGTCGGCGTCGCGGAACCGGCTGCTGCATACGCGCCTATGAACGGCGGATTGGGCAGCGGATTTCCGTCCATGTCGGTGGCGGGAACGCCCCAGGTTGTGGTCCCTGCACCTAGCGCCGGACTGTCTGACTGAAGGTGGAAATTGTCACTCGCCGCAGCCACAAACAGCGGGTCCTCGCCCAATACATTGTTGTCGTCGGGCGGAGCGACGCCGCCTGCGCAGAATTCGCCGGTAAGCGGATCGCCGCTGGTGTTGTAACAAAGGGTGAGATTGTTGTCCCAGATTCCGCCTCCGTTCGCGTCGTAAATCGCGTCTGCCGTAGAGTGAACTACCTGGCTGGCGACGGCGATGTTGTTCGCAAAAATATTTGCCTCGGCAGTGCTGCCTTCGTTGGCCATTTCTGCAGGGACGCTGGGACCATTGGCTCCGCCGGCCTGGTTCTCGAAAGCAGTATTGTTCCGATACGTGATGTTGCTGCTCTGGTAGGGTTTGATGCCCACACCGCCGTTACCGTAGGCGAGGTTTTCCTCGACCAGGCCATCTGGCGTGTAGGCCGGCTGAGAGTCCGCGCATCCGTTTTGGGTATTGTTCCAGTCATCAAAGATAATTCCGTTGCCGTCATGACAGCCTGTAACGCCAATGTTGTTGTTGTCGAACGAGACGTTGTGTGAAACCCAGTTGTGAAACCCAGCTTGGCTGTCCGATGCGATTGCCTCGTAGAGAGAAATGCCGGAGCCGCAATAGGTGGCGAATTTCCCGCAATCGTGGATCGTGTTGCCGTAAATCGCGGAGTAGTCGGAACAGTTCATCGCGATCCCGTCGCCGCCCGTGTTATGGACGAGGTTGTTCATCGCGCATTTGAAGGTTCCGTCCGCGTAAATGCCCTCGTCGCCGCCGCTGATTTCGAATCCGTTGACCTCGGTGTAATTGCCGTGAATCAGGAACTCACGAACCGTGTTTCCGGGCGAGCCCGGGGTTGCAGTCGGCTGCGCGACGTGTGCGCCCTGCGGCGTTGTCGAAAGAAAAGTTATCCAATGGCCTGCGGTGCCGTTGGTACTGCTGGTGACCTGCTCGTTGTAGGTGCCGGGACCCACGCAGATAACTGAACCGGCGACCGCGACCGACGCCGCCTTGCCGATTGTCAGGAACGGCTTGGCCTGGGTACCGGGATTGGAGTTCGATCCGGTGGTGGCCACGTACAGCGTGCAGGCGCCCGGCGTTGGACATCGATCCGCAAGATCGAGCGGGACCGGGGTGGGAGTGGCCAATGGAACGCTTGATTCGACAGGCTCTATCGCCGATGCCTTTCTCGAACCAGTTGCCGCCACGGTCACGACCGTGAACCCGATACAGAGGACCGCGATCAGAACGTTCAGCCGCGCTGTTTTCAACTTCGTCTCCCCCTGACTTCGATGGTTGAGATTCAATTCAAGGCGTTTGCCTGCGGTCTTATCTGGAAGCACCCAGCCTCAGCCGATCAATACGGAAATGGACGTACGCCGCGCATTTTCCGCTCTGAAATCAGCCGTCGCCAATTGCGCTCGGCGCCTTCTCCGCCCAACTCGAGATGCGACTTCCCCGTTATCCCCTAGCGAGTCGCTACCTATCTCTTGATTGCAACGCTTAGTCAATCAGCTTTTTGAAGGAAAAAGTTACGCCATGGTAGTAAATCATAGCCAACAACGCTTTTAGACATTTCCTGTGCGCAGTCGTTCGTCTTCGCCATTTCCACACAGCAATGCCGCGGGAGGCGAGCCTTGGATAGGACGAACGCCAGCAGAGTGCTCTAAGTGCGAAGCACTTCGATTGGATCCTTACCCACGTCTCCGCTGAATCCGAGACCGCCGCTCAGTTGATATCCGACAAGCCTCTAAAGATTCTCCGGAAGTGTGCGGGCAATCTCGGGCGGGACGGCCAAACATTGATTTTCTTCCTGCCGCAACCAACCGAGAATGTATGCGGCGCCCGCACCGAAGCGTGCAGCGTCCGACCGGTTCGCGCCGGCGCCATGCAGCACATGACCAGTCCAAAGTAGCAGCGAGCCGCGCGCCATCTCCGCCTGAACAATCTCGTCCGCGCTCGTAGAGCTCATTGGACGCGCTCGCTGCTGGTTCGAGGACTTGTTGAGCGGGCGAGCCCATTCAATGGTCGACATCGGCAAACGCGAGAAAGTCGGGAAACGTTACGTCACTGTTGCTGAGCGGTCCTGCGTCCCAGCCACATCAGCGACGGCCGCGGCCCCGGCAACACGACCTCGACCAATTGGCGGATGCACTCCAAACCGGTAAACCCGGTCGTCAAAATGACCAACGCCACTCCGTCAACTCGCGACCCGATCGTGAAGCTCACGTAGCCGTTGTTCGCGCCCCATTGGAAAAAGAAGCGGCTTTCGATCTCTAGGCCCCATCCGAGGCCCCAAGCTACTGCCGAGTCGGTTTGATGCATCCCGTGCGGCTCTGCGGCGTTGACGAAATTCGCGGGAACCAACTTGCGAGCTTCCATCCAGGATTCGCTCGTCGATGATTTTAGCCCCGTTCCCGAGAGGACCGCCTTGAGAAACTGCGCATAGTCATGGGCGGTCGTCCGAAGGGAGCGCGCCGCGTTGGCCGTTGCACGAACGCTCACCGTCGCATCGGCAGCAGCCTCTGAGGGCGCGACCGTGTCATCAAACTTGCGGGCGGGATCGAATGTCGACCTCGTCATCCCTTGCGGCTCGAATACCAAACGCTGCGCAGTAGCCTCGAGCGATTCTCCGGTAAGACGCTCAACAACTCGCTGTAAAAAGACGAATCCTTCACCGGAATAACTGAAACGGTCGCCGGGACGGAAATATGATTTCAGCGGTTGCTCCGAACTCCGCCAATTCGGAAACCCGGTGGTGTGGCTCAGCACGTGGGCGGCGGTTATCTCGGCGGCGAACTCGTCTCCCGGTGCGTAATCCACGAATCCCGCGAGACGCATGTCGAGTGACAAGGCGCCTTGATCGACCAGTTTGAGCACAGCGTAGGCGAACACAGGTTTACTGAGTGACGCCGCGGGAAAAACGGTTTGTGCGGTGACCAACAACCGCTTTTTCTGATCACTGTGTCCTGAAAACCCTTGAATTATTTCGCCATCTTTTATCAGCGCCAGCGCGAGCCCGTCGATCGCCCCCTCGATGCGGGCGCGAGCGATACGTTCCGATAAGTCCATTCCCTGACTTTAGGTGCCTCCCCCATCGAAGTCACCCTGTTTGCCAATCACGGTGTGGCAGAGGAAGTTTCTGAAACGCCGCTGGCTGCGCGTTTTCTGCATTTAGAGGATTTTTTCTCCATATTGGAGACTCAGGTACGGAGGGGGTGGGATTCGAACCCACGAGGGACTTTCATCCCTGCCGGTTTTCAAGACCGGTGCTTTTAACCGCTCAGCCACCCCTCCAGGTCTTTTAGGATTTATCGCATCTGCACTGACTGCGCGACTATTTGCGAGTCGGCTGCAGCCATTCGAGCGGGCGCGCCTGAAAGCGCAACTCGCGCATCGCCTTCGCGTTCGACGCACCGCGCAACCGCGTCGAGTAGTAGACCTGGTCGGCGCCAAATGAGTCGAGCGCTTGCTGCTCGGTAATCCGCGGCGGTTCAGGAGCGCCGACGGCTCGTGCAAATGCGGGCAGGCATAGGTGATGAGGCGTGGGGTCGCTATCCACTATGTTGTATGCGCCTGGCGCGCACTCGAGTGCCGCGACGGTTGCCGCTGCCGCATCTTCAATGTGCACCCAGCTCCAGACCCCTTCGCCTTTGCCGATCATCGGCACCAACTGACGGCGCACCTGGTCGCCCATGTCGCCTTCGCTGCAATACCAAGTTCCCGGACCATAGAAGAATCCGTAGCGCAGCGCGACAAACTCGATCCCTGGAGTTCCCGAAGCCGACGATTCCAATTCGGCGTAGGTGCGAGTACCGGCAGCTATCGCCGGCGTCGCGTTGAAAGCGAACTGCTCCGATTCATCGGCGAGGCCCGCGCCGGGCGCATACCAGAATCCCGACGACTGCAAAATGTACCGGCGCACACCACCTTCACTGATCGCCGCGAGCAGGTTTGCATTGCCCTCGGTGCGAACTTTGTGATCGCGTGGGGCGGCAGCTGTCGTCTCCGCGTCGGTGTAGTGCGCGGGTAGAGCAGTCAACTCGTTGATGACCGCGTCGGGGCGAATGCGCGCGACGGCGGCGCGGACCGCGGCCGCATTGAGGACGTCCGCCGTGACTGCTCCCGCACCTGCATCACTGAGCGCTCGCGCCGACTCCGGCGAACGAGCGAGCCCGAATACAGCGTGACCGGCGTCCTTTAACTGACGAATCAAAGGCCGGCCTATGGCGCCGGTTGGTCCCGCTAAAATAACTCTCAAGGGAACTGTCTCCTCAATTTTTTTCGCGCTACGCGTTTTTCGTTGCGACCGGCGGATGTTGCCACAGCTTGATGCCGCCGAGCAGGCCGTCCGTGTTGCTTATCACCTTGACGTTCTCCGGCAGCTTGAAATTGATCGCCGTCGCATTGCCGCCGCCGATGTACAGCCGGTCGTAATTGAACGCCCTCGACAGCTCGTCAATCGCCTCGCGCAGATACTTGTTCCACTTCTTCTTGCCCTTCTTGAGAAACGCGCGGTTGCCGAGTTCGTCTTCGTAAGTCTTGCCTTCGTGGAACGGGTGATGGCCGAGCTCGAGATGAATCCGATGCCCTTGCACGAAGAGCACCGATCCGAATCCGGTGCCAAGCGTGATGACCAACTCGTCGCCGTGGCCGGTGACGCATCCGAGGCCCTGCACGTCAGCGTCGTTGGCGATTCGCACCGGACGCCGGAGCTTCTCCTTCAGCTCCGCCTCGAGCGGGAAATCTTTCCATCCCTTGCCGAGGTTCGCCGCCGTGTAGACGACGCCGTCTTTGATCACGCCGGGAAATCCCACCGACACCCGGTCGAACGCCCCTGACATCTCCGCCAGCTCCGCGATGATCGCCATCACTTTCTTCGGCGTCGCGTTGTTCGGAGTTTTGATCTTCTGGCGCTCGGTGATCATCTTGCCTTTTTCGTCGAGCGCCGCCGCCTTGATTCCGGTGCCACCAACGTCGACCGCCAGTGTCGTTATCGACTTCGCTGCCGCCTGCTTGCCGGCAGCCGGCACCTTTGCCGCGGCCGGCTTGGCAGCTACCTGTCCATTTGCGATCGGTTTCGGCGAGACTTTCGCCAGCTGTTCTTCTTTCATTTGCTCACTCTCTGATTGATTCCTGGTGACACTGCGCGCGAATCGCCACCCACAACCCGTTCCTTATATATCAAACCGCATCTGTACGCATTGTTGTGGCATGAGCTCCTCGCACCGTGATAATTCAGGCTCGCGAATCGACCGGGAGATTTCATTTGCAATCGCGCATCGCAAATTACTTCGGGCTCGAAGCCGCCGGCACCACCTTTCGACGCGAGGTGCTCGCCGGCGTCACCACCTTCGTCACGATGTCGTACATAATCGCCGTCAATCCCGCCATCCTGAAAGAGGCCGGCATCCCCGAAGGACCGTCGATGGTCGCGACCGTGATGACCGCGGTGGTCGGAACGCTGGTGATGGGCCTGTACGCCAATCGCCCGTTCGCCATCGCACCGTACATGGGTGAGAACGCCTTCGTCGCATTCACCGTCGTCAAAGTCCTCGGCTACAGTTGGCAAACGGCGATGGCTGCCGTGTTTCTCGCGGGCGTGATGTTCACCGTGCTGACCGTCGCGCGCGTGCGCAGCTGGATGGTCGAAGCGCTTCCGCCCGGCCTGTCCTACAGCTTCGGCACGGGCATCGGACTATTCCTCAGCTTCATTGGACTCAACGAATCCGGCATCGTCACGATCGGCGTGCCCGGCGCACCGGTGCGGCTTGGCAATCTCGCGACGCCGTCGGTCGGGATCGCGATTCTGAGTTTCGTGCTGATCGCGATCCTGGTCATCCGGCGCGTGCCGGGTGCGATACTGATCGGGATTTTGATCTCGACGGCGATTGCGTTCGTCACCGGCGTCGCCAAGCCGCCGCTCGCGTGGATCTCGATACCGCCGAATCCCGCGCCCATCATGTTTCAACTCGATCTGCGCAAGGCCTTGAGCGTCGGATTTTTCGGCGTATTGCTGTCGCTGTTCGTGATGGCGCTGGTCGACACGATGGGCTCGCTGATTGGAGTCTCCGCGCGCGCCGGCTTGCTCGACGCCGACGGCACCCTGCCGCAGATCGAGCGCCCGATGCTCGCCGACGCTGTCGCCACGATGTTCGCCGGCCTCGTCGGCACGACAACCTCCGGAGTGTACATCGAGTCCGCTGCCGGCGTTCATGTGGGCGGACGCACGGGGCTGACCGCGGTGGTCGTCGCCGCGCTGTTTGCGATGTCGCTGTTCTTCGCGCCCCTCGTGGCCGCGATTCCGGCGGCGGCTTACGCGCCTGCTCTGATAGTTGTTGGCGCCATGATGGTCGCGTCGGTCGTCAAAATCGACTTCGACGACTACACCGAACTCTTACCCGCCTTCACCGTGATTGCCCTGATGAGCTTCACCTACAACATCGGCGTCGGCATCACGGCCGGCCTGATTCTGTATCCTCTGTTCAAGCTGGCCGCCGGGCGTCACCGCGAAATTCACGTCGGATTGTGGGTTTTATGCATCCTGTCGATGCTGTTCTACCTCTTTTTTCCTTACCGCTAGCGAATAAGGGTCGCTGATGGGGCGGGCCTATTGATCTAATTCACAGCCCTGGAGTACTTTTTGTAGCGTTGGGGGGGCGTCAGGAGGCTGGAGATGGCAATTTTCAAAAAGCAGTTCGCTGACGCCGACTCGTACGAAGCTTGGCTCGAGAAAGCCAGTGGACGGGTCAATGTGCTGCAAATTCAGAACGCGCCCAAGATCTTTGGGTCGTCAGCTCAGCCATCGAACGGCCCGGTCATAGTAAGGTACCAGACAAACGACAAATCGTTCGGCGCTCCGTCGCCCTTGACGTCGAAGAACGTGCAGGCCGCGCTCGTCGCGGCGGGTTTCCTCGCGCTGTCGCTCTACCTGATGTTCGAAGCGTAGACCGCAGGCCAATCTCCGCGAAATTGCTAGTCGATTTCGACGCGCTTTCCCGGCGCCGTCGCAGCGCTCAGCGATCCGGGCGTGCGCGCCGTATGCTCGGGCGTCAGCCGCAGCTTGCGTGTCTGCTCGTTGAACAACTGCGAGTAGACGCCGGCGCGCTTCACCAGTTCCGCATGCGATCCGACCTCGACGATCTTTCCGCGATCGAGCACCACGATCACGTCGGCGTCGACGGCGCTCGCGAGCCGATGCGCGATCAGGAATGACGTCCGCCCCTTCATCAGGCGCCGCACGGCGTCGTGGATCAGGTTTTCAACTTCCGAATCGAGTCCCGACGTCGCCTCGTCGAGAATCAAGATCGGCGGGTTCTTCAGGAACACACGCGCGAGCGCGAGGCGCTGACGTTGTCCGGTCGACGGCCGCACCCCGCCCTCGCCTATCATCGTGTCGAGCTTGTCGGGCAGCGACTCGACGAAGTCGCGGATGTTGGCCTGTTCGAGCGCGTGCCACACCTTGGCATCGGGCGAGCCGGGCCAGCCGTACTGAACGTTTTCGCGAATCGACGCACTGAACAGGATCGCGTCCTGCGGAACGATCCCGATCGAATCGCGCAGCGACTTGAGCGTCACGCTCGAGATGTCGGTGCCGTCGATTAGAATTCGGCCGCCTGCCAGTTCATAGAAGCGCGGTATCAGCCCGGCAAGGGTGGTTTTTCCCGCGCCCGATCGTCCCACCAGCGCGACAGTCGTGCCGGCAGGCACGGCGAGGTTCACGTCGTCGAGCGTGGTGCGAATCGGTCCGCCGTCGAGCGGCTTGTAGCCGAAGCTGAGATGCTCGATCTCAACCAACCCGCTCTTCACCTTCAGGGCAGGCGCCCCGGGCCGGTCGTGCACTTCAGGCGTCTCGTCGAAGAACGCAAAAATGCGCTCGATCGCCGCCAGCGCCGTCGCCACGATTACCGACAATTCCGAGAAGCGCTGCAGCGGCAGGTAGAGCGCGGGGAGCAAGCCAAAGAACGCGACCACCGTTCCGATGGTCATTTTGCCGTGCATGATCATCAGCGCGCCCGCCCAGATCACGATCAGCGGCGCGCCGCGCGAGATGAACTCGGTGTACATCTGATGAGTCGACGAAAGCTTCACGCTCTCGATCGTCAGGTCGTACATTTCGGTCGTGCGCTTGTGGAATCGGCGCGCCTCGTCGGCCTCGCGCGCGAACGACTTCACGGTAGAGACGCCCGCGACGCGCTCCTGCAGCTCGCCGGAAAATTCCTCGACCACTTCCTGCAGGTCGTGACTGGTCTCCTTGATCTTCGGCGACAGAATTCTGATCACCGCGACGTAAAATGGCACGATGATCAGCGAAATCCACGCCAGCCGCACGTTCAGATAAAACAGCAGCCAGATCACGAAGCCCAGCGACACACCGTCCATCCAGATGTTGATCATCGCGGAGCCGACGAAGTTCTGCGCCATCGAGATGTCCGAAATGAATCGCGAAACCACCGCGCCCGAAGTCGTGCGATCGAAAAACGAATGCGACAGGCGCTGCATGTGCTTATACAAGGCGTAGCGCAGATCGAAAATCAGCCGATGGCCCGCCATGCTCGCCCAGTAATTGCGGTAGTAGGTCGCAACCGCCTGGACGACGAACAGCGCGAACATCGCGGCCGTCAATGCTTCGAGCTTGGCCGCAGAGCTGGTGCCCAGATGGAGCGTCGCGGCAATCGCGATACACCATCGGTCGATCCTTCCATTCAAACTTTCGAGATGCGGCTGCGGCACCAGCAGCACGTCGAAGACGTATTTGAACGCGAGCGGAAACGCGAGCGGCAGCGTGAACTTGAGGATGCCCATGACGGAGCCGCCGGCCACCAGCCACAGATGAGGCCGAACGTAGCCGAGGAACCGCGTCAGTGCAGTGCGCGGAACGAGACGGTCGAAGGTTCGCGCGAAGAAACCGCGGCTACGTTGGTCGGGTTCGTCGGGAGCGCCAGTCGGCTCCCCGGGGGAACAATCCACCGTCTCCGGCGCACCGGCGACTACAGCAAAACTACGATTTGGCATGCGAGAGAGTTTAGCAGTCGCGCAGGCGCCAGAAAATATGTGAATTTTTTAGCAGAGACGGAATCTTGAATCGCGCAGGGCGCTGTTGTCGGACCTTCACCTTCATCCTCCCCTGACAGGGAGAGGAGACAGACGCGCGCCGCGAATTCTCTTCTGTTGTATTACGCTGCCGCCGAGATGCGATCGACCATCGCGGGAATCTTGCTGCGCTTGCCGTGGCCTGCGAGTCCTGCTGCTGCGATTCGCTCCATGTACTCGCGCACCGCCAGCTTGATGAACTTCGCGGTCGCGGCGCGGCCCTTGTCGACCTGCGCCTTTTCCAGTCCGCCGCCGCATATGATGATCATCGGCTCCAGCAGTTCGGGACTGCCGATCAATCCGAGCAGTGCGTGCTCGGTGAGATCAAGATAGGACTCCATCCCGTTGGCCTCGAGCGGGCGATGCTTCAGGAAATATCGCAATTGGCCCAGTCCGTACGCGGTCTGACGCGCCGCGTCCTGCATGGCGTAGCGCATTATCTTCCGGTCTACATTAGTGGGAGCGAACGCTCCGACCTGGCGATACAGCGTCAGCAGGAAACCTGCGAGCGACAGGTTGATCGACACCGAGCCCTGCGGATACCGATCGGCCCACAGCCATTCCTTGAGACCCTGCTCAGCCGTCGCGCTCGCGCGTCCGAGTCCCGCGCCGCCGAACAGCGCGCGCTTGCGAAACACTTCGAACAGGCGAGACGCGTCGAGCATCTGCGCACACATCCAGCTCTTCTGCTCGAGAAAATCCTGGTTGATGACGGCCACCCATTTCGACGGGAAGTCCATCGACACGATCTGGCATTCCTGCAGAAACGTGTAGAGCTGCGCGCACGCCATCTCGAGCTCGGGCGCGAGCGGCTTCGTATGCAACTCGGTCCATGGAATATCCGTCGCCGGAACCCAGCGCCGCGCCTTCACCTCTTCGTAAAGTTCGGCGACGTTGTCCGACCATACGTCTGACTTGCGATTGACGACGTAGCCCATGTCGGGCAGCTTGCCGACCTTCTCACTCCCGCGCGACACCATCGACTGGCTGGTGCGAACGTCTTCGGGAATATCGGTGTAGCCGTAGCTGCCGACGTTCAGGTCCTGGTAGGTAAGTCCGCGCTTCGGGTCCGACGGGCGCCCTGCTATACGCTCAGTCTTGGCGTTATACCAATGCAGGCCCAGGTTTCCCTCCATAACCTTCTGCGCGGCTTGAAGGACCGTTTCGTCGATCGTGTAATCCTTGTCAGCGTAAAATGCCACTTGGTACTGCCTGTCCTATACTAAGAGCTAGACCGGGACCTAGTTCAGCTTGATGCCTGCGTTCTCGGCTGCCGCGCGCCCCATCTCGTACATTAGATAGAGCTTCGACCGCTCGCGACGCTCGGGCATCCCGCACTTATCCAGGCGCTCGAAATGCTCCTGCATCTGCTTGAGATTGAACTGCGTCGTGATCTTGATGCCCTGCTCGATATTTTCTTTCTTCAATCCGCCGCCGGCCAGAATGATGAACGCCTCGGTCAGCTCGGTGGCGGCCGCACCGGCAAACGAAATGTTTTCGGCTTCGTCCAGATGCGCGTGCAGCACTTCGCGCTTCTCTGGAAAGTGTTCGAGCACGTACTTGAAGTGCTGCATGCCGTAGCCGACGTGACGCGCTTCATCCTGCATCACGAGCCGGAAAATTTTCTTGTCGACGTCGGTCGGTGACAGGTATTCGCTGAAGCGGAACAGCGTCAACACGTTGCCCTCGGCGACCAGGTGCAGCGCCACCGACATTTCGCTGAACGAATCGGCGTCGCGCAGATGCTTCAGCGCCATCTCATTGATAGGGCTCGCCTGCATCAGGCCCCAACCGGTCGTCAGCGCGCGCTTGCGGAAAACCTCGGCATGACGCGCCTCATCCATCGCCTGCGCCGCGATAAACGATCGCACCTCGATAAAATCCGGATTGAGGCGCGGCAGCCACATCGCGGGCGTGTCGGTCGCGATCATTTCCACTTCGGTGAGGAACGTCATCAACTGTGACAGCGCCTTGCCGGTAACTTCAGGCAGCTCGACGCCGTCGAGACGGTCCCACGGAATGTCAGTGGTCGCGTTCCATTGGCGCGACACCGCTTCCTCGTAATAGCTCTCGGTGTTGAACGCCCATAGCTCGCTCTTGCGCGAGACCCACGGCTGCGCATCGGGCACGCCGTCGGGAATCTCAGCACCGCGTGGCGCATAGGATCGATTGTTGCGAACTTTCTCGGGGATGTCGGTGTAGCCGTAGGTGCCGACGTTGAGGTCGCGATAGGTAAGGCCGCGGCGCGGATTGGCTTCTTCAGGACTGATTTTCTCGGTGGCAGATTTCATCCACGACAGGTCCATCTGGCCGGTCCTGATCGTGTACAGCCACTTGTCGATGAAATCCTTGTCCTCGGCAAAGTTCGTGGTCGAGAGATATGCCATCGTTGTAGCGCCTCCGCGCCTGCTTAGTTGAAACTCACTTCGAGCTTGCTCGACAGGTCGAAAAATTCCTGGATCGATTCCATGAACCGGTAGAGTTTGTCGTGACCGTCGGGATCGTCGTAGACAATTTTCAAGCGCTCGCCAAAATGCGCGAGCGTGTTGATGTCGTGGGCGGAGTCGGCCTCGCCGTTGCGCCGGATGTTCTCGATCATCTCGCGCCACACGTGCGAGTCGCCTTCGATTTGGAAATCGACCTTCTTGAGGTCGATCGCCGGCACTTCGCTGACATTTTTGAGGTCGAAAACCTCGAACTCGAGCACGAAGTTACGCGCCTTGCCGTTGACGCCGACGCTGACGCCGAAGGTGGTGTCGATAAACCCCAGCCGCCGGAATTTTTCTTCGTTCGCGGCCATCTGCGCCTTCAGCGCCTCGAAATATTCAGTCGAAGGAAAGCTAATCGACATAAGTGGATGAACCCCCGCCGGTCTCCCCAAAAAATTGATCAATGCTGCATGAATCTAGGGTTAAACCCCCAAAGAAGGCAAGCGAGCGCGCGCGTGCGGAAGATCCAGCAACGCGCTCGAATTGATACTGGGTGCAGGGGTCACCCCTGCCGAGGGTGCGGGGCGCGGAGCCCCGCATTTAATTTCGATCTAATTCGCCGAAGCCTGCTTCTCTGAGCCGCCAGTCGCCAGCTCGTCGTCGATTATTTCTTCGAACTTCGGCGTCGGCTGCGCACCGGTCAGTGGACGGCCGTCGATAAAGAACGCCGGCGTGCCATCGACGCCCACTTTCTCGCCCGCGGCCTGGTCGGCTTTGATCTGGCTGTCATATTTGTTGCTGGCAAAACAGGCGTCGAACTTCGCGCTATTCATGCCGAGCGACTGCGCCGTCGCCTTCAGATCGGCGGGCGCAAGCTTGCTCTGATTGGCAAACAGCGCATCGCGATACGGCCAGAACTTGCCCTGCTCGTTGGCGCATCGTGCAGCCTTGGCGGCATCGAGGGCATGAGCATGGAACGGCAGCGGATAGTCCATGTGCACGAGACGAATCTTGTCGCCATATTTGGTGCGCAACTCCTTCAGCGTGCTTTCGGTCTTTCCGCAAAACGGGCACTGAAGATCGGTGAACTCGACGATCGTGACTGGCGCATCCTTGGGGCCAAGTGCCGGATGCCCGCTGCTGTTCACGACGACGCGCTGCGGCTCGAGCAGAATCTTTACCGGCTCGTCCTTGCGCAGGCGTTCGAGCAACGCCTGGCGATTCAGCATGTCGAGAATCTTCGGCTTGATCTGATCGTACGGAGGCGCACCGCCGTTGCCCTTGTTGTCGTCGTAAAACTTCTTCGCAGCGGCGTCAGTCACGCCATCTTTGCCGTTTGATTCCTTCTTGATGTACTCGTCGACGCTCAGCTTGTCCTTCTGGGCGGCCTGTTGAATCAGGTAGTCGTCGGTCATCGATTCGAGAGTCTGCCGCCTGAGATCGAATTTCTTGTCTTCAATCAGCTGATCGACGCGCTTCTCGAGCATCGCGCGCATTTGCTCAAGCTGCGGCTTGACCTTCGCGTCGAGGTCCTTCTCGCTGATCTTGTGATCGCCGACCGTCGCCACGGTCGCGTTGGGATCGTCTGCCGCCCACGCGCGCGGCGCGGACACGGCGGCGGTCACGATTGCGGCGGCGGCAAAAACTGAAACGGTACGCCACGCGGATGCGCAGCGGCTACGCACTGTCTGATTCGTGTTCGCTAACATCGGATATTGATCAACTCCCTCTCGTCGAAGATAACCGGCACATATTATCACGCGCCGGAGCTGATGTCGCGATGCCCAAATTTACGCATTTGCCCCGATCGCCGCGACTCCGCTACGCTGCCGTTTACTTTGAAAACGATTCTTGCCGCCTCAATCGCAATACTGGCTCTCACCCTGCTGATCTTCTCCGCAGATGCGCGCGCGGCGGGTCCCGCAGCCGACGCCAAGCTCAGCGTGTTCGTCGATTGTCACTGCTCCGATCCGGTCGGCGGAGACTTTTGCGATGCCTTGAAGGACAAGGTCAAGGATTCGTCCGCGTATCGTCTCGTCGATCACGCCGACGCCTATGGTATCGGCGTACATCTATGGTGCGTCGATCTGTTCACGGGCCTCCCGGGCATCGACGCCAAGCTGACCGGCACCATGTCGGCAGTATCTGTCGCGTTCACCATCTATGCCGACCGCCTGCCGGGCGAAGTGTACGAAGACTCGTCAGTGTTCCGCGTCGGCAAGGAAGCCGCGGACGAAATGTCGCAAAGAATCCTGACGGCAGTCGGCCAGCTCGCGACTGCCAACAAAACGGTATTCGAACATATCCGCGCCACGCCGAAGCCAGCAGCAGCACCCACAGTAAAAATCATCCAGTAGCTGGGGAGGATCGGTCGGCTTTGCTCGTTTTCAGAGCGCCACGCGAGCGAACGGAATTATCGACGACGAAACTCACGGCCACCCTCGGTTGATCAAATCTCTGATTTTGAGGCCGCGAAGCTTTATGCCTTTGCTGGCTTCGCGCAAACCGTCAGCGGCGCGCTTCGCTCGGGCGCGATCGAATCCCGAGCCGGTGGGCACAAGTTTGGCGACCGCTCTGCCTCGGCGGGTTACGATTTCGCTCCCGCGCTCGACTTGGTCGAGGAGTGCGCTGAATCTTTTTCTTACTTCGAACGCTCCGACTTCTCTCACTTTGAATTCTCCGGCCGGCTGCCAATCTAACTTAGTATAAGCGCTTCGCGCGGACGCAGATCTCATCAAGGCCGCCAGAGCTTTGGGCATGACGCTGCTGGGAACCTGAATGCCGCCCGCCTCGGAGGTTGAAAGCGTGGTATCGTAGGCGCACTCGCGAGGATTACGAATATGAGCACTGCCAGGAACGCGGCAGCTGGGCGCGCTAAAAAAATCGCCGGCACGCGCAAGATCAGAAACCTCACCGAAGAGCTGAGCCGCGATGAATACGAGCTTGGGCTGCCGCTGCTCGACGCGGCCGTCGCAGGCGTTATCCTCGGCTTCAGGCCGTCGGACCGCGACATGCGCACGCAGGCGCGGCGATGCTGGGAAATGCTGAAGCCGCGACTCAATCAGCATCTGCTGAGTGAAGATGAAACCGTGCTGCCGTGGGCGAAAGATGCGGGCGGCCTTTCTGCCGCGGCGATGAATCGAATCAAGAAGAGCCACGCTGAGATGCGCGCGCAAATCGGCAAGCTCACGGGAGTGTCGTTCGAAGACGATCCCGACAAAGTCGTCTCGGTGGCCGGTAAAGCATTATGTGCGCTCGCCGTGAAGCTCGACGACCTGATCGACAGCGAAGAAATGCGCCTGCTGCCGGCGTTGAGAAAAATGTTGTTCGCTTAAGCCTCGTCGCCGATCACTTCAAAACGACGCCGGTTTTCCAGCTGCCTGCCTGGCGCAGCGCATTACTTCGCAAACGATCGAGGCGGCTTGGGGGTCGTAGGGCTACCGGGTAGGCGGTAACGCTCCGCCAGGTCCAGCGAGCCTGAACAGCTCGCAGGGGTCGCCGAGGCCTTTCAGATGATGGATCCCCGCGGATTCGAACGAGAGCCCCGAACCAGCAAGCAAAAGTTTTGTCGTCGCGGAGACAAGGACTTCGCCTGCCGTCGCTGCACCTGCGACGCGTGCGGCTTCGTGGACAGTAACGCCTCGAACGTCGGTGCCCACCAACTCGACCTCGCCCGTATGAATTCCGGCTCGGATGGCGATGCCGAGGTTGCCGACTGACGAACCGATCGCTTGCGCGCATCGAACTGCCCGGGCAGGCCCGTCAAACACCGCAAGGAAGCCATCGCCCGTAGTCTGGATCTCGCGCCCGCGAAACCGATTAAGCTCCTCACGCGTCTGCTGATTGTGCGCCGTGAGCAGTTCGCGCCAGGCGGAGTCGCCAAGCTTTCGTAGATGCGAGGTTGAGTCGACTATATCAGTGCAGAGTACGGCCGCGAGTACGCGATCGCCGTCGGTCGGCATGGCGAAAATCCGGGCCGAGGCGAATTCTATTGCCTCAAAAGTCTCGTCACCGACGACCGTCGCATCGTGACCCGGAGGAATATCGTAAACGTCGTCAACTTCGAATTCGCACACTTCGCCAGCATCGGTCTCGACCCGGAGACGACCCCTGAGAACAACCCCCAGGTGATGGATTTGGCAGGAGTGGGTTTGAGCGATCGGCCGTACGTCGCGCGACCATCGCCAGCCGGGTTCCGCTGTGATCCGCCCAACGGTCGTCTCGTGGTGGGAAACGGTTTCAATCCGCCCGTTGGGAAAACGCCGCACCTGCTCCGGGCGGCGAAAATTCTTTGCTTCAGGACGCGGCATGCTCCCCGTAGAGAGATCCAGTCTGGAATTTCCGGTTTTGCCTCTTCGATACCGATCCCTGTATAGGCCGGGCTATCTCTCTCAGCAAGGGTTCAACCGTTACCTCAGTACGAATCGGCGTCGACTAGAGCCTTGATGACCGGCAACGGAATCATTGGCTCGGCGGCCAACCCGTCCCCCTGATGAACGGAGGACCATAGAGCGATTTCCTCACGGCCGCCCACGGACAGAATCATCTCGCTCCCGAGCGCGCCATGAATGAGAAACCTGCCGACTCGCCTGGTTAGACCGCGCGCCGAAGATGCCCATCGCGTGGCGGTGGATAATTTGACGGTCCTGCCGGCTACCGCGGCAAGCATGCGTTCATGCATCGCAAGATTGGAATCCAGCTTTCCGATGTCATGCATGATCGCCACACTCAACCAGAGCGAGTCGCCGGCATACTGAGTGGCGGCCAGCCGGCGACGCACTCCTCGTGCGACCCAGACGCTGTGGCTTTGATCATGTGGAGAAAGCTTCAACCACAGATCAAATTCCTCTTGCGTAAGGAGCGACTGCACCCACTCCAGTTCGGCCGCCTCCAGGTCAGCGCGGTGAAAGGTGCCAATTAACCGCTTCGCAAGTACTTTGAAAGATGCTCGCGGTAGTGATGTACCTTCTTCGTAATCTGTGATCATTGGCTTGTCAGCGGCTCCATCGCGAACGATTCGAGCGCCGGCGACGTATCGACCTCATTGCGCGATTGCAGGTAATCAGCGACGTAGTCCTTGGCCAATCGCAACTGGTCGTGGAGATGGCTGTACAAGAACAGGCCGGCCCGTCCGATCGTGCTGAGATTAGATATCTGCGCAAGTTCTTCGGTGATAATTCGAACGTCACGCGAGTAATCCAAAGAATAAACCGGGTACGCGTTGGCGAGGAAATGATGCTTCCATTCGACGACCTCGACGCGATTCACTAACCCGAGCGCTACCAGTTCGGTTACGACGCGCTCAGCCAGATCTTCATTCGGCATCCGTTGAATCGGGTCATCGAGAAAGCAAGGCACTTCCACAACCACCGATGTCTCGCCGGGCGGTGCGAGCGCGGCCGAGCGATTCCTGGGCTCGTAGAGGCGGGATATGCAAAATTCCGGATCGGGAATGTAGATCGATGCATTCGCTGAGAGCTGGGGACGCTTGAGCCTCAGAAAGAAAATCCTGATCTGGCGAAAGCGTAGGCGGGTGGCGGCTTGCCGCGCGGCAGCGGACATCTGCTCACCAAGAAACTTTACCAGCACGGTGAGCGGCAGCGTTGATACGACCCGGCCGCGCGGCTCCAGCGCGTGCCCATCGGCGAAAAGGATCCGCGCGATGGTTCCACGCTCGCATTCAATCCGCACAATCTCATGCGCGAGGCGAATCGATTCGCGCGGCAGCGTGCTCTCGAGATTCTGCACTATCCGCCCGTAACCCCGGCGCGGATAAAGAAAGGCGCCATCGATATGCGAGGTCTTTTTGCGAGGGAAAATCAGTTCGAAGAACAACGAGCGCAACGTGATCCCCTTCAAGCGGCGGGTGGCAATATTGGGCGACAACCGTGCTGCCGGCAATCCCCACAGCTTCTCCGAGTAATTCAGCGCGATCCTGCGCGCCAGGGTTTCGCCGAATTGACTGATCGCAAAGTCCTCGAAGCTGACGCACTCGCGCGGTTGCAGGTGAACGCGCAGCATTTCGACGCCGATACGCCACACTTCGAGCGGACTGCGAGAAAGGATTGCGTTCAAAGGTGTCGGTGGAAAATCCACGAATCGCCCGCGGTCCCAGACTTTGCTGGGTGCATCGACCGCCAGCATTTCATCGCCCATTAACTCCAGAACGTCGCGCGTGATTTCACCATCCTGATCGTGGAAACGATGCGCACCACAATCGTAGAGGTGTTCGCCGTGGCGAAGTGTGCGGCACATCCCGCCGAGTTCTGCGGATTTTTCGAACAGAGTGAACGGTACTCCCGCGCGTTGCGCGTAGAACGCAACCCCCACGCCCGCGGGTCCTCCCCCGAGAATCGTCAGATCGATCATCGCAACTTAGTCAGGTACGGCCGTTAAGAAACGGAACTTCGCCATCTAATAGGCGAACACCTGTCCTAGCGCAACGAAGATCATCCCGATCGCGCGTTCAAATTCACCGAATTTCTGACTTCGTCGGTGACCAGCCAATAGATCGAGATGTAGGCGGCGAGCAACGGAAAAGAAGCGCTTCCCAGGACCTCGCGGAGGCCCACGATGTGCGAGAAGAGCAACCCGAGATAGCGTTCTTGTTGGCGTGGAGAGAAAATCGCCACGTACGAAACGACCGCGATCGCGACTGCGCGGAGACTGGCCCGTCCATGCGCAGCAGCGGCCGCAAGTGCGGCGAAAGGTATCAACAGCATCACCAGGTAATATTCCTTGGAGCTCGGGAAAAGCATCACAGAGGTTATTATCCAAAGTGAAAACGCCGGCCAGTCGCGGTCTTCGGCGACTGACTTCCTGAGAGTCGCCAGCGTGCTGATAGTCAGCACCAGCACGATCGAAATCGCCACGGCTGTAATGCGTAGCACGTCGACCGCAGGGCCCGAGTACCCGCTATGCCAAAACATCCGCGACACCAACGTCACTGATGATACATTGCGTCTGATGTCCCAGTTCTGACTCGAGGTGACAAGCGCTAAAGGGAAAAAGCTGAGAGTGTTTGCGGCGCCGATGAAGACGAACGTTATGGCGCCTAACAACACTGAACCGGCTGCGGCGTAGAGTATCACCCGCCAACGACGGCGAATCAGCAGATAGCCACCGATCACAAACGGAAACAGCCGGGTCAGTCCCGCCAACGCGAGTAGCAGGCCGGCACTCCCATCGTACCCGTCCTCCATACAGCGCATCATAAGGACCAGTGTCAGCAGGGTGAAAAGCTTGTTCTGCGAGCAGACGAAATGTCTGCTGACGGGCGGGTACAGAATCGTGAGCGCAACCAGTATCCAGGCGGTTCGATAGTTCAACCCCGAACGTGGACCCAGCAATAAGACGAGGCTCGCTACCAAGGCCAGCGCGTTGAGCGCAGTCCACACCCAGAATCCAGAGCTAAGAGAGAAGTAGGTGAACGGCGCGAACAGCATGAGCTGCGTCGGCGGTTCCGTCGCGTGAGGTATTTGGCTTTGCGTGCCGAGGGTGCGTTCGATTGCGGGAAGGTCAGCCGTGTAGGGGTCGAGGCCCGCGCGCAGTGCTAGGTCCGAGCTGTAGAACGAGCAGAAGTCGCAAGGGAAGCTCTCGTATTGCAGGCTCTTCGCGAGACTAGGGAGGTGGATTATCGCGAGAGTCCAGAGCGTCATAAGGATCACAATACTCGCGGCGTTCCAGCCGCGGTCGCGCTGGGATTTGCGCCCGAGTGAGTGCCCTGCTACTGGAGCTGCCGCTTCACTATCCACTTAGGTGTACGACCCTCAAAAGTAAGACCCTGCCGTCGAGCGCACTATCCGCGAATAGAGCTGCTAGGTCGAGGAGTTAGGAAAAGACGTTTGAGATAGCGCCTCGGACTTAAAAACGCGCCACGCACTTTGCGTTTGCAAAGCGCGCAAAGTTGAAGGAAGTATGATCGGCATTCGAAAATGAAAACTCCAGATAAATTTCCGCGCTTCGCCGAGCTGCCGGTCAAGGCTGGCGCGCCGAAGGAATCGTCGTGGGGAGTGTTCGGCGACGACGACGAACTGGGATGTCTCAATTTCCTCAGCGCCGAGGGGATAGTCGATGCGGCGCGCCTCGTGCAGAAGGGTAAAGTCTTCCGGCTCGATACTCGAATCAACTATGCGAAGCCGCCTTTGTTCGGGCGCGCGCCCGCCCGGCACAACATCGCAAAGTTCGACCAATTCGGTCTGCTAGGTCACGACGATACGCTCGATAACTACAACACCCAGGAGGGCAGCCAGTGGGACGGGCTCGCGCACGTCGGTCATATGCGCCATCGCGCGTTCTACAATGGCGTCAAGTCGGAGGACATCCAGGACGGTCCCAACGGCAAGCTCAGCATTCACAAATGGGCTAATCGGGTGGTGGGTCGCGCGGTTTTGATCGATCTCTGGAAGTACGTGAATGATCAGCGTCGGCCGATCGATCCACTGTCCCCGGCAAAGTATCCGCTGAGTGATCTGCAGGACGCGCTGAAGGCGCAAGGTGCCGCGCTCAAGCCGGGATCGATTATTTTGATCCGAACGGGATGGATGCAGGCATACGTGAAGACTACCGCGGACGAGAAGGCCGCGATGGCGTCGCTCGAAGGGCTCAAGGCGTGCGGCATCGAAAGCTCAAGCGCATTGATGGAATGGCTCTGGGACAATCGCGTCGCTGCGGTCGGCACTGATTGTCCCTCGGTCGAACCCTGGCCGATAGATTACCAGGACGAGGGCGCGTTGCATTACCGCGCTCTCTCGATACTTGGGCTGCCGATTGGCGAGCAGTTCGTGCTCGATGAGTTGGCGGCGGATTGTGCGGCGGACAATCGCTACGAATTCATGCTGACGTCGGCGCCGATGAACCTCGAAGGAGGAATCGCCTCGCCGCCGAATGCTTTAGCGATTAAGTGATCCGCTTTGGAATGTTCGGGACGCTGGGGGCTACGGAGCTTCGATGGCAGGAGCGTTATCCGATCTGAAGATCGTTGAGCTCGGCGAGATGGTGTCGGCGCCATACTGCACCAAGCTCTTCGCCGACCTGGGCGCCGACGTGGTCAAGATAGAGCGGCCCCGCCTCGGCGATCGCTCACGAACCCGCGGCCCGTTCCCGAACGACGAAGTACATCCAGAGAAGAGCGGGCTGTTCCTCTACCTCAACACTAACAAGCGCGGCGTCACCCTCGACGTTGCGACCCGAGAGGGTTTCGAGATTTTCGAGGATCTGTTGGCCGGCGCCGACATTCTGGTGCACAACGTGGCGCCGCCGGAGATGGATCGCGTCGGGCTGAGTTTCGAGCGGCTGCAACGCGTCAACCCCGCCCTCATCATGACCTCGATCACGCCCTACGGTCTGAATGGTCCGTATCGCAACTACCGCTCCGAGGATCTTACCCTGTGGTGCGCGGGCGGTGTGTGCATACTCAACGGCGGCGGTCCCGATCATCCGGAAATGCCGCCGCTTAAGACCTTCGGCCACCAGGCCGGCTACCAGGGTGGCGTTCACGGCGCGACTGCGACTATCGCAGCGGTCCTGGCTCGACACGGCGGCGAACCGGGTCAGCACGTCGAGGTTTCGGTGCAGGAATCGATCGCATCGCAGCTCGAGATGACCTTCGAGTACTGGCCCTACTCGAAGATGATCGCGAGTCGCCACGGCCAGAAACCGGTGCAGCCTGCCGAGATGATGCGATGCAAGGACGGCTACATCTACCTGTGCTGCATCTTCGAGTACCACTGGCGGGCCTTCGTCGAAATCATGGGCAACCCGGAATGGGCGGACGAAGAAATTTTTTCCGACGGGCCCAAGCGCGCGCAGAACTGGGACGCGCTCAAAGGGTTCCTCGAGGAATGGGTCAGCCAGCAGACCGTGCTCGACCTCTACCGCAAGGCGCAGGCAAAGCGGGTGCCTTTCGCGCCGGTCTCGACGATGAGCGACCTGCTGAACTCGGAGCATCTGCAAGCGCGCGATTTTTTTGTGGAGATTTCTCAGCCGGTCGCAGGCACTCACAAGTATCCCGGTGCGCCGGTCAAGTTTTCGCGCACGCCGTGGGAGATTCGGATGCCGGCGCCGACTCTCGGGCACCATAATGACGAGATCTTCGGCGAACAGCTCGGGATGACATCGGCGCGAATCGAAGAGCTGACCCGTAAGGGTGTGATCTAAGATGGCGAAACTGCCGATCGAGGGAATTCGAGTCGCCGACTTCAGCTGGGTCTGGGCCGGACCTTACTGCACGCTGCAGCTTGCGCATCTCGGCGCCGAAGTGATTCGAATCGAAACCAAAACGCGGCCGTGCGTCACCCGGATGCTGCCGCCATGGCCCGACGCTACGCCAGGCAGCTTGAACAGATCTGGCTACTTCAACCAGTACAACCAGGGCAAGAAATCGTTATCGCTCAATTTCAAGCATCCCGAGGCAAAGGAAGTCGCCTGGCGGCTCATCAAGTCGGCCGACGTCGTCGCCAACAACTTCGCCGCAAGCGTGATGGACAAGATGGGTTTCGGCTACGAAGCGATCCGCGCGGTCAAACCCGACGTCATCATGATTTCGCTGTTGGGCTACGGCTACACCGGTCCCTATCGCGAATATCTCGCGCTGGGTCCGACGCAGGTGCCGAACTCCGGGCTCTCGGCGCTGACCGGCTACGAGGGCTGGCCTCCGATGAGTGCCGGGTTCAGTTACCCTGACCCCAACGCGGGAATTCATGGCGCGTTCGCGGTGATGGCCGCGCTGCACCATCGCGCCAAGACCGGCGAAGGTCAGTTTATCGACATGAGCCAATGGGAATGCACGATGGATCTGCTGGCGGAGGGCATTCTCGAATACACGATGAATGGGCGCGAGCCCCGGCGGATTGGAAATCGCGACCCGCAAATGTCGCCGCATGGAATTTTCAAATGTCTGGACCTGCCAGAAAAAATTCTGAATACGACGATCGACCAGTGGGTGGCGATCGTATGCGCCGACGACGAAGAATGGCGCCGGCTCGCGCGCGCGGTCGGCCGTGACGAGCTCGCTGATAACGCGCGCTTTGCTACGCTGACTGCGCGCAAACGAAACGAGAATGCGCTCGAGGCGATCATCACCGAATGGACCTCGAAGCGGCGCGTAGCCGACGTCGTCACCGCCCTGCAGGCCGCGGGTGTCGCTACGGGCCCCTGCGCCGACAACAAATATCTCGCGGAGGATCCAAATCTCGCCGCGCGCAAGTACTGGGTCGAGCTCAACCATCCTGAAGTCGGTGTGAAACGGCATTGCGGCATTCCGTGGCGAATGAGCGCGACTCCTTGCGAAGTCAAATCGCCTGCGCCGCTTTTGGGACAGCATACCGACGAACTTATGACAGGACTGCTCGGCTACACGGCGGCCGAGGTCGAGGAGTTGCGAAATAAAGGAGCGCTTGAGTGAGCTGAGCCCTCGGAGCGCGGCCACTTATAAGGAGAGCGAGATGAGCAAAGAACCGTTGGTCCTCTACCACAAGAACGGTCCAGTGGTGACTGTCACGCTGAACCGGCCGGAGAAACTGAACGCGATTACGCACGAGTTCCATCACCAACTGAATTCTGCGCTCCGCAAGTTCAATGCCGATCCCGAGACTTACATTGTGGTGCTCAACGCGAACGGGCGTGCCTTCTGCGCCGGTCGCGACATAGCTGCGCAGGCGCAGTCGAGTAGCGCGGTGACGCACGGCCTGGACCCGGAGACTACGCAATTCGGTGTAATACCGGTCGAGAAGCTGATCATCACCTCTTGTCGCGGCCATGCGATCGGCGTCGGTGGCTATATGGCGATGTACGGCGACATCCGCGTCGTGAGCGACACATTCAATTTCGCTCTGATGGAACTCCCGACGGCAATGTTGGGACCGTATTGGCTAGGTCAGGTGGAAGGCTTGCCGAAAGCGGTTGCGTTCCGTCTTGCTATCGGCGATCGCTTCACGACCGACGAGCTCAAGCACTGGGGTTTGGTGACCGAGGTTGTGCCGGATACGGAGTTGGAGTCGGCGACCCAGCGCTGGGTGGACTATCTCCTTTCGCTGCCGCGTCAGCATCTGCTCGAAACCAAGAGGCTGATGAAGGAGTTCGGCTATCAATACTCGCGCGAGGATTACAAGAAGGAAATGGAAGTGAGGGCTCACCTCGATGCTCTCAATGACACGCGGGAAGCTGCGCTTGCTTTCGTCGAGAAGCGCAAGCCGAAATTCACCGGCTCGTGAGTCTTGTCGTGAACAATAAGATGTCAGCGCGCAACAGCTTTCCAGTGACCCGAATCTAATGAGGCATTGAGACTGATGGATCTTGATTTCAGCGCCGAAGACGAAGCCTTCCGCCAGGAGCTTAGAAGCTGGCTCGCCGCCAATCTGTCCGAAGCCCGCGGTGGCAGTGGTTCGGTAGACGACAAGCTCGGCGTGTTGCACGAGGGTCCGGGCGGTTGGGAGCGGCGGTTGAAGTGGCACCGGAAGCTTAATGAAGGCGGATGGGTCGGCTTGAGCTGGCCCAAAGAATACGGCGGGCGCGACGCGACCATCACGCAACAGCTCATCTACGGCGAGGAAATGGCCAGGGTCAACGCGCCGATGCTGGTGAACGTCCTCGGCATCATGTTGGTTGGGCCGACTTTAATCCGGTTGGGTACCCAGGAGCAGAAGAAACGCTACATCCCGAAGATATTGTCCGCGGAAGAAATCTGGTGCCAGGGATATTCAGAACCCAACGCCGGCTCCGACGTGGCTTCGCTGCAAACGCGCGCTATCGAAGATGGCGACAGCTTCATCGTCAATGGGCAGAAGATCTGGACCTCCGATGCCCATCACGCAGACTGGTGCATCCTGCTGGTCCGCACCGACCTCGAGGCGCCCAAGCACAAGGGCATCAGCTACATCCTGCTCGACATGCATAGTCCCGGGGTGACGGTGCGACCTCTGGTGCAGATAACCGGCGAGGCCAGCTTCAATGAGGTCTTTTTCGAGGACGTCAGGGTTCCCAAGAAGAATCTGATCGGTGAGAAGAACCAGGGCTGGCAAGTCGCGATCATGACACTGATGTTCGACCGCGCGGGCGTTGTCGATTTCTTCGATGCGATGGGCATCGTCAATGAGCTGGTTGAACTCGCGAAGTCTTTGCCCAGCAATGGCCATCGCGCCTGGGACGAACCCAACGTTCGCCAGAAGCTGGCGGAATTTGCGTGCGAGGCCTCTGCCCTCAAATTTAGCGGTTATCGTCAGCTCACGCGGCGGCTCAAGGGTCTGCCACCCGGTCCCGAGGGCTCCGTGCTCAAGCTCGGTAACAGCGATCTCAATCTGCGGATGAACAAGTTCGCGATGGAGATGCTGGGACCATACGGTCAGTTGGAGTTCAAAGCTCCGCATGCGTTCGACAAAGGCATCTGGTCGTACCGGATGCTGTCGTCGAGGGCACTCACTATCGCGGGCGGCACCAACGAAGTCCAGCACAATATCATCGGCGAGCGGGTACTGGGCCTGCCCAAGGGCTAAACGGAAGACGACGGATCATCCGCGCTGATCCGCGACAACTTCGAGTCACCTGGTCCGCAATCTGGTGCGCATCAACAATTCGGCGCGATACGGTGATCACGACGAGATCTCGCGCGTTTAAGATGGTCTGCGGTGATCTCCTTTGTTCACGGCCCCATCCCCGTCAGGCTGATGTTATGCGGGCTAGTCGGGTCGCTACCAATGCTCACCGCCATGCTCCCGCTCTCCGGCGATCCGCCGCCTGTCGGGGTGAACGTTACCCCGATCGTGCACGATGAATTTGTCGGAACTGAAGCTCCACAAGTGCCGCCCGTCACCGCGAAGTCGTTCGCATTCGTACCGCCGATGTTCTCGCTCAACGACAGCGCGAAGCCTGACAGGTTGGTGACGGTCACGGTTTTGGTTTTCGTGGGCGCGTGGGATGTCAAGGTGCCGTACGCAAGCGTCGCCGGCAGGACGGTATCAGGGATCGTATTTCCGGTGCTGAGCGCGACGGTGTAGGGGCTCAGCGGATCGGGACTGTCAGAGACAGACAGCGTTGCCGATTCGGTTCCGAGCACGCTCGGCTTGAAATACACGATTATCGAGCACGCTTTCAGCGCGGCCAGGGTGGAGGTGCACGTGCCTCCGCCGACAGTAAAGTCGGAGAAGTTGGCGCCGCTGAAGCTTTCGCTCAGGCTTACCGGCTGGCTCTGATGATTGACGACGGCAAAGGCCTCGATTCCTTTAGCGCCGAACTTCACGTCGCCGAATACGAGGCTACTCTTGGTGGTGGTCAGACCCGCGATGCCGGTGCCAGTGAGCATCACGACCTGCGGGCTGCTGGTCGCGTTGTCGAAGACCATGAGCGAGGCAGGATGTGGCCCGACTGCACTCGGCGAGAATGAGATCCCAAGCGTGCAATGCGTCCGATGCGCAAGTGTCACCGGAAGCGGGCCGCAGGTGCCGGTGCCGCTCAAGGCATATTCGGGATCAGAAGGCGTCGCGGCCGAGACGATCAGCGAATTGGTTCTTCCGGTATTGGTGACTGTCACCGTCTTGGTAGAAGTCTGCCCGACGGCGACGTTGGCGAAAGCCAGCGATGCGGACACGGACACCGAGGTAGTCGGAGTCGCGGTCGGCGAGGCAGTAGCTGTTGACGTCGCAGTAGCGGTCGCCGTGCTAGTCGCCGTATTCGTCGCAGTTGCACTGTTCGTCGGGGTCGCAGTGTTGGTGGCAGTCGGAGTCGCCGTCGCAGTCTTCGTCGCAGTTGATGTCGCGGTAGCTGTCGCCGTGGCAGTAGGAGTCGCGCTGATTGTGGCGGTCTCGGTCGCGGTCAACGTCGGAGTTGCGGTCGCCGAAGCAGTAGGAGTCGCGGTCTTGGTCGCCGTGGCTGTCGGCGTTGGGGACGGCAACGGAGCGCCCAAGGCGTAGAAGGCGCTGGACGATCCCAAGAAGCCATTCACAGCGCCGAAGTAAACGGTCCCATCGCCGCCGATCGCCGACGAAGACGTTGATATGTTACCGCCGCCGCCGGTTGCGTACTCCCACTTCTTGGTGACGTCGCCTGGACCACCGTCGGTCAAGGCGAAAAAGTCGTCGTTATCGTTGCCGACGTAAATGGTCCCGTCGCCGCCGATAGCTGGCGCCGTATCGACCGAATCGCCGGTTGCGTACGCCCACTTCTCTGTAGCGCTGGCGCCATTGTCAGTCAGCGCGAACAGGTCGCCATTCTGCTCGCCAAAGTAGATGGTCCCATTGGCGCCGATCGCCAATGCGGTCAGCACATCGCTGCCGGTTGAGTACGCCCAATTCTGCGTAGGGGGTGTGCCCGTAGTGGTGTTGCACATGGGGAAAGGCGGGGGCGAACCGGCGGGGCAATATTCACCGTTGTCAGTCACCGAGACGATTTGACCACCGTTGTTGTAATAGATGATCCCGTTGGCGCCGATTGACGGCTGGGCCAACTCAATTGAAGTGATTGACCATTTCTCAACCGGGCAGGTGTAGGTGTTTGGAGCGGTGCCGCAGGTCGTGACTGACCCGGTGAATATTGCGTCAGAGCCGATGTAAATCGTGCTGCCGTCGGCGCTCAGCGCCGGCGTCTCGCTAACGCCGCGGAACTGCCATATCAGCGTGGCAGTGCCTTGTCCGCCGTCGCTTACCGCCTCGAGTTCGTTGTCAGCGCCGATATAAATGGTTCCGTCGGGGCCGACCAACGGCGAGCCACCTACTTCGACTGAGACTGGGAACGCCCACTTCAGTGTGCCGTTCGCAGTGTTTATCGCGTAGAGGTGGGCTCCGGCGCCAAAGTAGATCGTACTGCCGTCGCTGCTGATAGCCGGCGAGCCGTCAGGCGCATCGGAGGTGGCCAATGTGTACTCCCACTCCTTCGTGCCGTTGGGATTTAAAGCGAAGAGCTGGAGTTGGCTACCGGGATTACTACTAAAGTAAATGATTCCGTTGACGTCGATCACCGGTGAGACGTTTACCAGCGCGCTGTCGCCGGGCGTTGGGAACGACCATCTCAGCGAACCCGTGTTGGTGCTGTTGTTGTACTGGCTCTGTCCGCTGCGCAAGGAATCGTGCTGGAAGGACGGCCACGGCGTCGGTGGCGGCGCGTACGCGTCGACGAAAGTGGCGATGTCCACCGAACCCCAGCCGGTTACTAAATCGTAGCCCGGGCCGGCAGAGTAGCCTTGAACGGTAGTTTCATCGTCGAGCGGGCAGCTCATGCCGGCCGGCGGAGAAATATTGCAATCGATGTAGGTGTTGTCGCCGGTGAGCACGTCGCGGAACCCGTTGGCGGCGAGGCCTTCATTGGCGAGCTGATAGATCCGTGGATTCAGGCTGCCCTGCCGCTGACCGGTCCTTTCTTGGATGAGCCGGGAGATGCCGGTCCACACCGGTGCGGCCAGGCTGGTTCCTCCGATTACCGTAGAATTCGCCTCATCGGCTGGCGGATTGGTGCAGCTCGGGGGATCGGTGCAATCGGTATCGAGGATGACAAAAACACCCGGATGCTCCCCGCTCGCGATCATCGCGACATCCGGAATGTCGCGGACGCCATCATTCGGCACGCCCTCACCCGTCTGGAACGCCGGCTTGGTGATGAAAACCTGGCTTAGGCCGCCGCCGGTCGCGCTATTCTGTCCGGCGTTTGATGTGTTGTTATCGTTCCACGCGAACTCGGAAACAGACCCCACGTCATTCCCGTTCCCATCAAATTCTGGCGTGAATCCAGTACCACCAACTGAAGTTGTAAGGGGGTTGGCGGAAAGTTCATTGACGTTCGGCACACCCTCATTGCACATATCAACGCCATCATCGCCCGATGCGACAAAGACCGATTGCCCCTGTAGTTGTGCCTTCGCAAAAATCGTCCCCAACGTGCTTGTAAAAAAAGATGCCGGCTGGCCGCAGACAGCTTGGAAACTGATATTGATCGCGCCGCATTTGTTCTGATTCACCGCGGTGCCGAGCGCGTCCTGCAGATTTTCTTCGTAGGTAAAAGCAGTTGGATTGGAGACGTACAGGATTATTGGATCGCCTGGCGCAACCGAATGCGACCATTCAATGTCCAGGTATGCTTCCGCGTCGCTGCCCTTACGTACGCCTGGATCTCCTTCGGCACTGGTATCAATGGTGAGGTTTATCGGCGCTATGCTAAAAAAAATCTGGTTCTGATCGCTTGTGAAAAAACTGAGTAGGTCGGTGAAAATGTTGCTCTGCGCGAAAATGCCAATACAGTCAGACGGGGCCAAAGGAAGTG
>Ga0210391_10000598_pt1 | contig 36717 bp, 26 predicted proteins | sample IncBWC12OmetaG_FD_160573 | JGI IMG/M metagenome (GOLD analysis project Ga0210391, IMG submission 160573) | Forest soil microbial communities from Barre Woods Harvard Forest LTER site, Petersham, Massachusetts, United States - Inc-BW-C-12-O ...
GAGAAACTTGCGAGCTCGTCGGAGATAGGGTGTTCGATGGGAGTCGCGAAGTAACGATAGCGCCTTTTCGCCGAAACGCAGCAGCGGCTGAGGAACCCACGTGATTCGGCGGGCGAGGCGAAGCGCAGATGATCGAGGGTAACCGGCGAAGAGTTCATCGCCGCCGGCGCCGCACAGAGCGACTGTGATGTGCTCACGCGCTTTCCGAGACAACTGATACATCAGATAAGACGTGGGGTTGGCAAACGGCTGATCGAACAGTTCGACGAGATTGAGGATTTCGAAAAGATCGGGTAACTCAACCGAGAGTTCGAAGTGTTCGGTTCTGAGATGGCGACTGACACTGCGTGCCTTTTCAGCTTCATCGAAGAACCGGTATTCTTCTCCGGCCAGAGTCAGAGTATAAGTGTGAATATCTTTTTTTTGTCTTTTCGCAAGGCCGGCGACGATTGTCGAATCGATTCCGCCACTGAGAAAGACGCCGAGTGGAACGTCGCTGACGAGTTGGCGACTCACGGCATCTGCAAGGGATTCTCGAATTTGCGATTTCAATGTCCCGTACGGGATCGATTCCAGATCTCGGCGGCGAGCAACCTCCCAATAGCGAGTGAGCGAAATCGAATTACCGTCCAGGTAGAATGTAAGACTGTGGGCTGGAGGAAGTTGTTGGATGCCGTCGAATGCCGTCCGGGGACCCGGGACGTACAGAAACGTAAAAAAATCGGAGATGGCCTGCCAATCTGGCGCGGGTGTTAGGAGTGTTGAGGCGAGAAGAGCTTTTATTTCCGAGCCAAACAGGAAGTGATCTGGAGTGGCTGCGTAAAAAACAGGTTTCACGCCGACAGGATCGCGGGCGAGGAATAGCAGGTTGCGTCTGAGGTCCAGGATGGCGAAGGCGAAGATGCCGTCGAGTTGCGCCACGCAGGCAGCACCGGCGTCCTCGTAAAGATGTACGATGACTTCAGCGTCAGTGTGAGAATGGAAGAGGTGACCTTGAGATTCAAGGCGTGAGCGCAATCCCTGGAAGTTATACACCTCACCATTGAAGACGAGCCAAACGGTTCCATCTTCGTTGGACATCGGCTCGTCGCCAGCGGCGGACGTGTCGATGATGGCAAGTCGATTGTGGGCGAGCGCGACATTTTGAGAAATTACGGGCGGCGCAAAGCAGCGGATGCCAAGACCATCTGGGCCGCGATGGCGAATCGAGCGAGCCATCCGCTCGATCGAACCCTGAACTTCGGCGCGGTCGAGGCGCCGAGTTGCGATTCCAGAGATTCCGCACATACGCTCAGGCCGTTGTTGATGGCAACTGGCTAACAAGCAGATCCATCACGCGAACGGCTTCTCTCCCTTCTTCGGGTGGCACAGGTGTAGGCGAACCGTTTCTAACACTATCGACAAATTCTCGGACAAGGCGCTCGTGGGTATTTTCAAATTGTCCAGCGACATAGCTCACGCTCGTACCAAGGGCGCCACGAAGCAATTGGCCGACTTCCTTGACTGTGGAAAGTCCAAGTGTGATGGGCTTCAGATCAGCTCGGCCATGAACGACGACGGTCTGGGTCTCAAGATCGAATTTCATGTGACCTTCGCTGCCCCAGAGATCGATCTGAACCGCCCAGCGATTGGTGGCGTAAGTAAGGGCTACACTGCAGGAGGCCTCGTCACCCATCAGATCGAGGCGATAGTCTTCGTAAGGCGACCAAGGAAATTGCGCCATTTGCTTGCGGGCATCTACTCGGACCGCGTGAATGGGGTTAATGAATGCCAGAGTCATGTAAATCACGTGCGGGCCTGTCTCTCCGATGACGCCGCCGGGGAGTTTATGCGCCCAATGGTCGGGCTTGGATGTGATGTAATCCATTGGTGTAGATAGAAAGATGCGCATTCCGCGGAAATCGCCGATGGTCCCCGCTTTAAGGATTTCACGGGCCCTGAGGAACGACGGATAAAACAGGTCCGAATGCGCGACGCAAATCTTACGCTCGCTCTCTTGAGCTGCCGCAAGAATGCGGTCACACTCTTCAGTGTCGATGGCCATTGGCTTTTCGATAAGTGCGTGAGCGCCAGCTTTAAGTGAGCAAACCGCTAGGTCGGCGTGAGTTCGGGGAGGAGAACAGATGTCTACGGCGTCGAGTCGCTCGTGCTCGAGCATCTGTTGGAAGTCCTCGTAGACCTTGGGGATCCCGTACGCTCGAGCCAGTTCCTCCGCCTGAGCCACGTTGGGATCGCAGAGAGCGACTACCTGAGCGGTTTTTTCGACCTTCTTCCAAGCCGGCAAATGCTTTTGTTTGGCGATAAATCCCGATCCGATCAAGCCTACCCTGAGCCGATCCAAATGTCCGAACCTCCACAGGAAACTATTCTACAGCACTGATGAAGATATTAGCGGCTAGCCAGGCCTCTTGTCACATTCATCGAGAATACTCTCAAGCGCAGACTCGAAATCGGCGAATTGATATTTCCGACGAACCATTTCTGCACCGTGCCGTCCTAGTTCTCCACGGAGCGATTCGTCGCAAAGCAATCGGCTGAGTGCCTGCACGAGCGCGTCCGCATTAGCGGGCGGAACGAGAAAGCCGTTGATGCCGTTTTCGATCACGTCGGTTGTGCCTCCGCTGGCGACTCCAACCAGGGGCTTCGCGAAGGCCATCGCTTCGAGAAAAACCAAGCCGAACCCTTCGCCCGCGCTCGGCAGAGCAAAAATTTCCGCGTGGGCATAACAAGCCGCAACTTCTTCGTTCGAGAGGTCGTTGAGAAAATGCACTCGGTCGGCAACATCGAGATCGGTCGCAACTTGTCTGAGGCGCGCCAGATCGTCGCCGCCTCCAACCGCCACGAGGTGCAGACCCGGAACAAGTGTAACAAGTTGTCGGATGGCATGGATCAATTCATCCGCACCCTTATATCGCTCGGACGCGGCCCAGCGACCCACCGTCAGAATGACGCGCGCTTGTTTCGGGAATGCCTTGGGCAAGGAAAGGTCGTCCGGCGCGCGCGCCAATCTAAGATAGCTGGGGTTCATCGGCCAGGGCAGCTTTCGGATTTTCTCAGGACGGACACCTTGCACCTCGATTAGCTTGCGCACGGTATCACTGCTTGGAGCGAGCACAATCTGTGCCCGCTCGAGCGCGTGCCGTCTCCGCATCGTTAACGGCTTCCATACTTCCACGCCGTGTGTCATCACAATTGTCCGCAAGTGCGGAGAAACTCGCTGCATCCAGCCAGTCACCACGGCGAGATTCGGATGGATGGCGAGAACAATTCCCCCGGCCTTCCTCGAAGACGCCCTCCCCGCTTCAACTGCAGCGAGAAGAAAAGGAATTTTTCTGCGTCCAAAGCCGCGGAATGGGATTTTGTGCTGGCCAGCTCCAAGTGCGCGTAAGCCGGGCGGATCATTGAGACTGATGAACCCGTTCGACCATCCCCTCCGGACAGCGATCTCGTCGAGTGCGGCCGCCGTCAGGCGCCCGGCTTCCTGGATACCGCCGGTCCCGAGCAATTCAGGAAACAGTCCGATGATTCGTTTCGTGTGTGCTGGGGATTCTCGCGCGATCATTTTCGGAAGACGAAGACGCTGTGGGTTGCGACTATGTTCACAGAAATCGCCCCTAGAATCCTAGACTGCTCGCATCAAGCTCTCGTTGGAAACCACCCGAAGCACGTTTCCGCTGAATTCGCTTTCATCAATTAGGCTGATTTGGTGTGAGCCCCAGGCAATGAGTTCTGAGAATAGATCCTGAACTCGATAGGCCTCGGAGTGATACTCCAGCACGATTGATTCGAATCGCGCACGGTCTTCGCGCTCAAGCGCCTTGAGGATGGTTAGTTCTGATCCTTCTGCATCAATTTTGCACCGGCGTACTGCGGCGAGCCCAAACATCTCGACTACTTCCGAAAGTGTGTGGCACTCCACGGCTACACGTTCTGTGATCGGGATCTTTGTCCTCTCTGCAAAGTCCTCATGGATCGTGCTCATTCCCCCGCCCAAGCGTTCGGTGACCATCAGTTGAGCTTCACCCGATTTGCCCGATATCGCCCACGGTCGCGCTGTGATGTGTTCCTCGAGCCCATTGGACCGGATATTATCTTCAAGCCGCTTAAACACTGTAGGACTAGGCTCGAATGCGTACACCCTCGCCCCCTTGCCCGCTGCGTAAAGGGCAAAAAATCCATGGTTCGCGCCAATGTCGATTACTAAGTCTCCGGGTCGAACAGACACGTGCGGAACGTCGTATACCGCCCGGTACCAAATCTCTGCAAACATGTGAAATGCCTCGACAGGAGATTCGCAATGAATGCCTGTCTTCCGATCTGCGATCGTCATCATTTCATGGGGTTGTGCTGTGAACCGTTTTCTTAGAATGTGCAGTGGATTTCGATACCTCTCAAAAGTCGCAATCGCTCTCGCAAGTCGGTCAGGTCCGTTTTTCACCGACAGAATCCTAGCATTTAGGCTTGTGTTCTCATTCACCGTACCAGCAGTTCGACCCGAAACGATTCTATCAAACTCCCGTTCTGAGAAGGTATCCGGACTGCTCGCGATTGCATGTGCGTACCCGCGGTGGCGGTTGTAAGATGAAAACCGTTTATCTGTTGAGGCGGGAGATAATCGCCTGTGCGAGGTGCGAGAAATTCTCCTCGACTCGGGCGAGAGACACCGTTCAGAAGGCGGCTTTGGGTTCAGGGAGCCAACCAATTCAGCCCGGGCGACCAACTTGCAGATATTCCGAGGACGTCATGCAATCTGAAGCGCTTAAGAACATTGTACGAGCTACAGTGCCAAGAGAACTGCGGAACTGGCTTCGGTCCCCCTCACGCTCTCTCAAATGGTTGTGGGATTCCACACGTTTCTCGCTTGGGAAAACACAGACCCTCGAATTGGTTCCCGGCCTAACCATAGTCTGTCATCCGGCTGCATATACGATTTTTCGAAATGCTCAAATAGATGACCCGGAGCAAAGCGAGGAATTCAAGAACTTCCTATCCTATTGTTCAGACAAAATGGTGCTCTTCGATGTTGGAGCTCATTGGGGAGTCTTCACCCTTGCCGCAGCCTTAAAAGGGGCAGCGGTCGTCGCTATGGATCCATCTCCTACTGCGGCTCACATGATTGAGATCCAGTCTGCGATTAATAAATGTAAGGATAAAATTAGGGTCCTTAAGTCGGCAGCCAGCGATGTATCCGGCTCGATTAATATGCTCAGCTCTGGCGTGTTCACGGCGGGCTACTTCCGTGTCGCTAGTGGTCGCATGACGAAAGAGCTGACCACGATTCGGTCGGTGACGATTGATGAGATCTCGGAGAGATTTGGGCCTCCTACCCACATTAAGATTGATGTGGAGGGCCATGAAATTGCAGCCCTTCGGGGCGCCCGAATCACTCTAAAAAATAATTGTCCCCTTCTATTCCTCGAACTGCACAATGAAATGATTGCCGCCGACGGAGGAAATCCAGAAGAGACCTTGGATTTGCTTCGTAACCATGGGTACAAGACTATTGCACTCGGCGGAAACAAGATTTCAAGGGACGAGATTCTTGAGAAACCGATCATTCGCGTCATCGCGAGGAGAGAACCTGACTGATTTCGATTTGCAAACCGACTACCGCCCCGTTCACCCTTCCCGTCCCGCGGCGGCAACGGCGGTCGTGACGGCTCTGTCCAGGCAGTCAAAAAACGGTGCCGGATTAATCCTCGGCCTCGTGAGCAGAATTCGAAACTCGAGTAGGTGTCCAATTTTGTGCACGCCCTACGTGGGAATTCGTCACATATAGTAATATTGGGCGGTAATGCGAAAGGACCTTCCTGGTGTCGAAAATCAACGCGAAACGAAGCAATCATGCTCATTCGCTGTTTTATTGTTCAAGGCCCATTATCTGGTGGTTCAGGATTCGAATCCCTGTGCGCCCCCCGAATCCGTTCAATGGCATGACGTTTTCCTCCATCGCGTCAATGCTCACCATCAATCAAGCTACAAGGTCGCCAGTCGGTAATGGGTCCGATTCCACGGAGCGCGGCGATGACCTCGCGTCGATTCTCGGGATTCTTGGGGGAGGTCGACTCCAAGCTCAATTGAGGTGAACAAATTGTCAGTCACTGGAATCAACAGGGGTTGTATCAGTCACGGGGAGGCCAGAGTTATCCTCTGCAAATTCAAGTCGATTTTCGCCAGATGATGAAAACGTACATCACCGCAATCGTGTTCCTGCTCGCACCACCCTGTTTCGCGCAAGCCGCACAGAACCAATGGCGAATCACTAGCAGCGGTCATTCCGCAAGCAGCAGGATGAACACTGCGAATATCGATGTATCTAGGATTAGCGCCGTCGAGCCGCCTTCGTCAGATTATATCTTCTACGTCAGCTCAAACGGGAGCGATTCCAATGATGGAAGAAGCTGGGGTAGCGCATTCCGGACGGTTTATCACGCTCTTGCGGAATGTCCATTCAATAACGGCTGCACTTATTATCTGTCTCCAGGCTCTGCTGGACAAGTTACAATCGGCGGCCCCGTATCTGGACAGGGGATCTGGCTCACCAACGACAACGATTACTACTTCAACCCAATCAGTGCGATAAGCCGTACGGGAAATGTGGTCACAGCGACGCTCGGAGCAAATGGTCAAGGTATTAACTTCTGGTCTGTAGGAAAGGTCATTGATGTATTCAATGTAAATGGAGGCAGGACATCTTTTGACGGAACAGGCTTCACGATTCTAGCGGTCAGCGGAAATACGATCAGTTGGGCGCAGAAGGGCGCAAACGAATCCGGTGCCGTGAGCAGGTCGTCGTACCTCGTCCCAACTGGATTTCTGTTTGCGGACAAATATCAAATTATTGGTGTGGCAAGCAGCAATGTGGGAGCAACCTCAACCTGGGCGTCGCAAGTGCAACTTATAGGCAACTCGACCACGGATGTGACGAAACCCGCTCTTTTTATTGCGGACGATGCGGAGCCTGGTCACTTCGAAAACATAGCTCTGTCGGGCGCAAGTGCCATGTGGCTTGGTGTTTCCTCGGAACGAGATTCGAAAGTCGCAGGCGCTACCGGGCAGACCTTCAAAAACGTATCGTTTTCTACCGCCGAGCGGTCGGGGACTGGTCCCACCGTTTGGATAGCTGGAAACTCCTTTGAGGATTATTTCCATGATTGCGCGGTAAACGGAAACATTCACGGAACAACGCCAGGAAGCGATGCTGCCACCGATATTCTTATAAGAACCCCCGCGATTGGAAGTGAAGGGGGTGGCTCGGGAAACGGCGACTTTAGTTTTTGGAACCTTCATCTCACTGGAGGGGGCGGCCTCAAGTATTATCAAAATTCAGGTACGCCCGGAACAATATACGTTAACGGGATACTTACAGAAGCGCTGAGTGCAGGAACACCTGCTATCTGGTTTCCTATTGGCGGAGCTAACGGCAGCTTGACGATACAAGCCTCCCTCAAGAACATACTTGTCGCCGATTCGAATAATACGCCTGAAGTTGAAGTGGACATCTCGCAGAACTCCGGCTTAATTACCGTCGAAGAGACGAATGGATCATCAATCGATGTAGTTGGTCCTCTTACGGTCCTCGGAAGCCAAAATGAACTGGGGACTTCGACTGTCGCCCCGGAATGGTCAGGACAAGCTGGAATTTGGTCAGGTAATGGAAGTCTCTCACCTCCGCTACTTATTGGAAGACGGTTTGACCTACAGAGAAACTTCTCTCCTGTAGCGGCACGGTTTCTAAATCTAGCCTCTACCAGTTCAACCGGGTGGGTAACGGTTGGAAAACCAAGGATCACTTCTGGAGTACCGGACCCGGATGGCAACTCGAACGCATATCATGTGACAGCCAGTGGAAGTGCCTACGTTCAGCCTTATAGCCATACCGTCACGCCAGCTGCAGGAGATTGGGCGTACTTCGGAGGGTGGATTCGATCAACGACAGGAAATGCTTTCGCTTCGACTTTCACTTGGGTAACGGCTTGTACGCAGATAACGAGCAACGAAAGATTCAGCAACGGGAGCACAAACGCGGAGGAAGTTCAGAAAGATTATCGAGGTACGACGGAATGGCATTACTACGCTGATTTCTTCAAAGTCACACGAGCCACAGGCTCTCCTTGCACATTCACGCTTGAAACGAGCTTGGATGCGACGCACAGCATAGATGTGTACGCGCCCATGCTCATCTACATCCCCGCAGCGTCCGCACTATCGGACAACGAGATGGCGACTTATTTCAGCTACCTCGCTCCCTATGGTAACAACGCACCAGTTGGAAGTATTGCTGGTCTCCCCGGGCAGACATGGGCTTTTCCCGGATCGACACAATTCTATGGTCTCTTGACCCATTCCAATACGACCAACCAAACCTACAGATTCCCAAATGTGACCGGAACGATTGCAATCCAAACGCAACCGATGACCGGGTCGACCTATTCCACTGCCTCGAATTGTTCGTCTTCTACTTCTCCGGCTGTCTGCGGGTCTGCCGCCGCGGGGAATGTAGTGATCGCAGCGGGTGCGACGACGGTCACGGTAGACACAACAGCGCTTACTGCGAATAGTCAGATTTTCGTGCAAGCCGACGCCACGCTTAGCGCGAAGCTCGGCGTAACGTGCAATTCGGCGCTTTCCGTGTTGACAGGCGGTCTGAGCGTCACTCTGAGAACGGCCGGAGTAAGTTTCCAAATCAGCAACAACGGAACTGCTCCTTCAACGCATCCATTGTGCATTAGCTATCACATTGTCAACTAACGGATGTGACTGCAACGAAAATCAGGGCGTACCAGTTCATCGGCTTCGTTAAGGTCGACTTTTCGAAATCCGCTGACTTCATGGAGTTTTAGAAGTCGGCCCGAGTACCGTTTTAATTCGAAATCCGTTTCGTGAGCGGTCATTTTCGAAAGACAAAAACGCCATGAGTCGCAAGTGCGGAGGAACAAAACTTCGCTGTGATTGGATCCAACCGGGAAGATAAAGGTACTGTGAAGCGACGTACTCCCCAGAATATGTCGCGAGCCACTGTTGAAAGTGTAGAACCCGAAACAGGGATAGCTGGCGTCCCATTCTCGCCTGCGTTTCTAGTGGGCGAAAGGAGTGCCCGAGCAAGGCTCACGAAGGCGCGATCAAGAATCAGATACTCCTGCCCAAACCAGTCGATCAAACGAGCCCCCTTGGTCGTGGCCTGCCGAATCCAGTCCGAAGCTTTTCTCGGGTAGATATGAGCACCGCTGCCACGAATCAGTTCCACTAAAACGAGAGACCCGCCCGGTGTGAGCACGCGCAGCATTTCAGCGATCGCGACGGGCTGCAACTCCGGCGTCATGTGTTGCACAACAGTGATGTCTGTCACACAGTCGAATGTTTCGTCCGCAAGCGGGAGACGATGAGCCTCTGCACCGAGGAGGCACGCATCTGTACCACGTTGCGAGGCGAGCCGCAACATCTCCGGGGTGGCGTCGACCCCTATCGCCTTCAGCCCCCACTCTTGAAAGCGGCGAACCCAGCGGCCGGTGCCGCAGCCGACGTCAAGGATAGTGGCGCCGGACCGGATTTGGGCGATGCCCAAAGCGCGCCGCACCGCGAGGAACTGAAGCCGGTCGATCTGTTGGTTGAACCAGGCGGGGGCGGTCGGATGCAGTACAGGCGCGAAGCCAGTTGCATCCGCGGACCCAAAGTCGACAGCGACTTTGTTCCAGTAATCTTTGGGAGCGTATGTCATCTTCTTGCACGGCGGAGCAATGTCACGCGTCCCGCTCCTGCGCGAGCGGCTGAGCTGTAGGACGCGCCTTGCAACGTAGAATTTTTTCAAGAATGGCGTTCAGCTCGCGACCGCTGCGCTCCCAGGTAAATTGGCGCGCGGTTTTCTCCGCATTCTTTGCCAATCGATCCCGGTATTCATGGTCTTCATAGAGCCGGCGAATCATTCTGGCGAGTGCGTTCGCGTCGGTGGGATCTTGGAGAATCAATCCGTCACTACCGTCGGTTATGATTTCTGAAACTCCAGCAGAAGCCGAAACGATCACCGGTAATCCGCAGGCCATGGCTTCGGCGGGGGGAAGCGCAAAGGCGTCCTCCAATGATGGGCCGGCGTACAGGTCCGCCGCTGCGTAGTAGAGCTCGACATCGTTGCGTGGCGGAAGAATGTCGACCCGATCATCGAGGCCAAAGCAACGCACGACGGCGTCGCACACAGCGGAATTCTCGGCGCTGACGACAAGGAGATGAATCGGAAGCGGGCGCAGGATTACGAGCGCCTGAAGCAAGACCGGAAGGCCTTTATTGCGCCAGTCATTGCCGATCAACAGCACAACAAATTGCTCGCCGGATAGGCCGAGCAACTTTCTAGCGCGCTCGCGCAGTGTCAGACGCCGCATAGAATTCAGTATTGCATGGTCCAGACCAGCGTAAATAACCCGGATCGGATCGCGCCGCCCACCGTAAATCCGGCCAAGGTCCGTGGCCGTCTTTCGCGATGTCGAGAATAGAGTGACGCGATCCCGCGCGTAGGCGAGGCGCTCGAGCGCAATCGCCAACCGATAGTAGAGCTTGCGATGAACGAGAAGAGGCCAAGACCAGATGGAATTTCGGTTGAAACTCAACTCGGGTTGAGCTCGTCGAGCGTACTCGGCGAAGAGGATATGCACGGAAATCACATCCGCGTCGAGGCAATTCGGTCCGGGGCTGTAAACAATATCGTACCGCAGGCCGTGAAACTGGCGGTCCCAGGCGCGACGAAGGCAATTCGTGGCGAACCACCAAAGGAAACTAAACAGATGCGGTCCGGGGAGGCGGGATACTCGGTGCCAGATCACGGTGGAGAGATCAAGATCCTCGACATGCTGACTGTAAATATGGATTTCGAATTCAGAGGAAAGTTGCGTAATCCACTCAATCACAAGGCGTTCGGTGCCGTGCCGTTTGTCTAGGAACGGCGAGACTACCGCGAGGGTGGGCTTACGCTTCACCGCGACAGCTCGGGGTGGAACTTGGCGACAGAGCCCGTTACCTGCGCACTCCTGTCGGGCGGGCGATCGGCTCGAAGCCCCCGAAATTTCGTTTTAACTAAAGACGCCAATAAAGCACTTGTGGTAAGCGCGAACTCCATGCCTGTTCTTGACCGTTCGCACGCAATTAACGAATCTTCAGTAAAATTTAGTACCAAGCTGCGTCCCTCCCTGTCCAACTGTGCCCTTAGCGTTCGAACCATCCGTTTGGGATCACAAGCAGAAATGCTGATCTATTTCCCAGGTTGCGATATTTCAGATTCCGGACGTTTCGATATATTCTAAAACTCGAACACGCCTCGTGCCGAGCACCGTAGAGGACGTCAACGCTAGTCTTGCGAATGTAACCACGCTCAAAGACCAGTTCTAGGCCGATGTCCCAGACGCCCCCAGGCTCAGTGATCTGGAGTGGGCCTTGAACAAATCTCAAGTTCTTGTAGTTAACCCTCAAGCATTCCCTCATAGAGGCCTTGAATCTCCGCGTATCGGGTTGCAGCTCCAGTGAAGTACCGACGCTGGATCAGGACGGCACTGTGTGAGCTACCACACAATCCTCGCTCGAAAGTAACCAACTCGCTGAAAATTGGCCACGTTCTTAACTACCTGCCGGAGATCGTTTCCTGCATGATTTGGAGCGCTGCATACCTCAAGAGTCGATCTCTAGTATCTCCGATCATTCTTAGGTCTCGTCAGAATTGAAATCCAGCGCGGTGGATTTGTGCCGCGGGATGGCAACTTGCCCGAGTTGCGCTTGTCCCAAGAGATCCGGTAGCCTGAAAAGGATCCCAACCAGTAGCCACAGATACGCGTTGGTGACGTAGTTCTGATATGCCGGAATGCCGCCATATGTAAGCGGATAAAGCAACACGAACGCATACCAGAGAATCGCGAACCCGATCGGGAAGAGGCGCGTTCCACGAAGTCTCATAACCACTCGCCAGGAGTAATAAAGAAGCGAGGCCGTCCACAGAAGCCAGAGAAAAGGCGCAATGATTCCCATTTCGATGATCATGCAGCCGTACCCCTCTTCAACTGCGATGCTAGGTGGGCGTTGCCCAATCAGCTTGCTCACGTACTGCGTGCCTAAAGAAGCGACGCCGGTGCCATTCCCGAACACCCAATTAGGCTGGTTAAAGGCATCTAGGAAGTTGTGAATCGGATAATCCCATGCTCGGTTACTCACTTCGTACGCAGAGCTGTTCGGCAGGAGCGTTTCAGCATAGTACGCAATACGCGAACCGGCTTCTTCCGGAAAGATCAAAATGATAACGCTTAGCCCCAGCGTTGCCATAATCAAGGAGCGGCGAGCGGCTTTCAGCGAGCGGTACGCCTGCCGTTGGCGCCATGGAGCGCCCCAAAGAAATGCCATAGCAAGAACTAGTACGCTCGCAATCGAATATAATACAACTCCGCGCGAGCCACTAAGCAAGACGCTTCCTCCAATCAACGCAATCACTAGAGAAACCAGTTTACGATTTTTCTCCGTGCAAAGAAGGAGATAGCCGGCCGCTCCGACCATGAGGATTGTCACGAGAATCAGGTACAACCCATAGCGACCAGCGCTGACGAATACCGAGTCCGGGATAGAAACAATGTGACCGGACAAAGGGGTTACCTTGTATAAGTCTCCTAAGTCCTGTAGCTCAGGGGCCAAGACCCTAGGATTAAGAAAGCTGTTGCCGAGGATCGACTGCATAATTCCTAACGACGCGATCACGCTGGCCAATAGTGCGTTGGCGACCAGAAACTTTCGCAAATCCTCGTCGCTCCGCATCAAGGCATACCCCACGAAGATCAGGGGAATGTAGTAGAAATAAAGTTTAAAACCCAAAAGCCCATAAACGACGCTCGGCGAATTCGGATTAAAAATTTGTGCCGCTCCGAGCCAGGCAAACAGGGCGAGCGGAAGCAAGAACGGCGGGCGGAAAGTCGTCTCTCTTCGCCTCCGCAGAGCAATGAAAAGCGATATATAGATGAGCCCGGCAAGAATGTCCTTTCCGAAAAAGAGGGCCGTGCCGTTGCCAAGATACTTGCGGGCGAAATCTTCGAATAACAACCAGACGAGAAATAGATAGAAACCGAAACGCCAGCCACGTAATATTGCGACGGCCACGCCGCACGCTGCGAATCCCACCGTTGCGATTAGGATCGACTGGGTTTCCTCGGCAGCGATCTTCGCGCCGAGTTGCCAAGCCACCCAGAGGCCGAGAACGAGTACACTGATTCCGATTAAGGCTTGGTTCCTCATTCCGGGGATGCGGGCATTGAGCATCGTTGTATCTTTCAGGCCTCGGGACGCTGCTCGACACAATCGGTACCGCGCTCGTGCACTTCACCAGACCACACTTCGCGATAGAGCGAAATGTGCTGCTCAATCATATTACCAAGTCTGAAAAGTTGCATTGCGCGCTCTTGGGCCATCGAACCAAGCGATACCTGGAGAGTTGGATTATCGATCACCTTTCGGATGCATGCAGCAAGGGCTCTTGAGTCGCCCGGAGCAAACTTCAGACCGGCCTCACCGACAACCTCACTGAGACCGCCGATGTCGGCGGCGATCACTACTCGCCCTCGCATCATCTGCTCGATAGCAGAGAGGCCGGCGGTTTCCTCACATAGAGAAGGCATCACAACCAGATCGATTTTGTCGACAGCTTCTTCAAGTTGAGATCCTCTGAGATCTCCCGTAAATCTCAAAGAATCCATCAAGTGCAGGGTGTCCGCGAGCTTCTCCAGCGTGGTCCGCTCCGGTCCATCACCAATAAATGAGAGTTGAAAACGAACCCCATCATCTGCAAGGTGCTTCGCCGCTTCTACGAGCAGCGCCGGCCCTTTCTCTGTGACTAGGCGCCCTACATAGGCAATATGAATGGGATCCTCCGCAGACGGCGCAAGTTTGGCCGGGAGAACCGGAGATTCCTCAATGCCATGATAAACGGTGCGGCTGTGAGGCAGCCCCAGCCGCGCGGCAACGTGATCCGAGACAGCAACATTAGCCGCGACCCTCCCACTCAGCCAACGCCTCGGGAATGTTAACAGAAGCACACGAACAGCTCCAAACAGACCCATCGTGGCTGAAGCGCAACGCAAACACCTTCCGTATTGTCGTTGGGCAAAATATCCTGGACACACCATTCTTGCCGGCTCTCTGAAAAGCAGTCCATTGGGGCAGATCGCCTGATAGCCGTGATGCTCCACCACGACTGGCTTAGCAAGCAGCAAGCCAATCGTCATCGGGAGCAGGCACGGTCCCGCGATGTGAATTACGTCCGCATCCCAAATCATTTTTGTCAATCGCCAAAATCCTGGCCGGCGGACGACACGATACGGAAGGCCCGAGTCATCCATCCCATCTGCCGTTGACCTCGTTGCGATGGTCACGGCAATCTGGGCCGAGCCATCACGTTTCTCTTGCCGAGCATTCAGGTCGACGAGCCCCCTTGCCAGGACATTCATCACCGTTTGCACCCCTCCGACAACCGGCAGAAAATATTCGCCGTAGATAAGAATCTTGAGTTTGCCACTCGATTTGATCATATGATCCACACAACCTACGATTGCGGACGGGTCAGGACTGTCTTGGGCAAAAATCGACCTGGCGGCAAGTTCTCAGGGCATAGGTTTTTTGAAGAATCCCGACACCCAGCTAGCCGCGCGCTATCACTAATTTCACGTGTCGCGCAGGTTATGAGAATTATAAGCTACAAACTGCATCGCCTCACATAAACATACCCGATCACGGATATGAGGATACTCCCATTTGTACACTAATTTGATGTGGTCGTAGGTGTGTAGGCTGTTGCGGATGGACATGTCTATGGAACTCAGAACCGGTAGGATGTTGGGCAGGAGCTCTCCAGCGGCACCCAAATTCAGGAGCCACTGGTGGCAACCAATCAGAGGCAAAACGGACGACTCGCTCGCAGAATGGAAGAGACTAGTCATCTTTGACGTCGATGGACTAAAGCGGGCCCATGTGGCTGCGCTCAGATGCGTGCAGGCGATATGCCTTGGTATCGCTTGTTGCTACTCCCGTCCCCAAAAAATGCAATCGGGTCTGAAAGCGCGAATAATCGTGAATTTGATAAATACCTTCGGCTTACAAAAATTCGCGCAGATCGCTTCGGTTCTTTCGGGCTCCTTTCCAGCGTCGTCCAGATGGTAATGGAATCGGTCATCTTCGAGCGGCTCGCTTAAGTAGCGCTTCATTTGTTGCACAGTCGCGCTGGTCAGGTTTGTCAGAAAGTTCTCACCGGCAGCAACCGTATCTCGCGAGACAGATTTGTCGGCGTGGGCCAAGTGCCGCGATGTGAATCTCAGGCGATTGCTCCAGACTTCCAACTACCACTGCAACATGCATCTCCGGTTTGATCCAAGACAGCCTTGTGTTTAGTCCAAGCGGAAGCAATGCTTCCTCATTCGTCGCGTGTATTTCCACTGCCTGCGTTACAAGCTTGCTCCACGGCTAGTGCTGTCCCGTCAACATTTTCTCGGGGCGACCAAGTCTCCATTCGCGCTAAGGCGGCACGGCTGAGATCGTTGAGCCTGTCGCGGTCTGCCAGCGTAGTTGACAGAACCTGGGCCAGGGCGTCGATGTCTCCGCTTGGAAAAATAAAGCCGGTTTCCCCGCTTTTCACTAAGTCAAAGCGCCCGCGAATCTCGTCGCTCAAGACAACGGGACAGCCGCAGAGCATAGCCTCGCAGACGACGACCGGACAAGCGTCGTATTCCGATGGGAGCACGAATAGGTCGGCGGATTTATAGACAGAGGGGAGCGATGTTTGATTCACGAACCCGAGAAAGCGGGTCTGTTCGGCAACGCCAAGAGATTTTGCAGTCGCCTCCAAGCGCGCACGCAAGGGACCATCACCTGCAAAGACGAGATATGTCCCTTTTACGTTTGCCTTCGCAAAAGCGCGCAGCGCGTCCTCCGGCCTCTTCCAAGGTTGCAGCTTGGCGCAAAACAACGCTACCACGGACTCTTCTGGGATTCCCCACTCTTGACGAACTGCCCTACGGTCCACTTCCGCGGCGCGTTGCCGCCACCAGGAATTGTCCACGACAAATGGCGTGAGGACAACGCGCGATCCGGGAATCCCCATACGGAGGATAAATTGTCGGCTCGCCTCCGAGGGGACGATTACGACATCTGCTATACGAAAAACAACAGGCAACAGGAACCTCTTGAGAGGCAGCTTCCAGCTTTTGTGGTCGAGCGGGTGCAGGGTAGTGGCATCGGTGCCGAAGAGGACCGGAACACGATTCCACTTAGCGGCTGCAATTGCAATCCAGAAAGTCGCGCACGCGTAGCCAGTGTACAAGATGACCGCGTCAAACTTGCCATTTGAAATCAACTGCCAGATTCCCGGATTGAAAAGACCGAAGAGCGAGCCTAGTCTTGGAAACGGGGAACGATTTGGGACCAAAACCCACGGATAACCTTCCAGTAGAGGTACGTCCCATTTCACGTCGATCCCAAAGTCAGGATCGAACTGTGACTCGGCGCCCTGCAAGCTGCAATATGCTACCTGGATCTCAAATCTCGGGTCTTGAGCCAGAAGCCTGAAGATCGGCGCAGAGTATTGCACTGGATGTGTACCGACGAAGAGCGCGCGAATCGGCTTCTTCAGCATGCCGTCGAGGTTCTTGGATGACATTCTGCGAGTCCAGGATCAGTTTGGTCGCGTGGTTTTAGCGTATATGCCGTTATACTCATGCTTGGGTCACACATTTACAACTCCTGCATTCTTGAACCATTGGCGGGGGTGTTCCATCCTTCGCGGTCGATCGTACACGAGAGGGAGCATGTTTGAGGGCACCGAGGATCTTTGCACGCTTTAATTCTTCTCCCGCATTGTTGAACCGAGCCGTGTGCGAGGTAGGTCCACTCGGAATTAGCCGGTCGGTCCGCAGGCGAGCCAAGGGAACCCGATGCAGCGCCTTCTTGACTTCCAATGCCGAGAAGATGGCGCAAGATATCAGCCCATAGGTGCCTTCGGTCCCTAAGGTTGTCAGAAAAGACAGCGCCAAGTGCTTTGGCGTCGCAAAACCTTGTGGCTTTTCGTGCACGTTCATCACGATTTCGCAGGCCGAAGAAGGGGAAGGGTGCTGCGAGAGCCCCTCAATGTCCAGGCAACGCTTCGAGGCGCCCAACCAGAAAATCCTATCGAATACACCCTTGGGCAACGCTATTTGGTAGATGCTCGCCTCGAGCAGAACGACCAGCGGTTTGCTAAAGTTGTTGCGTCCGGCCGCCTCGACGTGATCGATTAAATCGAACGATAGGCCCTCGGCTCTGGTTTCGAGAGCCAGTTCCGTAAATCGTCCGGTCCCAGAACCGGCCTCCAGGATACGCTCACCTCTCAGACACGATGGCCGGTCGGTCGTCACATATGAGCGATCGCGGCTCGAGTCGTAGAGCATTACGCTGTCGGCCCGAAGCGAGGCGAAAGATTTCCACTGAGAATCAAGCGAGGACGCATAAGACTCGGAGAAAAGAAATCGGTAGATTGTTTCGACCACCCGGGGCCTGTTCGTGGAACACCTCGCGTTTGAGCAATCATTCTACAATTTCGGCTAGCGCCTCATCCTCGGAAGCAGTCGCAGCGTCTCGCGACAGTTTGGAGATGCGAAAACATCCGGACTCTTACGATTCAAGAGCTCGATCCGCGGGTCTTTAGTACCCTGCAGAATTGTTCTGCGATTGCGGCCCACGAGAACCAGTTCCTTTGTGCCACCAGATTTCGCTCATGTAGCTCCATCCAACGATGGGGATCGCTTAGAACTCGAACTAGCCCGCGAGTTAGGCTCTCACGATCCCTCCAGGGTGACCATTCTATGCCCGCTTCCTTGAAAGCGTCTCCGATTTCTCCGTTCCGGTACCCGACTATCGGAAGACCGCATGCAATTCCTGCAATCGCGCTACCTCGGTAAGGCGTGATCGGACCGCGCAGGAAAAGCAGGACATCCGCAGACTCGAGCTCGCTGGCGACCTCTTCTGCTGGCAAGACTCCCCGTACGACCACTTCCACACTGCATCCGTCGAGAGCTTCCACTAATAGTTCCTTTGCTTCCGCCGAGCCCCGGCCGACCGCAATCAGGCGCATCTTCCCGAGCTCCTCGCTGGCCTGCCGCATGACGAGTGCGATCTGCTCAACTTCTCGCGCCATTACTGGAGCGCCCGTCACTCCGAATACGATCACGGTCTTCTCTCCACCCGCAATCGTCGGTGCGGGACGCCGACTCACTCGTTCTGGAATATTCGCCCCGATCGAAATGAACGCAGCCTTGCTTTCTCCCTTCGGTAGCCACGCAACTGTTTCGAGTGGTACGGTAAAGACGCTCTTTGCTGCGCCTCGGTAAAGTATCTGGATGACACAGTCCTGGCAGACGCCACGCAGGTGATCGAGCCAGCGCGGGCGCGGGCCTCGTCCTTGACGGCAGGATTCGTGAAATACGATCGCCACCCGCGCACCGCGGCCCAGAAGAACGGCCAGCGCCAGGACTACCCCCGCCGGAAAACCCCGCCGCGACCACGTCAAAGCTGTGTATTGCAAGAGGACCCATCTCCCGCGCCAGGTGGAGCTCACGCGCGCGAGCCGTCGCAGCGCGCCGATCCAGCCTATTTCTAGCCATGGAATGCGTACTCTCTCCAGCTCAATTCCTTGTGGAGCAAGTGCCCTCCCTAGGAATGAGCAATAGTCCTCGACTCCGTCCGTCGGCGTGTCCTCTCGCCCGAGCAGCGCGATCCATCTCGCTGGTTTGACGGGGCCACCCGAAATGGATGATGCGTCCTTGGACATTACTTACTTCACCCGTTGCCTTGGTCAAGTTTTGTCAGTAACCCGCCATTGAACGGGCCGCTATCGCGCCAGGGGCGCCCGGGAATCGTTCCGCCACGCCTCGAACATCCGTCGCACTCCTTCTGGAATGCTGACGCTGGGACACCAGTTCAGATGCTGTTGTGCCTTTCGGATATCACTTACGAAGATTCTCTGATCCCCGGGGCGAAATTCGGCATAGTCAACCGGAGGGAGCTTCCCGACAAAGTCTTTCAGCGTATTCTGGAGCTCAGCCCACACGGAAGTCGTGTAGCCTGGGCCACCTCCGACGTTGTACACTTGCCCGGCAGTGTGCTTAATATTCTCGCAAGCGCGCGACATCAGTTCAACGAGATCGTCCACGTAAAGGAGGTCACGCACCTGTTTGCCGTCGCCATAGATCGTGAGGTGTCCTCCCCGCAAACCAGTTAGGGCAAAATGAGCGACCCAACCTTGATCTTCGTTTCCAAATTGGTGGGGTCCGTAAATACAGGACATCCGGAAGACTATACTTGGTAGAGCATAGATGCGGTGATAATCATGTACGTATTGATCTGCAGCGCCCTTGGAACACCCGTACGGCGAGTGAAAATCGAGTGGGCAGGTTTCTGGCACCCCTTGCGGAAGATTGTCAAACTCGTAGCGGGACGAGCGTTCAATAACGCGTAGGTGTCCGAGCTCGCCATAGACCTTGTTCGTCGAAGTGTACAGAAACATTGGCATTGGGTTCTGCTGTCGTGCCGCCTCGAGGACGTTCAAAGTTCCCTGTGCATTAATAGAAAAATCGTCCCGTGGGTTTACGACGGAGGTCGTGACTGCGACCTGGGCAGCGAGATGGAATACTGCCTCCGCCCCTTCCATTGCTTTCTCAACGGCGTGAAAATCTCGTACATCACCTTCGACGAACTGTAGCCGGTCGCGATGCTGGGCTCTAAGCCAATCCAAATTCCGCTGCACACCTAAACGGCTGACATTGTCGAACAAAATAACGTCGTGGCCTTCGCGCAGTAGGCGATCCGACAGATTGGTACCGATGAAACCAATTCCCCCCGTTATTAAAGTGCGCACGAAGAGTTCCTCCTGATTTGATTGTGTGGCAAACGATTCCCTGTGGGCGAGACTTACATCAAACTGTGCGCAATCGCACGGCGAAGAGTCTTCAGCACCATGGGCAGGCCTCTCCAGTACGCTCTCGGATTGGCTTCACGCAGGCGACGAAACTCCTCCAAAGCGGCACTAGAGAGTCCGAAACGGTCGTAGTAACTCAAGTAGAGAAGGTGCACCCTCTCGGGCGGCCAGTCGCGCGAGGGGGCGAAAAGTCGGCCTTCATCCCTCCCGATTATGTCGATCATCATTTCTGCGCACCGTTGATACGTGAAGTCTTTGAGAGTACGATCTTGTCCCGCATGGGCAATCGCTAGTCTCCGCTCCGGGCACCGAAGGAATTGATCCACCAGGCCCGGAATCTCGTCCTCCGAATGCCATCCGATGAAATGCTCTCCTTCAAGGAATCCCCATTCTGTCAGTTCCGTAGGCATTGCGGTCATAAGCAATGCCCCGCCGGCCATCGCCTCATAGCACCGCATGTTTGCTTCCGCAGGAAACTCAGCGCGGCTCACATTCACAGCTATCCTAGATTGTTCGTACACCTCGACCATGTCCTCTTTGCTGCATTTTCGCGCGAAGTCATTCATTTTGAACCGCCCTGCAAGGATGGACATGATCCGATCTCTTTGGCGATATTGCGGTAACCCGGAATTGCCGACGAAGCCCAGGTCATACCGGCGATCGGAGGCGACGGGGAGTCCGCGAAAGAATCGGGCATCGACGGCGTGCGGAATAGCAAAGACTCGCGGGTGACCTGCCTCCTGGAATAGGCGCACATACGAGGGATGCCAGGTAAAGGCGTAGTCAAAGAGCATCGCCCACTTCACCCGGAGATGGGTCCACCCGAACGTATCGATGTCAAGGCACGCTGTGGGCGTGCTAACTTTCTCAAGGCCTCGAGGCAGTCCTGGCGCGCCGGTTTCGTGCAGGATCACGTCCGGGTATTCGCCCGACTGGCTGGCTCTGTCGAGGAATTGCTGGATGTCGGCGTCTGACTTGTAGACACTCAAATCGAAGTGAAGCTTGTCAGTCTCCCGAAGTGATTCACGGAAGAATTGGCCAGTAATGTGGCAATAGGTCGAATCGTAGATGAGACCGAATTTCATCTCTTACTCTGAAAATGGCGACGAGCTATTTTTCTTACAACTTGAAAAGCCTCCACACGGCTATCCTCCTCCACATGCCATGCTGCGCAAGCGTCATGATTCCAATGCGAGACATTCGCTGAAACTGAGAAAAGCCGTATCGCAACACACTACTCACTCACAACTTCACAGCCTGAATAAACCGCTTCCACCAGTTTTCCGGAGCCATCATCTCTTCCAGCCGAGGGCGTATTCGTGTGCGTATCATATCGCGCCATTTTAGGGGGTCCGAAATCACTTGTCGCACCGCCCTCTCGAATCCCTCGAGGTCGTCAGTCGACGCTGTCAGCAGCGGTTTCAAAGCTGGATCGGTGTAGAACGTCAGGCTGGCACCGTGCGGTGATGCGATGACGGGGGTCCCGCTGGCTAGCGCTTCAGAGACGACAAACGGAAAAGGATCATAACGGGAGGGGCACAGGGAAAAGTCTGCGGCACTGTATAGCAGCGGCAGAAGATCATACGCTGCATTTTGAAACACGCGAACATTCGGAAGGTCATGGATCCTATCCGGAACCGGACCGCGAACCGCGACGAGCATAGTCAATTCCGGAAACATGCGGGCGACGTGTTCTACCGCTTTAAACCCTTTCATAGGGTGCGTACTTCCCACGTATAACCCAACCGTTTTCGACTCGATCGCCAGCTTCCGACGGCTGTCTTGCAAGTCGAGCTGCCGAAAGTGATTGAGGTCGATCGGATACCACATCACCTGCGCGTCGTACCCAAAGTAGCGAAGGATCTCGGTGCGAATCGACTCAGAGCAACAGAGCGCGATGCAATTTTTTCCCGAGGACCGCTCTAGTAGCATCGCGTCCCACCATTTGAGTTTCAAATAGCCACGGTACTTGATGAATGGCCGGATGGCTTCGGCCTGACCGCGATATGTGCCGTGAAAGAATTGGGCGTGTTTTACGCCGTTTCCCAGCGGGTACCAACCAACAGTAGAGTTCGAGAGCACCAAACGAACCCTCGGATGGAGTGCCTCCTTTGCTGCCCTACCGATGTAAAAGCCATGCAGTCCCCCAGCCAGCAGAAATGTGAGTTTGTCGTTGGGATTCGGATGCCGCCAGCGCTCGGGTCCTGTGTTTTCTGAGTGAAACACGCGGACCGCGTAACCGCGTTCCTGAAATCCGCTGGCGACGTATTGTAAGAACCGTTCCATTCCTCCCAGCTGTTCAATCGGTCCAGTTGTTAGAATGAAGACCTCGTCGCGCATGGTTTTCAAACGCCTCGCTTCGTTGCCAAAACGAAATAATGGAAAGCTAGCGGGCTGAGTAAGCGACGTAACAGTGGATTTCGTTCGATAAAATAGAGTCGCAAGGGATTTCTTCCGGGGAAGGGTACTTGATGCACCGTCCCGTCCGATTTATGGATCTTCCAGCCAGACCTCGTGATGATTCGGCGGACCTTCGTAAAAAGCCAGCGGTGGTCGACCGGTTGGGTCATCGGGGATTGTCGATTCTTCCGCAGGATTGCGTCATAAATGAGGTAGAGACCCATAAAATTAACGTAATTAGGAGTAGTGAGATACAGTGTTCCACCCGGTCTGCACACTCTTGCCATTTCTCGAAGAGCTGAGAATGGGTCCGTCAGATGCTCAATCGTCTCGCAAGAAATAACAACATCGAAGCTGCAGTTCATGAAAGGCAAATTCTGAGCATCGGCCTGCAGGAACGTAGTTCTAGAGCCTTGCGAGACAGCGTCGAGCGCTTTTTGCTGGGCGATCCGAAGAGCAGTTGCGGAGAAGTCGGCGCCAAAAACAGCAGCGCCCCGCGAGCTAAGTGTAGTGGCAAAACCCCCACGGCCGCAAGCGATTTCGAGTATTCTCTTGCCCTGAACAGGCTGCAAGTAATGCAGAACCAGGCGATACCAAGGACTCGCTTGATCTGGGCTCTCCCCCGAATTGAAGACGCGTTGATGCCACTGGTCGTATTCTCGCGATAGGCGCCAAATTTCTTGCTTTGATCGGATGGTCATACCTCAGCGCTGTTCATTCTCAGGCTACTTGCAGCCTCGGATGGCGAGTTTAGTCGCCGAGACGGAGTTTGCGCACTTACGACAGACGTTTTCAGAGCCGCCTCAGATTTAGAGTATGCATGAACTCATCCTCACCCTCAAGACGAGAGAGACTAGCTAGCGCGCGGCACACGAAGGGCGCGAATTCGCAGGCATGGTCTCAACATACAATGGCACTCAAAAAAATCGGGCTACAGTAGACCATTCTGCTTTTCCCGAGGAACCGCGAGGTAATTCTTAACTTCTGGGTATTCGTTTCTCGGTCGATGCGGAAGCACAACTCCGTCTGGAAAAATGTCGAACCATTCATAGTCATACGCACGAAGGCAACCGACAATTTCGCGGGCTGGATATCCCCACGGGCGTGTCACCTTGTCGAGCACCTCGCAGATCACGACGGGACGAAGGCGACTCAAGAGTGAGTCCGCACCCTTGAAGATCTCGATTTCGCCACCTTCTGCATCGACCTTTATAAGGTCAACTTTGTCAATTTTATTCCCAGCCAAGTAGTCGTCGAGGGAGATAGTTCGCACTGGGACTTGCTTCACGCGGTAATCGATCGCGGGAGGGCGAAGGCTGCTCATATTTGTGTATCCGTCCAGAACCGTAACTAGGGACGCCACCCCATTTCCTGCAGCAACAGCAAAATGTTCAACAATGACCGATCTCAGTTTGTTGCATCGCAGATGAAGCTGCAATCGACGGCGATCACGCGGAGACGGTTCGAAGGCGACCACGCGACCCTCAGCCCCTAATCTCATCGCCGCAATTATCGAATAGATTCCATGAAAAGCTCCAACGTCCAAGAAAGTCATTCCCGGTCGCAGGTATTTCCACAGAAAGCGCAATTCACCGACGTCATCACCCCAGTAATCGAATATGCCCCGTTCAGGACTGAAGCTCGCAGGAAAATAGGACCACCAGAATTGTATGCGCTCATGCGACGTTAGCCCCAGGCAAACTCGGTGTGGCGCGTATGACAATTTCGCCAGATACATGGTCGCCAGAAATCGGGCAGTCGTCCACTTTTGTTCGCGTGTCTTTCGGAAGAACCTGTTAATACGCCGAATTGAAATAGCGTTCATCGAGCCGCACTCTCGCTGTCTTTCATTCCGCTAACTCGTGTGGCCGAAGTTTTTCCGTGACAAGACTAAGCTGACATATGCGTCATCGGAAAGGCCGCCTAAAATCTCAGAATTGGAAACCTCATGAGACTTTCCGTGATCAAGCAGGTAAATTTTGAAACCACTACTTCGCACCTCATCCAAAAAAACCTCCGCGGATACTCCGGCTTGTCCGAGGCCTTTCGGCCAGAATTCAGTCAAAATCGTGATGTCAGGATTTTGCGCCAGTAGTTTTCGCATCCCAATGAAAGCTTCGTATTCCGCTCCTTGGATGTCCATCTTTAGGAAATCAACATGCGTCGAATTGAGTGTGAAGTAGTCGTCAAGTGAGATCGCATCGATGTCTATAGCTAAGCGCTTCCTCTTTTGCTTGTAAAGGGACTCATCCTTCGGCTCGTAGATCCGGTGATCGCCGAAATTGTTCTCGGAGCGATAAAGCCTTAGGCTTTGGGAAGAAGCAGCAACAGCTTTTTGAGACGCGACAACATTCGCGCAATCATTCGCATCTATGTTTTTTTGAAGAAACACGAAATTGCCGGGATCCGGCTCGAACGCAAATACCCGTCCCGAGGGTCCGACAAGTTCAGACGCAATTATCGTATAGTATCCGATGTTCGCACCGACGTCGACAAAGACCATCCCAGGTTGCAAGGTCTTGTCCACGAACGAGGTCTCCTCGGGCTCCCAAACTCCGTTCGCGTAGAGAGTGGAGGAGAGCGCTCCATCGCGAAGATCCATGTTGAGCATTTTCCCTAAAACAGAAATCTTAACGGAACGGCCAAACAATGAGGCAAGATGAGCTTGCAGACGAAACCGGGGAAGAAGCTTACGAATACTGGTGCCAAGAAACGTTCGCCAGCGCTGTCCGCGGGTATTTAGTTCGAGCCTGAGAATCGTTTGACGCATGTTCAATTCGTCCAAAGACTTCGATCGCAAATAGCTTGCCGCATTCTGCATAACGTGAAGATGGCATCTACAGAATTCATTTCGTATTTAAGTTGTAAGACGACTTTCTCGTACCGCTCAATAATCGTCGAGCGAGCAGAACCGAGATGAAACATTTGAGTCACACGATAAGTGAGTTCGATGGCCTCAGCGCAAAACGTGATTTGGGACAAGTCGCACCATAGCGCCTCCGGGCCCACGAAAGCGGTCGAGTAATCGACCACTTGTCTTAAGAACTTCACAACTAAAACGATAGCACATCGAAATCATGCAGGGTTATCGATCATCATCGAGCTCGCTATCGGTTGTCGCCAGCAAAAGTGTCGAACTCACACATCAGGGTTGAAGGACTTACCGAGAAAGTGGACGGTATGTTCAAGACACCGGCCCATTCGTCCTTGGGGTGTGTTACCGGTTTGGTAGCCATCACCAGCTCAGGGAGGCATTCCCAATCGTCAATTAAACCGTTGTCATCGTAAAGAGTTGCACGCCATGTGTAAGCGCCAGGACGCAAAGGCAGAAATGGAAGTCGGTGAACGAAATGCTGCCTCCCTTTCTCGAGTTGCAAACCGTCAACGCCAGCTCCCCAAAGTAACTGTCTCTCAGAACTGTAGAGGACGAGGCCATGCTGCACGTTTCGAAGAGGCCGCTTTACATCCACGGTGAATCTAACGGAGATGGGCCCAAAAGAACTCAAAATATTTGTACGCTCTCCGATAGGGTCCACGATTTCCCAATTTTTGAAATGCGCCTTCACGCTAGAAACATCTCGTCGCTCCTGCGATTGACCTCGTCTGGAACTGGCCAGTTCGTACTCGGCAGTCATCTCTGCGGTTGGACCCTGTTCACGTAATTGACCGGCGTCAATCCATAAAACACGATTACTCAGGCGCCGAATCTGATTCATCTGGTGGCTCACGAACATGATCGTTCGGCCGCCTTTTGCAACCTCACCCATCTTTCCGAGGCATTTTTTTTGAAACTCTAGATCTCCGACGGACAGTACTTCATCGACGAGGAGAATTTCTGGTTCCAAATGTGCAGCAACAGCAAATGCGAGTCGCATTTGCATGCCGGTGCTATAGTGCTTAATTGGAGTATCGATGAATTTCTCGACTTCCGCAAACGCCACAATTTCATCGAACTTCCTGCGGATCTCCGCCTTGCTCATGCCAAGGATGGCCCCACTCAAGAACGCGTTCTCTCGCCCCGTGAGTTCAGGGTGAAAGCCAGTTCCGACTTCGAGGAGAGTTCCCATACGCCCGCGGATTTCGGCGAAGCCTTCGGTAGGTTTAGTTACACGTGCAAGGATTTTGAGGAGGGTACTCTTGCCAGCACCGTTGCGGCCAATCATTCCCACTATTTCACCGCGCTGAATTTCGAATGAGATGTCTTTCAGCGCCCAGATATGCGAGTGCTCACCATTGGACGCAGCGTGTGTGCGCGATCTAAATATACGTGCTGGACTTGAAAGAGCGCGCGTTAAAACGTCGCGCAGGGCTAGATAGCGCTCGCGCTCGCCAATGCGATACCGCTTGCTTAAGCCCTCAGCGCGAATGACGATGTCACTCATGTCCTAAACCACGTCGGCAATTGTTCCCTCCATCTTTTGGAAGTAAATCGCCCCGGCCCCAACCATTAACAGGACCGTAAATACAGAGCCCATCAACAAGACGCCCGGGGGTTGCCCCTTTCCCGTAAGGGACCAGCGAAACCCGTCAATCACTCCTGCCATCGGATTGAGGCCGTAAAGCCAGCGCCAATGTGGTGGAACTAGGCTGCTGGGATATGCCACGGGAGACGCGAACATCCAGAACTGAACAAGAAACGGAAGGACATATCTGACATCACGATAGATCGCATTCAAAGCTGACAAGAATAGACCGACGCCAAGCGCCGTCAGAATGGCCATCAGCAGAAAGAGAGGAAAGAAGAAAATAGCTCTACCAGGTGTAATTCGATACCACGCAATCATGATGAGAAAAACGACGAACCCAATGGCAAAGTCGAGTAGACCGGAAACGACGGCCGATAGCGGAAGTATCAGTCGCGGAAAATAGACTTTCGTTATTACACGTTGCTGTTCAACAATCACGTTGGTCGCGTTCTGGAGCGCACCGGAAAAATACATCCAAGGAAGAAGGGCGCTGAAATAAAACACAGGATACGGCAAGCCGTTCGACGGAATCTTCGCGAGTTTGCCAAAAAATAGGCTAAAAACTGCCATAGTCATCAACGGCTGAAGGATTGCCCAGCCGGCACCGACAGCCGTCTGCTTGTAACGGATTTTGATATCGCGCCACACGAAAAAGTAGAGCAGCTCGTGCGCTTTCCACAGTTCGGGTAGGTTGAGCGCGAACCAGCCCGTCGGAGGTGCAATCCGTAGTATCGGCAGGTCTGCTGCCGGTTGAACGTTGACCGTGACTGTCATTTTGATTCTGTCCCCGACGACGTTGCCCTCTGGATTCTTGAGAGTTGATAATCCCTCTGCTTGATATCTTCCTCTTCTATATGACTCATCATTTGCCTTCGATCAATGAGATAGTCCTTCAAAGAGCGTGTGACTCGTAGCGGAACCACCGCCACTTGGTTGTACGCTGCCTGACACCATGTGATGGGCCCGCGCACGGGGATCAAATGAGTGCCCCACTGGTATAAGAGCCCGAGGTTCCAGACGATCAAGACAGCCGTTGCACTTGCAGAGAAAACGAAGGCACCGCGCTCCTGCCACGCGTGTTCAAGGCGATTAAAGAGCGCTGCTAGTCCAAAGATGAAAAGAGGGGTCAGCGAAATGAAGAAGCGGTTCCCGAAGGAAGAAAGGCCATCCCAATCTGCGTAGCATCCTATAGTGTAAAGGAAAGCCGCGAATACTGCGATTAAGTAGACCGCAGGATTCTGATCATTCTTTGCAAAGAAGAAAAGCCCGACGACGGCCAGCAGGAGAATGGGAGTCCAGCTGAACAGTCCGTGGTCGGAGGAAAAACACACGCTAAAGAATGCGGGCGACGTCCAGGCCCAAAGATGCTCGTAACCGAAGGTTACGTAGCTTCCATATATGATCTTTTTCACGATCAGTGTAGGGAGAAACGTCAATATGACAGCAGCGGAAAATAAAGCATTTTTGAAGAAGAGACGAGGAATTAGTCTGGCATCCGATGTTGTTAAGGCACTCCAGTAGGCTGCGAGAGACTCAAGTAAGGGAAGTAGGAGAAGTAGGCCGTTAACATAATATATATCGATCATGAGTCCGCCAAGCCCACCCAGAATTGCCCATTGCAGCCATGTGCGCTCCGGACGAGTGCGATCCCAATACCAAAGGAACAGAGCAACCGCGAATGCGGAATGAGCATGAGACCAGGAAGGATTGAAATACATATATACCGGAAGAGAACTCGCAAACCAAATACCCAGGGTGGCCAGAAAAGCCCATCTCCCTGAGAAGTACTTTCGAGCGATGTGAAACGAAATCCACAGTGCAACAAACGCATAAATGGCCGTTCCCAAAGCCATGGCCACGACGTAAGGCCGGGAGTAGCCGTCAGCAGGAATGTGTCCACCCATGGCATCCCAAGTTAGAACAGCGACATGTGCGGTGATCAGAAATGGCGACCACAGGATCGCCGGGCCGATTGAAAAATGATTGTCTAGATGATTGGTTCCAGTGTATTGCGTGGGGACAATGTTCCCCTCGGGATCCGTTCGCGCCTCACGGAAGCTGGTGTTGGCCATCAGCCAGTCTTTTTCGAAATTCAGATCGTGCTCGATGAGCAGCGCGCGACCGAACGCGTAATAGCCTACACCGTCGCCGCGAACCCAGGGATTGACAAGCGGAAGGGTGAGCACGAAAACGAGACTCAGGATTTTCTCGTACCTGGAGAGTCTAACCAATTGACTTCATCCTCGATTGACTCCGAATCGTCCGTAGGCACGGGAGTCTCCACAATCTCATCTCACGAAGTCGCTAATGCATCCAGCCGTTGCATGCCGTGTCGGACGGGTGGTTTCCGCAAGATCGCAATGATCGAAAGAGGAGGCAACGGAAGCCACGGATCGATCAGGCGAAAAATCGGAGTCAGCACGTTCAGTATCCGGACCTGTCCCCGGCCGAAGTTTTTTCGCCGTAGAATCTTGCCGTTGAGCCACCAGGCTGGGACGCCTGGGCGGTTGAATTTCAGAATCTGTTCGACCTCGAATCCGGCGTCGCGCGCGACGGAGGCAAGTTGTTCCTCGGTGTATCGCCGGCAATGACCGAGGACTTCGTCGAGCGTTCCATAAAGTTTGGGGCCAAACGGCACCAGGATGACAGCCCGACCCCCGTCCGAAAGCGTGTCGCGGATGTTGCGCAGAGCGCCAAGATCGTCGTGAACGTGCTCGATCACGTTCAGGCACACGACAGTGTCAAAGTTCTGGCCAGTAGGAAATGACCCCGCTTTCACGCCGTCGGTGTAGCCCACGCGCATATAAGGACGCGCCATGCGAAGTGTTTCCAGATAATTCAGGTAGTTCGGATTCACGTCGGTGGCCCAATAGACGGAGCGTGGCATCAGATGGACAGACATGTTACCGATACCGGCACCGATTTCGAGCACGCGCTCTCCGACGTAGGGGCGAACCACATCCGCCATCCAGCGAGTGAAGCGTGGGGCGCGATTGAGCCTTTCCAGTATTTCGCCGCCGTGCGCATCTTCGGTGTAAATGCGGCTGGAGGCTCCGTAACGCAGAATCGCCCACAACGCTCGAATGCCGTCTTTCCACCCAATTTTCTTTCCTTCCCGATAAGTCCGGCCCGAGTAGCTTATCGGCACTTCGAAAATTCGAGCTCCTCGCTTGGCTAGTTTGATCGCAAGCTCTGGCTCGACATCGAAAGTGGAACTTTCGAGGGGAATACTTTTCAGAAGATCGGCGCGAACCATCTTGTAGCAAGTCTCCATGTCCGTAAGGTTCAAGTCACAGACGGCGTCACACATAAACGTAAGAAACTGATTGCCGAGCGCGTGGCGGAAAAAGAGGGCGCGCTTGTATCCTCCGGGCATGAAGCGCGATCCAAAGACCGCATCCGCATCTTCGTACAAGAACAGCTCAACCATCTGAAGGAGGTCACGAGGATGGTACTCGAGGTCCGCATCGTGCATGACGACAAGCTCGGTGTCGACCTGCGATAACGCTGTGCGAATGGCTGCGCCTTTACCCTGATTTTTCTCGTGCCGCATCCAAATCCACCGGAGCTTATCGTCGCGACCTTCCGATTCCAATGAGTTGCGGAAGCGGGCAATCGCCTCCGTCGTTCCGTCCTTAGATCCGTCGTCAACGACGATAACCTGAATCAAGTTAAGCAACGGCGATTCGCGCAGGACTCTTAGTCGTGCGAGGCTGGTCTCGACGAGATACTCTTCGTTGTATGCGGGCACAATGACTGACAGGCTTGCGCTGATCTGTCTTCGATCCGATTCGCCCATAGAAGAGGAGTCGTCGGTCAGGCGCCGCAGCCATCCCGAGCTGTCTTCGCGATTACTCCGGGATTGGGGAATGTTGCTCATTGGCTGGGCAGATCAAAATAGCCATCCTATTATAGTACCAAGCCCAATTACTTACCGATTCTGCCAACGACCTTGTCCGGCAGTTCGAGACTTCAGAACCCGGTTCTGGCGGTCGCCGGCACCGCACCGACCTGCGATCGAAGCGAGAAACTGGCATCGATTCGCGCTAATCGGAAGCAGCCTGTGCGGCCAAATGATCGAGACCGGATGCGAGGCTCGCAGCCTTCCGTTTCTGGCAGTGCGCGATCACGCGATCCACGATCTCGACCAGCGGAGTCGCCGGTCGAAAGCCAGTCAGCTTTTCGAGTTTTTCAATCGATGGGACGCGCTTTAGCATGTCTTCGAATCCAGGCTCGTACGCCTGATCATAGGGAACACGCGTAATCGGTGAGTGGCTGTTGGCTTTCTGTTTCACCAAGTGCGCCAAACTCTCGATAGACACTTCCTCTGTACTGCCAATGTTTACGACTTCGCCGACAGCCTGGTCGTTGCCAATCAATCGCAACACTGCATGAACGCAGTCGCGAACGTCACAGAAGCAGCGCGACTGCAGGCCCGTGCCGTATACCGTGATCGGCTCATTCGCCAGCGCCTGACGCGCAAAATTCGGCAGCACCATACCGTAGCGGCCCGTCTGGCGTGGCCCGACCGTGTTGAAAAACCTCGCGACGACCACCGGTAATTTCTTCTCTTTCCAGAAAGAGAGCGCCAGAAACTCGTCGAGCGCTTTGGATGCGGCGTAGCTCCAGCGTCCCTTGCTGGTTGGCCCTAGCACGAGGTCCGCATCTTCGTGGAATGGGACTTTATCGCTTTTGCCGTAGACCTCCGATGTCGAAGCAGTGAACACCAGTTTTTTCTTCTTGGAAGCCGCTTCCAGCACGTTCTGTGTGCCGTGCACGTTGGTTTCAATGGTGCGCACCGGACTTTCGACAATCAGGCGCACACCCACCGCCGCCGCCAGGTGAAAAATCACGTCGGATTCATCCACCAGTTCGGCCAGCAAGTGTTTGTTCATAATGGAATCGAAGATGTAATGAAAACGGCTGTTGGCTTTGAGATGGCGGATATTTTCCACACTGCCGGTCGAAAGATCGTCGAGAACAAATACTTCGTCGCCGCGATTCAGCAATGCTTCCGATAAATGAGAGCCGATGAAGCCGGCACCGCCGGTTATAAGGTAACGCATGATGACACCTCTAGGTGGAGGGACCGTGTGATTCCCCGGACTCCGTTTGAAATCTGGGACTCTTGCCGACATCTTCGCCATACCCGTAGCCGTAGGCGTAAGGGTAGTAGCGGTATGAATAGTAATAATCCGGAGCGCTGGAATCGACGGCGTTCAACACCACGCCGAGCAGGCGGCATTTCACCGCCGCCAGCAAATCGCGCGTGCGCGTGAAGGCTTCCTTAGGTGTTTCTCCGCTGCGCACCACGAGGAGGACCCCGTCGGTGAGCGCGGAAAGAATCACAGCGTCGGTGGCGGCCATCACCGGAGGCGAGTCAATGACAATAAATTTGAAGCGGTGGCGGAGCTCCACGATCGCTTCGCGCATGCGGTGCGAGGAAAGCAGATCGGCGGGGCTGGGCGGAACCGGCCCAGTAGTGATCGCCGAAAGATTATTGATTGTCGGATGCGGAATCGTGACTTCATCCAGCGTCGAAACGCCGGCGAGATAAGAACTTAGCCCCACTTCTTTTCCGATGGTCAAGTTCAACGCACGGCGAATGCCGGGCTTGCGCAAGTCGGAATCCATCAGCAGCGTGCGGTCGCCAAGCTGCGCGAACGTGACCGCCAGATTCACGGCGGCGGTGGTTTTCCCTTCGCGCGGCAATGCGCTCGTGACCAGAATTACTTGCGGCGGATGATCCGCTTGCGACAGCAGTAGGGAAGTGCGCAACGCGCGGAACGCTTCGGAGATTTGGGACTTAGGCTGAATGTAGGACAACAATTCCACGCGTGGCCCCGATGCGGCTTGCGGCGCTGCTTCGCGTGCCCGCCGCGAGAATCGGCTGTGACTGGTGCGTAAGCCCGGCAGAGAGGGCACGACCGCCAGCGAAGGGAGTCCAGTCAGTGATTCGATGTCGTCGGGGGATTTCACAGTATTGTCTAGGTATTCGCGAAACAGCGCCAGGCCTATGCCCCCAACCAATCCCACGAGAATCGCGAGCAGGATATTGCGCGCTTTCTGAGGGCGCGATGCGCTGGCCGGGGCCAGCGCGGGGTCCACCACGCGAAGGTTGCTGGAACGCAGTCCCGCCGTGATGCCCGCTTCCTTCAGCTTTTGCAACAGGCCATCGTAGAGCAGTTTATTCGATTCCGCGTCGTGCTGCAAAATATGGTACTGGACGAGCTTTTCGGCGATATCGTTGGCTTCGGCCTTTTGTTTGTCCAGGGCTTCTTGGAGCAGTTCCACGCGGCTGCGTGCCGTGTTGAATTCCTCTTCGACGCTTTCCACCATTGTTTTTCGCGCGTTCGTGAGATTTTGCTCGACTTCTTTTTGCTGTGCTGCCAGCCGCAAGACTTTCGGAAAATTCGGGCCGTACTGATCGAGGGCCTCGGCATACAGTTCATCAAGTTCGGACTGCCGCTTTAGCAGCGATGAAACCACATCGTTGTTGCGAGCCGCGGGAAGCGCATCCACGTTTCCGGAAACCGCCATGCGATATAGAGCTTCTTTCTGGGCGACGTCCGTCTGTGCGTCGGTCACCGCCTTGCTCAGATCCCCAAGCTTCTGGGAGGTGATGTCCTGCTTCTCATCAATCTGCCAGATTTGGTTCTCGCGCTGATACGCGATGCGTGCATCTTCCGATTTTTCCACCTTGATGCGCAGCTCTTCCAGTTCCGCCGATAGCCAGTTGGAAGCCTGCGTGGTGGCGTCATACTTGCTGCGGAAATTTTCCTCCACGTAATTCTGCAGGTGGCCATTGACGATCTGCGCGGCAAGCTGAGGATCTTCCGCTTCGAACTGAACCTCAATCAAGCGGCTGTTAGGTACGCGCTTGACGACCAAACGCCCTAGGAAAGCGCCCAGTATCGCCGGCCGAGTAGGAGACGAACCGGCGCGTTGCCAGGCGATGGAATTGGGGGAGCCGCCAAATTCGGGGTAGCGAGCGAGGTCCAGCGATTTGATGGTCATTAGAGCCAAAGTCTCGCTTTGCAGGATCTTGGTTTGTGTTTCGATGTACGCTTCGCTGTCTTCCCATTCTCCGAAGCCGTTCGAGTCCGGGAAAGGTTGCATGGATTGCGCTTCCTTGTCCACTTCCACGCGTGCTGCCGCTTCGTACACCGGCTTCATCTTGAAGGAAGTTATGGTGACAACTGTTACTACCGTCAACAGGAACGTCAGGATCAGCCACTGGTGCTTGCGCAGGATGATCAGGTAGTCGAGCAGGTGCGGCTCGTGCGGAACCTGATCCCAGGGCAGGACCGATGGAGCGGGAATGACCGTCAGCGCTTCGCCGGGTTTCCGGTCGCGAAGGCTTGGCACGATTCTGGATGGCTCTTCCATTTGCTCCTACGTTCCCTTGGCAGTAAACGGCTGCGGACGCTTAGTTAGTAAGCTGTCCGATAAATGGCGACGGAGGAGCCGATGCTGATGGCTGCTTCCGCACTGCGGGCTAGAATTTTCAAGCCCTTGCTGTCAGGTATGTACAGAACGTCGTTCGACTTCATCGCGACATCCTGCGTCTTCTGGTTTTCGATTTGTTTGATGCGCACCGGAATCACGTCACGTTGCCCGGTGGCTGGATTGGCGCGCATGATTACCGCGCTGTCTGCTTTCGCGAAGCCGGTCAAGCCGTGCGCCAGCGCGACGGCTTTGAGGACGGTGATCTGTTCACCGTGGCTTTGCAATACGTAGCCGCCCGGTTGTGCGACGCCCGCGCCAGTCACGTAGACGATGCCGGCGCGCGGCACAGAGACCACATCGCCTCCGTAGACCAGAATATTGTAGGCGGAATCGCCGGACTCCAGCAGGTTCTGCAACCGAATGGTAATGATTTGCGGAGTTTCTCCGAGCGGATCGTTCGCGGAAGGCATGCCCGCGCTGGCGCTGACGTTTCCATTCGAGCTGGCGCCGATAACGGCTGCAGCGCTTCTGGCAGCAGGAGCGGTGGGACTGCGGGTGACGATCACGAAGCTGCCAGCGTCGTCGGTAATTCCGCCGGCACCGGCCAGAATCTCCAGCAGCGTGGTGGGGCGAATCACCTGGTACACCATCGGCTTCACCACGGCGCCCACCACGGATACGGGCTGGCTGTTCTGCTCTTTTACGAAGACCGATACCTGCGGATGCGTGACCAAGCCATTTTCGATGAGCAGCTGTTCCATTTTCTGTTCGAGCTGAAATGGCGTTAAACCCGCCGCAGTGACTTTCGACGGAATAAGGGGATACGAGATATCCCCGGCATCACCAACCCGGACATCGCGAGAAAGTTCCGGCACATCGAACACTTCGATGTGCAACAGATCGCCGGTACCGACCGGAACGTCGTGGGGCTTGACGCGCTCCTGCGCGGCCAGCTCCTGGATTTTCTCGTTGGTCTGTTGCGGAGTTTCGGTTTTTTGTTGGCCGTACAGTGCCGGAACGGCACACAACACGAGCACCGACAAAAATGAGATACGCTTCGCTAGGGGCCAGCCCGCAACGCGCCGGACGGCGAATTTCATTGCTATCGATAACATCGCAAACACTATCCCTTAGCCGGTACGCTACTGTCAACCCGCGAAGTCCAGTAGAAAAACACTCGGCGATAGCCGAAATAGGTTAGCAAGTTCTAACGTTTACCGGTGTCACTTTTGCTTGGAACTGTGATCGTTCGGGCACGCAAGTGACCACCGCAGCGCCAGATTTCTCATTGTGTTCGCCCGCGCTCACGCGTTTCCATCAAGAGCTGTGGCAAGGATTGCTGCGCTGATGCGACATCGCCGCGCGCAGCATGACCCCTGCACATGCACGGCACCAACATTGACGTGATTTCAAGTCGTCTCGGTCTCGCTCTCGTCCTCCCGCTCGTGAACGCGCTTGCGTGTGCGCACCGCGGCGCCCTGCGAAGGCAGGGGCGTGGTGGTGGAAAGGTGGGTCTGCAAAAGAAACAATAAAGCGTTGGAAGGAATGTGCAGGTTGAAATCCACCAGGCCGTGGAGCAGCAGCCCGCAGACCGCCGCGATCGCTCCGGCATGGACCGCGCGCGAAAAATGACCCTGTTCCGCGGTGAAAGATTTGCGCACCTCGCGCACCAAAATCCACAGGAATACCAAGCCGCACAGCCCTCCCAGGATTCCCATTTCGGCAAGCAATTCCATGTAGTCGTTGTGCACGTGATCCACCACGTAGCCGTCGTACAGCGTTTCATACCGCGGGTACACCGCGACCAGCGATCCCAATCCAGAACCTTTGACCGGATGAGCGAAAAATATATGAGCGGCTCCGCGAGCCATGCTGGCGCGGCGCGAGAGGGTGGCATCGCCAGGATGCAGCGTTGAAAATCGCTCCAGGGCCTTGCCTGCCCCCAGCCATGCCACCAGCGCCAACGCAGCGAATCCCACAATCGCCAGCGCCACCAGCCGCGGCCCTTCCGGAGCTATGCGGAAACGCGCCAGCAGCGCCAGCACGGCGATTTCAAAACCAAAGCTGACGATGCCGCCGCGCGAGCCGGAAAGAATTATGGCGCCGACGGGAACGATGGTCAGCAAGCCGGTCAATGGAATGGTGTCGCGGCGCAAGCCGCGGAAAATCAGCAGCGCCAGGCCGGTCGGAATTGTGAGCTCCACAAATCCGGCAAAATGATTGCGGTTCACGAATGGGCCGAAGGGATCGCCGCCCGCGCTGAGCGTGCGCAACCCGTAGATTTTCGCGTCCGAAGTGAAGTGCTGCACGATGCCCAGCAGCGACACCGAGAAACACAAGAGAATCAGGAACCATGCGAGGTTGGTCAGATCGCGGCGCTCGCGAAAGGCCTGTGTCGCCAGGAAAAAAATCAGCAGATACGCGGCGAGTTTGAGAAGTTCTGCGCGCGGC